>QQTW01001612.1_pt1 | contig 15896 bp, 12 predicted proteins | sample 1904831 | NCBI WGS metagenome assembly QQTW01 (sample SAMN09435610, study PRJNA476489) | Subsurface metagenome, whole genome shotgun sequencing project. | reverse complement strand
AGCCTGCTGCAGAACTTCTTTGATACCAGTTTCACTACCTGTTAGGGTCTTGACCTCATTTAATATGGATACGAATGCATCGCCAATGAAATCAGTGTGAACAATAAATTCTTCAGACATCAATGCTTCAATCGTACTTTTTGCCGCTTTTATTACATCATCCTCATCTAGGGGATTGGGAAAATTCAAAGTTTTGTCAGCCTTCATTTGATCGTAAATTGCCTGAGTCCAACGCAGATTGCTGACAATCTCTCCATCTGCAAACACAATACCAATCAGTTCATTACGAACTCGACCTGTACGTGTAGTTTGAGCACCATAGTGCCGCGTTCTGAGAATATTATTAAAAACGTAGAGAAAGCTTGCCTCTGTTGGATCTTTAAGTGTCACGATACTAGGGAAAAAAACCTGGGGTTTAATGTGGTCTTGCTGATTAATTCGACTGGTGACTTCTCCCTGTTTGCTCATCGTGCCATTTTCATAAGGAGCATTGAGAGTAAAAGTTTCGTGGGACTCATCGAAGGCAGTGATTGAAAATGCAGTGTCTACGACAACCTTGGATTTTTCGGAACCGGAGTCTCCGATTGCAAATCCATAGATGATACAATCAGGATTATTCATAGCAAAACTGACGTTGTATTCGCACTCTTCAGCGGTCATCAAACCGTAGTTGCGGAGCAATTCCCGACCGACCAGACGTTCTGGCGTAGACTGCTTTCGCTTAAACATTGATATACGACTAATGGGAGTTGAATCTTTTATTCCTGCTCTCACCCGTGCTTTATTAAGTCCCTCATCCGTTTGGAAGAGTGGATAGGATTCAGTCACCCGAATAGTGAGAAAGTGAACATATTTCCCCATCGGCTTATAGGGTATCTCTTTGTGGAAGAACTTGGAATCAATACTTTTCAGTAATGTCATGGTTTTTATCTTAAAATAATTCGTGATTTGGTTAACTTGGGCAAGAATCAGCTGGCGTTTTCTATCCTGGGTTGGCTCTAATAGTGGTATTTTCACTTACAGCCTGATTCTCTCTGTCGTTTTCTAGGCGGTAGAGAAATTCGCAGGTATCTTTAATCAAATTGATTTGCCGTCCTGCAAGACGAGCGCGATCACCTGCGAAAGACTTCTCAAATACCTGAAATACAAAATAATCGGCAAATTTCAGGATTGCTTGTCGCTCTTCCTCACGATTCTTAAATACCCATCGTCCCTCAGCAGTTCCAACATGAACTCGATCCATAAGTTTAGAAATTTCGGCAGCAACAGTAGCTACTAATGCTTTACTCCGAAAACATGGATCAGTTTCAACAACCTCATCTAGAAGGGTTGTGCCTTGAAAGGACTCATCAGCATCAAGAATAACTTTAGCGGCAATGTCGATAGGTTTCAAAACTGCATTTGACTTAGGATTATATCTCTTGTCCGCTTTATAGAATTTGCGGTACAGAGCAGTCAAATTCATAGGATGATTCAGGGGTGATTCTTCTCCCACGATGAGTACCTCCGAGTTTGAGTCAAATTTGGTGTAAGGGTCAAAACAGGGATAGAAGTGATAGCTATAAAGCCGAACTTTTTCAATTCGAGCCATTTCAACTCCCTGGTTGCGTACCCAGCGATTCAAGTAGCTAAAAACATAGAGGGGACTAGTTTCAAAATCCTTAGCAAGCTCTGTAAATCTGCCCCAGTTCGCATCATAACCTCCCTTGCCCTGTTTGGCGTTGATATCAAGGTGAATGGCGTAAGCAGCAGTCAGCACATTCAAGGGAGCAGGGTGCTTAGTGCCATCAGGGGTATCCCAACCATCAAGAATGTAATCGAGTCGGAAGCGATCGCGCCCGACCAAAACACGAAATGCATGAGGCGCACTATCAAGAAAAACACTTTCCTCAAACTCAGCTCCATCATTGAATGGTGGAATAGGTGATTCTGACACAACGGTTTTAACGTCTAGAATCATCGGGAAGGCAAACGCTAACCAAGTTGGCATTACCCAAGACTCGGTATCGGTGTTGTCTCGTCCCGGTGGCATTGCCATGAAGTAGAACGTTAAAGGCTGGTCTTCTGGGTAAGAGAGTTTGAATGTACGGTCTTTTTTGTGGTTAGGATCAGTTTCAGGCAGGTTCTTCTTGCGCTCTAAGTCTTCATCGATCAAGAAGGCATCTATTGTCTGGTAGTGTTCGCGTTCCAAATGTGCCTGTAAATCTTTTGTGACGAAGTGATTGCGAATGCTTGTATCAAATCGGGTTTGGGCGATGCTGCTGTACGCTTTCTGCAAAAACTTATTGGTTTCGGGAGTGAAGTAGTAGGTTGGATAGAAATAGAGATAGCGATATTTGCCATCCTCAAATCGCTTACCAACTGCCTGAGTTTGGTTCATCAAGATTTGCCGCAGCATCATCTCAATACCAGCAATGCTGGAAATGTTGCGTTTGGCGTTAGAGCCACCTAGATGTTGTTTGTTAGTATAAACTTGGGGTGTGAACAGTACGGATGATTCCATTTGCTCAGTAACTGTATAAGGGGAATGGGAAATAGAGCAAATGAGCTGTCGTCCTCGACCAAGTTTTTTAGCAGCGTTGTAGTTAGTTAATTCTTTAAGAAAGATATCAACTTGATCTACAACAGGTTTATTTTGCGTTCTACCAGGAAGCATCACAATTCGCTCAACCCAAAGTCGCAAATCATCCCAACCATCTAGTAGTTTGTACTGGTCAGCAATGGGAGTAATCAAGCTAGCAATATGAGCAATGAGTTGTTGACAAGGTTTCCGTAGGTCTTCGCTGCCAAGGTTGTGATCCAGATACTTTGCTGCGAGGTAGTACCATTCGTAGGGAACTCCACCCGTATTACCCTTTAATTTGTTGTCTTTCAGGCTTTCGTTGATGCGCTGAATCGCCCTGATCTGTGGCAGATATTCAGATAAATTCCAAAATTCAGCAACATTCTGAATCAAGTCGAGATGAGGCAGAGCTGGTAGTTTCTTATCTTTCTTACAGGCAGCCTCGATTCGCTCAACTCGTTCCCCCCAAATTTTGCGACTAACTAAGTCACCAAACTCTGCTAACTGATCAATGCGAATATCATCTTCAAACTCGAAGTTATAGTCAGGCGGTAAAACTCCTTGCTGCTGGAATCTAATAAGATTTTCGCTGCGACTCTTTGCCACGGAACCTTTGTTTGGGTTTAGGATGCGTAATGTGGCATCCAACGCAACCTGCATCAGTCCTAGAGCATCAAAAAATAGGTTGTAATACTCGGCATATTTCATCCCTTTGCCGTCACGCCCAAAACCTATCTGTCGCAGGCGTAACTGTCCAGCACACAGCTTTTTAATACTGGCAACTACGCGATCAGGCAGGTTTTCAGGAGCTACAGGTGGCGCACTACGGTCAGCTAGATAAATGGTTCCGGTTGGCAGGTATAACAAAGGTTCATAGTAAGTTTTCTCTGGTGTATTCAAGTTAGTGTGCGCTTCCATCAAGGCGTTATTTACCACATTTGTCAGCACACCCCGGTTTTCTGCAATGCTGTGGTAGGTAAATTTCAGTTGCCCATCGCTGAGGTTATGAATAAGCTCCTTCAATCGGGAATGTTCTGCGTCCTGTGGGTGTTTGACGATCGATGCTAGGGAATCAGCCAGACAGGTTAAGTCGGAAAGACTGCGGAGGGTGCGATCGCGCAGAGACGGATTTAACCCATATTCCGAAAAGTTCCAGTTCGTGTCCCATCGTCGCTGGGCGTTGTATGCCATGCACAACAGATCATCTAAATACTCTTGATACGCTTCTGGATCACCTGGTTTAATGAAGTGATCCAACCCTAGTTGACGAATTTTTGTCTCAATGATCAGGCGATGCTGTTCTAACGGCAGTTTGCGGCAGTCCTCTGGTGCATCCGGAAACTTCTCAAAGTCGTGCAGAATGAATGCAGCAATAACTAGTCTACGTTCTTGTTCCCGCACAACTCGCTTAATGGTTGTGTCTAGCTTTTCTAATCGTTTCTCAATCAAATTTGCTGGAAATAAGCCATTGAGCAAGTGCGTGTTGAGGGATTGATCAGCAGCATTATCGCGCCGGACTCTCGCTTTGCCCTCTGCCTCTCGTTGCTGATCCAGTTCGTCAAAGAATTTGCCGCCTTTTGCTGTCACCCCGATCGCCACCCGTAACAGATTCGGCAGCACATATTTAGCAAAGTCTTTCATCACTGAGTCATCAGGATTTTGAGCCTGAATTGCCTCACGTAATAACTTAAGAGTGAGAAGTTCCCGTTGAGCTGGTTCAATGGTGCGATCTAAAGCATCCCCATCAAATCCAAAATCACCGGATAACCAATCGTCTCCAACCTCATCTGCTTCCTCTGAATCATCATTATTAGATTGATTTAGCAGAGATAGTTGTTCTAATTGCTCATCAAAATTTCTCGATTTTCTAGCCATTTATTACCTCTAGAGAGGTAAACGAATTGGGACAATCATCTTTGTTGTGTTGTTAAATTTGGTCTGGTGGGCGAATTCGGATTCTGCCTAACTCCGCAGTCACAATCGCACCCGATGCCAGTTCTTCGCCATAACGGGCGAGGACTTGCAAACAGACGATTGATTGCTGTTTAGCGATGAGATTGACCAGTCGCAGGATGCCGCAGTGAGGAGTTCCCCGTACTATTGCCAACTCTCCAAAATCCTTATCCAGGGTGACTAAAACTCGATCTTCACTGTAGGCTGTTGCCAAAATCTCCTCATCACCCGGATCTACTGCCCAGTCGCCAGTCCAGACTACATCATGTTCGGCAGCTAGCAAGTCTGTCAGTACTCCACTCCATACACAAGTGTCGAGCAGTAGCTTCACCCTTAAGACTCCAGCAATAGGGGTTCAACCCGTTCATGCCCCACAAGGCGACGGGCATAAACCAAACAAGCTTGTACATCTTCTTTCTCCAGCCAAGAATAGGCTTCTAGTAAAGTTTCAACCGTATCGCCTGCTGCAAGCATCCCTAAAACATGCTCCACTGCAAGACGACGACCTCGAATAATCGGCTTACCTCCAAAAATCTTGGGGTTGACTGTAATCCGTTCTAAAAGTTTTTGCTCGTTTAACATAGAGGGTAGCTCCGGTAGGGTCTACCTTTGCTCAGTTTTGCGCCTAGCTTATGAGTACCTTGACCAGCCTTTAGCTAAAAGTAGAGCTTTGAGCATCAGGGGGTTGGGATTACCTATGTTTGGACTTAATGCCGTAAGCTAAATAAATGTTAAAAAGCTGTAAGCGGATAGCATCCTGGGCTTCACACAAAACTGAGTTAACTTGCACCCCTCCATGCTTGAGACTCTCTAATTACTATTTCTAGAGAATTCTCTCCAGGTTAGGCTACTGAGGAGACCCTCATCAGCTGGTAAGCATAGTTGTTGTGGGATATGGTAATGGTAGTGATTTCGTACCCTTCTTCACGCCCTTCTTCACGTAACTCATAGATGACACCACTAACCCTATGAGTAATAGTCGCTAACTCTTTGGTTGAATGAGGTTGTCCATCGGATAGGCGCTGCATGATTTGCTGTTTGATACTCACTTGTATCCTCCTTAGTAAGAGAAATTAACGATTCGACCTTAGCATTTGTACTAATGAAGGAGCAAGGGATCGCTTAAGTTAAGACTTATTTGACGTTAAATAAGTCAAAACTTAGTGACCGAGTGATAACCTTGGTCTTAGCGGAGTACCTCTCTCCTAAGTAGAGAGGCTGAAAACCCTTCCAGGGATTGAAACAAATACGTCTATACTTACTGGCGTAAGCTCTCTCCGCCGATTACACTCAAAGCCCTTCCAGGGATTGAAAATCTCAAGCGATCCATATTTCGTCTCCTTCGCTTTTAAACTGATAGGCAAGGGTGTCGAGTAGCAAGGCACTCTGCCCAAAGGCTACAGAGTATGGTGCAGTTGCATCGTGAAAGCTGTAGTTGTCGCTGATGGGGTAGACCTGGAAGTGCATTGGTAAACGTAGTCGCATTCGTACATCGCTCACTGGGTGACGGATAACGTAGCTGACTAAACCTTCCTTCCTCAGTTGCTTGTTGATCTCTCCTGCCCAGCGGTTGTCCGGTTGCCAGATTTCCATCCCAGTCAACACCTGCACTTTCCAAGCATTCGCAATGGGTTGTAGATCTCCCGGATAGGCAAATTTCCAGTTTAGTCGTTCCTCCCGATATGACCTCAATTTCATGAATGTAAGGCAGTGGGAAAATCTCCTTTCTGGAATCGTTTGTCCTGTACGTTCTTCCGTCTCTTTAAGCAGCCGCATAAACGCCGCTTCCGCCATCATCTCGATTTCTAGGTTGCCCAACACTCCTGGTAGATCATAGGTCTTAAAGCGATCTACTTCGTTTGGCTCTGTCAAATCATACAGACCACATTGCAACGGGCTAGAACCTCGAAAACTACAGGCATCATCCGAGATTGGATTGCCCTTCTTGCCAGAGAGTTGCTGCCATTCCTCTGCCCATCCTCTGACCCGACCTGCAATTGTTTTCAAGCTGATACCGAACACCTGTTCACAGGTTACCCGGAATTTTTCGCGGCTACCTGCATACTGTTGTTGAATTGTGCGATCGCCTAGATTCCAGAACAATCGGAACGATTGCACCGCTCCCCAGCGTTTGTAATAGCCTCGGAAGTCATTGATTTGCCTGTATTTCTCATTAATGGTGTTGTGCAGGAAAAGACGATCGTAAACTCCCTTAGCTTCTAAAGGCGGGGAATTACACTCAAACAACCGTTCTACAAGAAAATTGGGGACAAGTGCATGAGCAGTAAACCCATCAAACCGGATCTCCTGATCCTTCCGCTCATACCCATCGTGCCGTCCCAGTCGCCCTAATCGCTGGATGAAGTTCCCCGCATTAGATGACTCGAAGATCAAGAAATTAATCTTGAAGTCAACCCCAACGTCAATCGTGCTGGTACCAAGAACCAAGTCAGCCGAGAAAGAGCGTTCTCTTTCAACTTTCCCAGATAGCCCGGTATTCTCACTGACTGTCAATCCATGTGGTTGTAGGAGTTCCTGAAAGAACGGAGTTAGGCGTTTTACAGCGGCAATCGAGTTGAAGATAATCGCTCCTTTGCTCCCTGGATGCTGCTGAAACTGTTCTAGGATTAGGTTACTGTTTTCCTGTAGCCAGATTTCTGATGCCTTCGACGTAGATTCTAACGGGACCATGTTTAACTGAATTGCCCGTGCAACTTGCCGCCAATTCTGAGCTTCAAGTTGCTGTTGCTTTTCGAGAGATTCTGGGAATTGATACTTGCTTTGCTCTATGGGGTCAATTACCTTGCAACGAAGCCCAGTCTTCTCCAGTCGTTGAATGAGTTGAGGCTCTGGTGTTGCAGATAAAAACAGAAACTTTTTGCGGCGGTTGGTACAGCGAATGAGCAACATAGTGTTGATCACGCTAGAGATTTGAGGTGCAGCGAAGACGTGAAACTCATCAAAGATGAATAAATCAAAGTCTTTATCGATTCGACCCCAAAGCTTATCTGGACTATCTCCCGGAATCAGGTAAGCGCCTCGATGCAAGTAGTGGAAGATGTCTGGGTTGGTGAGCAGAACTTCAGATTGACTGGTACGGGTTGCGATCGCTGCTCCCTTCCTTAAACCCTCATGCTCTGCATAAATCTCCAACTCTGCTCCGCTTAACCGGACAACACGCGGGTCATTCTGGGGCTGAAATTTTGCAATGTAATCTGTAGTTTGTTTTTCCTGATCGCGGGCAAGCTCGTTAGTTGGATATAGCCCGATCGCTGAACACTCTCCCTGAAGCACTTGCAAGTAAGCAGCCAAACTTTTTCCATCTCCAGTCATGGCAGTATTAAACACTACCTCCACATCAGGATCACGTAGTGCTTCTAATGTTGCTACCTGATGCCATGCAAGCGATAACCAATCCTTTGGCAATGTCACACCCTTTGGTATTTCTGCCGCCGGACAAGAGTAGACAGGCTTAAGAGTGATACTGTATTCCGTCATTGCCTTGAGGTGTACGTGACTGGTTGCAATGTACTTATCATGGCAGCACAATAAAAGGATAGCAAGTACAAAGTGTACGTATAAAACTGGAGTTTCAATGGGTCGTCGGGGTCAGTCCATCACGCTGTCAATTAGAGATAGAGAAAAAGCGCAGTTGGAGCAAATTGCTCGTGAGCAGGGGATGTTGTGGGGAGACAAGCCCAACATTTCTCGATTGGTAGAGGCGATCGCCCGTCGGGAACTGTTGATTGGTCGTAACAATGATTGGTCAGAAACTCGTGTCAGGGCTTTACGGCAATCAATTCAGGTACTCATAGATACTGGGCATCCTGGTTCTGCTCGCATTGTCGCCGAACTTTTACTGGAGCGGAGTGAATTACCGATTCCCTTAAAAAGCGAGATTGAACGCTTCGTGAACACTCCACTAGCTCCTTGGCGATCAGAAATCGATACTTATATTCGCCGCCAAATGCCTTTCCAGCTTACCTATCACGATGCCGCTGATCGCCCCTGGACCTTCACAATCCGCTGCGCCAGAATCACCCCCTATGAGCGGCGGCAATACCTGGAATGCTGGTGTGAGGAAGTGGTTGGCAATCAGGATTTATCCGAGTTGCACCATAACTGGACCTTGCGCTTAGATCGCATCGTTGATGCTGCCTTGGTAACTGTTGGAGGTCAGTGGCGTTCTAGCTTGGATGAAATTGAAGTTGAAATGCACCTTCTCAAAGGACTTGCATTTGCCTATGAATCCAAAACCGAAGACATTGCTAATGAATGGCTGACAGACAGCAATCCTCCTGTCCGCCGAGTAGTACGGAAGATCTGCAACACTTTCTGGTTCTTCCGAGAGATCCAGCGATATGGGGAAGATTGCGTAGTTGTGGCTCCAGAATCTGTACGAGAACGGTTTAAGCAGAAGGTGCGATCGCTCTACGAGAAGTATGAACTCTAGAGGGGTGATCTTTCTCTCATCCAGACGCTGGCTAACTTACTAATCACCTCAACTCACCCCATAACAAAAGAATTTCTGTGAAACGAGATGCCATTTTCTATCAAATCTTTAAGCGCTTTCCCGCTTTGTTATTTGAGATGATCGGGCAATATCCTGCGCAGGTACTTAGATACCACTTTGAGTCAGTAGAGGTGAAAAAACCTACATTTCGTATTGATGGTGTCTTCTTGCCTCCAGCAGACGCGTCTCCCAAAATCGTTTTCTTTGCCGATGTGCAGTATCCGAAACGACGATCATTTAGGATTGCTTAGCTCTTAGCTGGCGTAAGGTTTCTCGATCCTGCTGTAAGTCTGCTTCGGTGTAGTGTATGTAAGCTTCTACCCGTTTGAGAAATGCATCGGTCTCCCAGCGAGAGGGTAAATTGAGTACACGCCCAACTTCTGCATGAGTAATCAGTTCAGCCCGGTAGGCTTCAATTACCAAGGATTCCAGAACGTGGCGAGGCAGATTATCAACTTCCTGTACTAAACGGTGGGCAATGTCGTCTGGAATTTCAATCGTAATTTGCATAGGTTTTGCCCGCAGTACGACATATCAGATGTATTCTCGCTCTTGCCTCGTCAAAACAAACTTTATGACGTGCTACGAATTTTAAAGCGGATTGGTCAAGCAATTACTCAAAATCAAACTGGTAGTCCCACCAAGCTACCTGAGCCAGTAATCACCTCACCGATCGCGTAGGCATTGATATCCTGTTTTCCAAACCAGCTGATTGTCTGCTCAGCCTGATTGGGTGGCACAAGCAGCACAAACCCAATGCCCATGTTGAAGGTGTTAAACATAGCAGTTGGATTAACTGAGCCAGCTTCAGCCAGCCACTGAAAAATGGGCGGGATAGACCAACTGTTGGAGTCAATTTGGATGGATTGATCTGTACCAAGGCAGCGAGGCAGGTTTTCTGGCAAACCACCACCAGTGATGTGAGCCATGCCGTGAATTTCTAGCCCCGTTTGACGTGCGGCAAGAACAGGTTTGACGTAAATTCGCGTGGGGGTTAGAAAAGTCTCTCCTAAAGTCTTAGCGTCATCCAATTCTGAATATCCCAAATCGGCTTGCCCAAAAGACTCATTCCAGTCGAAGCCGCGTTCATTAACAATTTTCCGCACCAAGCTAAAGCCATTGCTGTGGACACCTTGACTAGCCAACCCAATCGCCACGTCACCCACCTGTACTTGCGAGCCATCAAGCATCTGACTCTTTTCCACAACCCCCACACAAAACCCAGCCAAGTCATACTCACCCAGCTGATAAAACCCCGGCATTTCTGCCGTCTCTCCTCCCAACAAAGCACACCCAGCCAGTTGACACCCTTGGCTGATACCGGCAACAACCTGAGTCAGCTGCTCTGGATTTAACGAACCCGTCGCCAAATAATCTAAAAAAAACAGCGGTTCTGCCCCATTCGTCACTACATCGTTCACACACATCGCCACTAAATCGATCCCGACAGTGTGATGACAGTTGAGAACTTGAGCGATTTTCAGCTTTGTACCTACACCATCTGTACTAGAAACCAAAACCGGTTCCTTGAACCCCTGTGGTAGTTGGAAGCACCCACTGAAGCCACCCAGTCCACCGATTACTTCAGGTCGGTGGGTACTATGAACCAGACTGCGGATTCGCTCTACAAACCCTCGTCCAGCCTCGACATCAACACCTGCTTCTCGATAATCCATTATTGGAAAGTACCTGCAAATCCAGCAATGATGGTAGCAACCATTTAGCACTGAGTACTATACCAGGTTTGTCTATGATTGCGATCACACAGCTCGTTTGATGAAAAGTAAGTTTGCTACTTTTTTTATAGTACTTTCGGCGATTTTTGCAGTAAAAAAAGCGCTATCGCCAGTTAAATCCCGTTTGTTATTCGTGTAAATTCAGTATTACTTATTATTAATTTTAATTAAGAAAGCCGAAAGTACCTAATATCCGGAAACACTTAGCCTGACAGCATTTGATTATGAATCTCGTCTAAAAATTTTGATTAAATTGCCGGTATTTCCGACGCACTACTGATCCCCAATCTAAAAACTTCATGCTAGTCTGTTGCAGTTGTGAATTCAAAGTGAATACGTAACGAGTACGAGTTAGCTGGTAAATAGAATTGCCTTTGTGCGATACTGCCAAGCCAGATCAACCATGCGAGTTTTCCAGGCGGCATAGCCACATTGCGCCAGTTCTGCAGATGGCAAAACCATCTGTAGTCTGGTTCGGAAACTCGCTCTCAAACCGAGAGTGCCATTTACAACGGACCGCATGAATAAACGACTTTTTTGGACTACTGCCGCCCTGCTAACCACTGCTTTGGGCACACTGTTGTCCAGTCACGCTGACTCAAGCGAGGCAGGTAATAACCCTTCTAGGGTTGACAGACAACCAAACCCCAACACCGCACCATCACTGCAACCGCCCAACGTTGTCAAGGTGGGCGAGTATCAATCGCCAGCAGGGGCGAAGGCTTCGGATAAGGTAATTGCGAGGATTCAACCGCATGAACTGGCAGGGCACCAGGCAGCAACACTCTACGTCCGCAACATTCCCGTTCTTACATTTAGCAGTTCCGAGCCAGTTATAACCAGCGGCACGAAAGTCGGAGCAGTCGGGGATGGAAGAGGTGTAGAGTCTCAAGCTAGTGTTGCAACTGATGACTCCCAAACTAATAATCCGGTTTGGCGGGCGACGGCAGTAGCGGCTAAGCTGAACCAGCTAAATCTCGCTGGTATAAACGCCGGTACAATTACGGTCAGCTGGAAGGCTGGAGGAGAGCCTATCTCTTCCAAAAACGTCACTAGCAAGCAAAGCAACAGCGATCGCTACTTGATCAAAGTTAACAGCGCTCTACTGGTTGAGATTAACGCCCAAACCAAATTGCCAGATACGACCAAAGATCTAGCAAAAGATGCACTGCAAGCGACTAATCGTCTACGACGACTACTAGGCAACGCACCCCCCTTGGGTGAGATTTCTGGCAAACCGGTGCCACCGAAAATGCCACAAGCGGTGCTGCTACCGAAATTGCCAAAGCAGATTTCCGTGGGGCCAGTGCGAATCAGTTTGAGCGGTATGGCTTCCTGGTACGGTCCTGGCTTTCATGGCAATCGCAGTGCTAGCGGTGAAAGATACAACCAAAATGCTCTAACGGCGGCGCATCGTAGCTTACCCTTTGGGACGAAAGTGCGAGTGACAAATACGCGAACTGGTCATTCTGTAGTAGTGCGAATTAATGACCGGGGACCGCACGTACGTGGTCGAATTCTTGACCTTTCCGCCGCTGCTGCTAGGATGCTAGGAGTTATGCAAACCGGTGTGGCACCAGTGCGTGTTGATGTGCTGAGTAACCAGAGGTCAAAATCGGCAAAGCAATTATAAGGAAATCTCTATCTACTGACGGAACAGCCACTACACTCAGGTGAACGTTAAACAAGAATTCAGGAGTCAGAATTCAGGAGTCAGAATCAATGAGTGGGAGATTTAGACCCACCCCTTATTGAAGACCAGCAATTTCCAAATTTGGTGAGGGATTTAGACCCTTAAGTCATCCGCTACTCGCACAGAATTCAATTCTGAATTCTGGCTCCTGACTCCTGACTCCTGTTTGTTAAACTAGCGAGTGGGTGAAAGAAACACTTGGGGGGTTTTGGTGCGCCTGCTTACGACAGTCGCAGCTTTACGCTGCTACTTAGGTATACGCCGGTTAGAACACTGGATGCGGCAAGAGGAGCCGACGGTCGAGATAGATTTTTTGTCCCAAATGACAGTTGGTCTAGTTCCCACGATGGGAGCCTTACACGCAGGACATTTGAGTTTGATCCAACGAGCCAAACAAGAAAATGCAACAGTGATTGCCAGCATCTTTGTCAATCCCCTGCAATTTGGACCAACAGAGGATTATCAACGCTATCCCCGCAAACTAGATCAAGACCGGCAACTTTGTGAACAGGCGGGGGTGGATGCTATTTTTGCTCCTACTGCCGAGGAAATGGGAATGGGACATGCTAATTCCTCACCCGCTTCTATCCCTTCACACTTTTACCCTCTCACTCAGGTTGTTCCACCAGATGCTATGACTTCTGTTATGTGTGGTCGCTTCCGACCTGGACACTTTCAGGGAGTCGCAACGGTTGTGACCAAGCTATTAAACCTGGTACAGCCTGATCGGGCCTATTTTGGTCAGAAGGATGCCGCTCAGCTGGCAATTATTCAAAGATTGGTCAAGGATTTAAATTTGTCAGTAGAAATTATCGCCTGTACAACAGTGCGGGAAGAATCGGGTCTCGCCTTGAGTTCCCGCAATCAGTATTTAACGGCTGAGCAAAAACAGCAGGCGGCTGTATTGTGTAGCAGTTTGCAGCGGGCGGAGCTAGCGTTTCGCGCTGGGGAGCGTCTTGGTAGGGCGCTGATTGCCGCCGTCAAGACGGAATTGGCAACGGTTCCATCTGTACAGATGGAATATGTTGAGTTGGTGCATCCCACTACTTTGATGCCTCTAGAAAAAGTGGAGGAAGAAGGAATGCTTGCGATCTCTGCTCGTGTCGGTTCTACTCGCTTGATTGACAATGTCATCTTGCGCAGCTACGCCGACGCCAAGAGCGCACGCCAGCCCATTGTGGCAATTGATGGCCCAGCTGGGGCCGGAAAATCGACGGTAGCTCGTCAGGTAGCCAAAAATCTCGGTCTGCTTTATCTCGACACCGGTGCAATGTACCGAGCGTTGACATGGCTCGTGCTGCAATCAGGAATTCCGCTCGTAGATAAATACGCGATCGCAGAATTAGCTAGTAATTGCCAAATTCAACTCGCCCCTAGCGACAACCTTGAAGACCCGGTGCAGGTCTGGATTAATGATCAGGAAGTTACTCAAGCCATTCGCAGCTTGGAAGTGACATCTCAAGTTTCAGCGATCGCAGCCCAGCCCTTTGTCCGCCAGGCACTAGTACAACAACAGAAGATCTGGGGTCAAAAGGGTGGTCTAGTTGCTGAAGGTCGTGATATCGGCACCAACGTTTTCCCCGATGCCGAGCTAAAAATCTTCTTGACTGCGTCCGTTCGCGAGCGGGCACGGCGTCGGCAGCAGGACTTCCAAGATCAAGGTCAGGCAGACGTGAGTTTAGAGCAGCTAGAACGGGACATTGCGGAACGCGACTGGAAAGATAGCACCCGTAACGTAGCACCCCTGCAAAAAGCAGCAGATGCGATTGAGATTCAAACCGACGGTCTCAGCGTTGCCCAAGTTACTGCTGAAATTATCAACTGCTACCACAAGCGTTTATCAAGACAGTAATTTACAAGAACGGGGTGTCGGGAAAAACAAAATGCCTACACTTGTGGGTAGGGTATCCCTACACCCTGTTTGTGACTGTTTTTAGTCATTTACCAGCAAATTTAATCATTAATTCTTATTTAACCCTGATTTCCAACAGTAAGCTAGTGAATAATAAGCCTACAGGTAGTTGCTAGACCTTCTAAATCATCTTTAAATTGAGAATCGCTTACGTGAGGATTTTACACAATGGCATTTGAACTTCTACCTTTACCTTACGCCTACGACGCCCTAGAGCCTTACATCGACGCTCAGACGATGCAGTTGCATCATGATATGCACCATCAGACTTACGTTAATAACCTAAACACGGCAGTGGGGAAATACCCAGAACTGCAAACCAAGAGTCCCGAAGAATTAGTTAAGGAACTCAATAACTTGCCTTCAGATATAATCTCAGCCGTCCGCAACAGTGGCGGTGGGGATGTGAACCACACCATGTTCTGGCAAATCATGGCACCTAATGCTGGTGGTGAGCCGACTGGCTCAATTGCCGAAGCGATTACGCAAACCTTTGGCGATTTTGAAACTTTCAAGCAACGGTTTAATGATGCTGGTACCAAACAATTTGGTAGTGGCTGGGCTTGGCTGGTTCGTACCAGTGACGGCAAGCTCGAGATCATGAGCACTCCTAACCAAGATAGTCCACTCACATCTGGTCACTTTCCGATCATGGGTAATGACGTGTGAAGCAGTGGTGGAATGTTGTCAACTGGGACGAGATCAATAAGCGGTTTGAAATGTCAAGCTGATCAGCGAGACGGTGGACGAATTTAGTGTGGAAAACAGTCGCGGCTTAAATCGTGGCTGTTTTTTATTTGTCACAGCATGATTTTAGCCTTCGCGCTCTCTGCTGCCAACTTTGTTAAATTAAAATAAAAAATAAATGGATAGCAAAGACCTAGCGCAATACATTGAAGCAACGGGCAGCATCTCCAAGCCTTGGGTATTGGTACAACTACGCCTAAAAAAACTCCAAGAGCGCTCCCACACACTTGCGCCCGAGGAATATGCTAGAGAATTAGCTGACATTCATCAAGACTTGATGAATTTGGGTGAATGGTGGCGAGGAATTGAAGATGAGGTATTTTGACAACTCACGATCATGCCTAAATCAAAGAAGACTGCCACTGAAATTAATCTGAGCGATCCCCAATACTACTTCAACCGTGAATTGAGCTGGTTGGAGTTTAACAGCCGGGTATTGCATGAAGCCTGCGATCCACGCACACCCCTCTTAGAGCGCCTCAAGTTTTTGGCAATCTTTAGCTCCAATCTAGATGAGTTCTTCATGGTGCGCATCGCCATTCTGAAGGAACGGGTAGAAGCAAAAGTGAGCCAGCCCACCCCAGATGGTCGGACGCCCCAAGAACAGCTAGAAGCTATAAGCCAACAGTTGCGCCCAATGGTGACGCAACAGCATCAACACTTTGAGCAAGTATTACGACCCCAGTTGGCGCGGCAAGGCATCCACTTGCTTGACTATATCGATCTGAACCAGGAACAGCGGATTTATCTGGGGTGGGCTGGCTCACTTTTGCTTCTAC
>QQTW01001611.1_pt1 | contig 15909 bp, 18 predicted proteins | sample 1904831 | NCBI WGS metagenome assembly QQTW01 (sample SAMN09435610, study PRJNA476489) | Subsurface metagenome, whole genome shotgun sequencing project. | reverse complement strand
AAATCTGACCGGGCGTGCAGTAGCCGCACTGAAAACCATCGTGTTTGACAAACGCCGCCTGCATCGGATGCAGATCGTTACCTCGCGCCAAACCCTCGATCGTCATCACATCCGTGCCCTCGCACGTTACCGCAAGTGTCAGGCAGGACAACACGCGCCGCCCGTCAACGAGCACCGTGCAGGCACCGCACTGCCCGTGATCGCAGCCTTTTTTCGAGCCAGTCAGTCCAATACGTTCGCGCAGTGCGTCGAGTAGCGTCACACGCGGATCTATAGTAAGTGCTTGTGACGCACCGTTTACGCGCAATTTCACCGTTTTAACGCTACCAGCGGACTCAAACGTTTGCCCTGACGGAGTGGGGCGCTTGGGGTTAGTTTGCGCAAAGGTGTTCTTTGTCAGGTTGCCGAACGCCGCTGCTACTGCGCTCACGACCACTAACTGCCCAAACCGTCGACGTCTTAGCTTGACTCTCATAACTTGGTTCCTTAATAACTAGTTACTTTCACTCTTTCCACACAGGCTATCCGCTGATACGAGGCGTGAACTTCAAACCTATCGCTTGTGACTCAAAGAATCATTCCCGCTGCAATTTAGGGCGCATTTTTCTGTTCGCGTCCCTTGAGGGAAGCTTCAATTGACTCTGAACTCTGCTCTTCATTAGCTACTTTTGTTCGGTCATCTACTGAGTCCAGCAAGACATCAAGCATATCAGCAGCCCGCGCACGTTCAACTGCTTGATGGGTAATTAAATCACCAACGTTGAGGATAATATTGTCTTGCTTATCAAAAATAGCTCGATTGCTCCAACGTCCTAAAGCAGATTTGGTTTTTTTGATTTCTTTGGCTTCAGCTCTGCTGTGTTGGAAATCATCGACATCCGTCTTCAGTTCCCATAAGAAACTACGCACCCCTACTCCCGCTTCAGCAACCCCGAAAGAGTATCTCAATAATATAGAAGAGCAAGACCATCGCAGTGTGCAAGGCGATCTCACCTGCCGTCCCTTGGCTCGACCAGCGCGTTGTAGATAATCAGCCACTTTTGCTGTCTTCTAGCTGCGGCTCGCCTTGCGCTGCGTTCGAGACGTCCTCCCACGCCTCCCATGTAGCCAGACGGTCGGCGTAAGCGGCACGCGCTATGGGCAAAGTTTGGCTACCGAAGATGAATCGCAAGGGCGGTTCCTCGGCGTCCACGATCTTGAAGATGGCTTCTGCTGTTGCTTGAGGAGCGCCACGTTCTTCGCCGGAGAGAGAACCGAAAACCCGCTTGCGAAGATCGGCATAGGCATCGATGCCGGGTACGATCTTCAGCGACGAGGAGCTTCCGAAATCGGTCGCATAGGCGCCAGGCTCGAGCAGCGTCACCTTGATGCCGAAAGATTTAACTTCTGGCGCCAGGCCTTCGTGGAGCGATTCGATTGCCGCTTTGGAGGAGCAGTAGAAACCGATGAGCGGCATCGGCACAATCCCAAGGCTGCTTGAGACGCCTAGGATATGTCCGCTGCCCTGTTGTCGCAGCAAAGGCAAAGCGGCTTGAATGACCCGGAGCGTACCAAAGTAGTTCGCATCGAATAGGGCGCGGACGTCGGCTTCAGCAGCCTCCTCAACCGTGCCGACCAGAGAGTACCCGGCATTGTTGATGACAACGTCGAGCTTGCCAAAATGGGCATGAGCTTGCTGAACGGCATTCCGAACCTGATCGGCATCGGTCACGTCGAGCGCGAGGGGGAGAACGGCATCGCCAAAGCGTTCCTTCAAATCGGCAACGTCTGCCAATGTGCGGGCAGTAGCCGCGACCTTATCGCCGCGCGTGAGTGCAGCTTCGGTCCAGATGCGGCCAAAACCGCGAGAGGCGCCAGTGATGAACCAGGTCTTCATGTCAGAATCTCCATGTGTGATAGTGTTCACATACACTCGTACTAAGCATACGCCTGTATTTGAACAGTATATAGATTTATTTGAACGCTGTCTAGATTCCTCTCAAGATTATGCCCAAAGGAAGATCGAGCTACCATCATGGAGACCTGCGTGCCGCTCTCATCAAAGCTGCCGACGACATCATCGCCGAGGGGGGCATTGAAGCCTTCTCGCTGCGCGCAGCCGCTCAGCGCGCAGGAGTGTCTCCAGGAGCTCCGGCGCATCACTTCGGGAGCGCGAAGGGACTCCTCACCGAAGTTGCTCTTTTAGCATTTGAACGGATTGATGGATACATTGAGGAAGTCGGGCATTCGGACGATGTCGTTACGGACGTACGCGCGCTGAGTCTCGCGTTTGTCACCTTTGCTCTTGACCATCCCGGTCACTTCCGGCTGATGTTTCGGAACGATCTCGTGAACCGAAATGATCCCCGCTATCCTGAGATCAGCATGAAGCCCGGGATGCGGCTCGGTCTTGCAGTTGCCGCCTACCGCGGCAAATCCGATGTGAACTTGAACCGATTTGAAGATGCTGCCGACATGTTGTGCGGTATGTCTATGTTGCACGGGCTCGCTCATCTGGTGCTGGAAGAGAAAGCTGCCCATTTCTTTCAGAACGCGACTTCCGGTGACTTCGTGAAGCAGGAACTGCCCAAGGTGCTTGAGCGGTTGTACCCGTCCAAAGAAGGAGACATATAAAGCAACAGGTGCGAAGGACGAAGTTCTCCCCGCTTCAAGGATTCAGAAGACAGCAAACCGATGGAATCCGAGCATGTAATTGAAACTCCACTTGCCACTTGTGACAGACTGCATCTTTTGGCTCGAAACCTGACCAAGGACTCGCAGTATAACGACCCGCTCACCCGCTGCCAGAAGGGAGCGGACTAAGCGATCGGGTGCAGCGCCCTGCTCGGCGGGTGTTAGAGTCCTTCAACTTTGATTGTGTTCTGCGCCCACTCATGGACAGCTTCGTCGATTGTGGTTTTTCCTTGAAGCCTTTTTGTTCCATGTTCCTCGAAAACTAATGTCCCGTTGTTGAACGCACGCAACATTTCACTCCTTGATATCCTCCCGGGCGTAAACGCACGGGGATTCCCAAGCATCACTACTTAGAGCCTATCCGAAAAATAACGGTCAGGCGATCGCGCTCCAACACACCAGAAGCTGGTAGTGCCCTGAAGGAAAGGCTGAAGAAATTAGAATGGCATCAAGTAAATCCCAGCTTGCGTCGTCGTGTCGCATTGAGCGTGATGCACGCTCATTCCAAACGGCTGCAATGTGATTGTCTAACCTTTTGGCAAAGGGCATTGACATACCGTTGCACCGTGTCCTCAGAAATTTGCACAACCCGAGCTATCATTGCCTTGGAGACCCGCTCAAGTAACATCCGCTCGATTAAGCTGTATTGTTCTGGAGTGATGGCTTTCCACACAGAGTCGAGGACGAATTGACGACCGCAATCGCGACATTTGTAATTTTGCTTGCCATGGCGGGTTCGACCGTTGCGACTAATCTTTTGTGCTCCACAACAAAGGTCATGGATGCATTGCCACAACTAGACTACTCCTGCTCAAAACTTCCTCTACGTCTCACTCTACTAATTCTTGCCCTTCAGGGCATTACCCGCTCCTTGTTACCCGGATTAATTGCGGCATCGGTTTGGAGAAATTCAAGGCGCTTGTCTTGCACACCAATATCAGAGCCACTACGTCCCGTGGCACTGATAATGCCTTGAGTAACTGTATTGTTTAAACCTAAAAAATTACCAATCGCAATCGCGAATTGTCCTGGAACTATGTTGTCGGAATTGCCGAGTTCAACTGTGCGTACAGGTTTCCCGTTTCGGTACAGTCACCCCTACAGTGGGACGCTCCGCACTAATTCTAATTTCCCCTTCCTTAACTACAAATTCTACTGAAATCATCAGCAATTCAACAAAATGTTTTTGTTATTGGTCATTGGTCAGAGATTATTTAATATTGCCAGCTGTCTACTGCACGACGCGTATTTGGTTATTAATGGAGAATTTGGGTGCAGTTTGTTTAGCGATATTTTCAGCAAGTGTCCTTTGCTGGGCAGTTTGTACGGTACCCTTGAGCAAGATGCCTCCGTTTTCTTCGTCAGCCTCAATATTTAACGGGTTGAGCGTAGTATTGGCTTTGAATGCATCACTCACGCGGTCTTCAGCTTCATCGGCATCTGCTGGAGGTTTGCCACTTGGACTGGGGCTAGCACTGGCACTCGCATCAACACTTATCTGATTGTTAATAGGAATGCCTGGTGCAGTTCGTTTGGCAATCTCCTCAGCCAATGCCTTCTGCTTGGCATTTTGCACTGTGCCTTCGAGGGCGATGCCGCCGTTGGCTTCATCAGCGTCAAGATCGAACGCTTTGAGCCTAGCGTCAGCTTCGAGTGCGTCTTCCACGGCATCTTCGGCTTGATCGGCATTTAATGGTGCGCTGCCGCTTGGACTGGCGCTCGTACTAGTGCCGCTTGCCGGAGGGCTATCTGTGGGAGCAGCAATAGTGCATGCGCCGCTCCCAGCCAATCCCAGTAGAGCAACAATGCTGATGACAAGCGACTTGGCGTATTGTTTGTGCTTTGACATAGTATCTCCTCCTCCACAATGTATGTACAAAAAAGGTGTGGTTATTCAGCTCGTTTATAAAAGTAGCTATTACTGCAAGACCCAACTTCTATCTAATGAATGAGGTTGATACTAAGTTACCCTGCGTAGATGAATACAACACATAGATCAGAAATTGGTGTCTCTCGGAAACGAACCTCATCCTGACGCTGGCAACAAATCTTCAATCGTCCTACTGTGCAAAGGTTTAGCGCCTCCATCCAGGGGAGCCCCCGGAGCGAGTGCGCCAAACACTTCTACCAGAGACTTGCCTGCATGCCTGGCATCAGGTAGAAAGGCATGGATGGGTAAGTCAAGAGACTGCTGCGGGTGAAGTAGAATAACCTCGTGAATTGGTGGATTACATGAGTAGTCCACGTTTGCAGATTTTGAGACGAATGAGGCGAAAGGATGGACTCAAAGGCAGCCGATTATCCAACTGTCCATCCTCCACCTTATGAGGGCAAAGCATGTGTGCACGAACTGACGGTTCTCGCTCAGGCTTACTGCACCTAGCTTGTGCATCCGTTGGGTATACTGTGCCGACGATCGCAACTTTCAGCTTATTCATACGCTGCTCCTCTTACCTAATTCCACAAAAACTTATAAGAATGTGCTATAATGTAACTGTTGTTACAGACAGCAATTAGTTCGTTCATCTCTTTTGGCGTGATTCAGTTGCCAACTGCGTGAAGTGTTTGCGAAGCATGGTGAGCAAAGCGAGGCATAGCTATCGCCGCTAGGCAAATCGCGAAGGAGACGGAAGTAGGGAGCTCATCCTGAAGGAACGCGCCTCAACCCCTAAAACTATTGAGAGGCAATTCCTATGAAATTTACACATCGCAATGCAAAAGAAAAGTCCTGCTGGCAGACTTACAAAGTATTGGAGTTAATTCCTGATGCAGTCCCAAACCCACAAGCAAACAGGCTCAACTTTGGATTCGGATTGGATCAAGCTTGGCGGCTGTTGATCGTTGCGCTGACTCAAGAACTGGTGTACGAGCAACAAATTGAATATTTGGAGCGGTGTTGGGCAGTGAAATGGTTTGAGCCGGATGCCAACACAGGTTCTAAAACCTTGCAGAAGCTCTGGACACTGATGAATTAACCCTAGAGTCAAAAGATTAACTGACTCTCTACCATTATTGGGTAGGTCAAAGTCCACCAGCTGCTCATCGAGACCTGACAAACGGTCATCGTTGAGTATGAGTTCAAAACTTCAACACTGTCTAGGCTTCAGTTGTTGATTCTTTACTTGGAACCAAACAGCTTGTTCAACCGCAACTGGGCGATCGCGTAGACCTGTCGGAGGTTAGTTGCAAACTCAGTATCGGTGGGGTTTGCTAGTCGCCGCTCAAACTCGAAGAAGATGCCTTCCTTAGTGTGATTGCGAACAGCAATGATGAATGGAAAGCCGAATTTCGCACGGTAGTCGGCGTTGAGTTTAGTGAGGCGCGCTAATTCCTCTTCACTCAGCCCATTGAGCCCAGCACTAGCCTGTTCCACTGTGGAGGAATCAGTCAAGTTCCCTGCTTGGGCTTCCTTGCCAGCGAGGTCAGGATGGGCACGTAACAAGGTTACCTGTTGATCGATCGAAGCGTTTTGCACCACTGCTACCATTGCTGCGTGTAGTTTTGTGATGCTGGCGAACGGACGCGCATTCCAAGCCTTTTGGGCGATCCAGGGCGAATTCTCGAAAATTTCTCCCAAGGTTTTAGTAAAGGCAGCGCGATCCATCTTATTAATCGCGTTCAGGTCTAAACTATCGGCTAACGTCGGTATTGTCATTTACAGCTAAAGGTGATGATGAGTTGGAGTATTCAGCATCTTCCTCAAGTAGGATGTGAGTACTGTATGCAAATAGCCAGGTTAATTATTGTGATTAGTTATACAATTACTAAAATTGGAATGGTGAAAAGCTTTAACTTCTTTTGTAGACCGTAAGGAGTATGATTTTGCCCCTGTCGCCTCATTCGCTCCAGCGAAGTCAATCGCTACAAGAGCAAACCTATCAAGCGCTTCGATCTGCTATCTTGTCAGGAGAATTGGCTCCGGGACAACGACTAGTGGAAACTCAGCTTGCTCAGAAGTTACAGGTTAGCAGAACGCCGGTTCGGGAAGCGATTGGGCTACTCCAGCATGAGAGCTTAGCAACCATCGACCCAAATGGCGCACTGCGCGTTGCCACCATTTCTGAAACAGATACCGTGCAGTTGTATGACTGCCGGATTGCTCTGGAGCAACTGTCGGTGACCGGTGCCTGTCAGAACGCAACTGAATCACAGCTAAAGAACCTCGAACTCATCGTGGAGCAAGCGGAGAAGCTAGTGAACAGTAAACCTTCCCCATTAACCAGCTTTCGTCTCCTTGACATCGACTATCGTTTTCATCGTCTGCTGGCTCAGAGTTCTGGTAACCCGTGGCTAGTGTCTCTCCTGGATCAGGTATTTGATAAAATGCAGCTTCTCAGGATTCAGACGACGAAAAATAACCCAAATGTACTGGAAATTCGCACCGAGCATCGTCAAATTTATAAACCAGTGCGAGAGCGAAATCCAGAGGCAGCGGTTCAGGCAATCAAAGAACACCTGATGGCTAGCAAGGAGCGAGTAATCCAAGAAGTGCAGCAGCTTCAGGATACAGTTGAAGCTGCCCAGTAAGGGCGAGCCCAGTCTTATTTATCAGAAAATTGGGTAAAAACCCCGTCCTTCTAGGACGGCTTTTTATTGATTGTTCCACATGCCTTAAAGAATTTGCGGTAAAATGTAAGGTATGGAACAAGCCTTCAAATACCGCTTTTACCCAACGCCCGAACAAGAAACGCTCTTGCGCCGGACGATGGGTTGTGCGCGGTTGGTCTACAACCGAGCGTTGGCAGCGAGGACGGAAGCTTGGTACGAGAGACTTGAGCGTGTTCAGTACGAAGAAACGTCTTCTATGCTTACTTCTTGGAAGAAGCAAGAGGACTTGCAGTTTCTGAACGAAGTTAGTAGTGTGCCCTTGCAACAAGGATTGCGGCATCTTCAAAAGGCGTTTGCCAACTTTTTTGCAGGTAGAGCTAAATATCCCAACTTCAAGAAGAAACACAACGGCGGCTCTGCTGAGTTTACTCGTTCTGCATTCTCGTGGAAGAATAGCAATGTGTTTTTGGCAAAGTGCAAAGAGGCGTTGCCAATTCAATGGAGTCGCCCACTCCCCGATGGTTGTACGCCGTCCACTATCACAGTTAAGCTTGACCCTCGTGGAAGCTGGCATGTCTCGTTGTTGGTGGACAATCCCAACATTCAACACCTGCCACAATGCGACAAATCGATAGGGCTGGACGTGGGAATTAGTAGTCTGTTGTCTACCAGTGACGGTGACAAGATTGCCAATCCCGCGCACCTGCGACGGCATCGGCGCAAACTCAAACAAGTTCAAAAGGCACTTAGCCGTAAGAAAAAGGGGTCGAATAACCGACATAAAGCGCGAGTCAAAGTTGCCCGTGCACACGGTAAGATTGCGGATAGCCGAAAAGATTTTCTCCATAAACTGACTACCCAACTCGTTCGTGAAAACCAAACAATTGTGGTTGAGGATTTGGCAGTTAAAAACATGGTGAGAAACCACAAGTTGGCACTCGCCATCAGTGATGCCGCTTGGGGAGAGTTGGTACGCCAGCTCGATTACAAGTGCGAATGGTACGGACGTACCCTTGTTAAGATTGACCGATGGTTCCCCAGCAGTAAGCGCTGTGGAAATTGCGGGTACATCGCTGAATCGTTGCCGTTAGATATCCGCGAGTGGGATTGCCCTAAATGCAGGGCGCACCATGACCGGGATATCAATGCTGCACGAAACATTTTGGCTGCGGGACACGCAGTTGCTGTCTGTGGAGCGAACATAAGACCTGACAGCCATAAGGTTGAAGGGCAGTTGCGAAAAAACCCTAGGGGAAAGAAACAGAAATCTAAGTAGTGATGCTTGGGAATCACCGTCGTTCCACGACGGTGAGGATGTCAACGAAAGAGGACTCAACGAAGAAATGACTGTAACTTACTCAGACTTGAAGCGACTTTTCATTTGTGGTTCAGCGTTGCGAGGGCAACCAGACCACAAGAACCTCCAATCTGCACGGTTTATTAAGACGGCAGCAACCCGTTCAAACTACAGACTGCACGCTGCGGCAGAGGGTTGGCATCCTGCCATTTACGAAGTGGCTTTAGGGGGCATTTCTATTCCGGGTGAGGTATACGAACTCACACCGGAACAGTACGAGCATCTGCTATCCACAGAACCGCCAAATATGTATCCGTCCGACGTAATTTTGGAGGATGGGGAAGCAATTACGGCGATGCTCTACCCACAGGAGTTAGTCGAGCAGTACAACTGGCCCGATATTTCCCACTATGGGAGTTGGCCAGCCTACAAGCAATCTGTCGGCAGTAATGTCTAGAAGCCTATAACCTACCCCAATCACTCAAATTTTGGATTAATGGGTGACTGGGGAGCAAAGGATTTAGTAATGGTATCGTGCTTGCAAAAAATAAATTGCATCTGCACTCACACGATAGACTAGCCGGTGTTCGCCCGTGATGCGCCTTGACCACGTATCAGGATTGAGGTGCTTGAGCGCTTCCGGTTTACCTATGCCTATGAACGGATCTTGACTGACTGCGGTAATCAGGTTGAGAATCTTGTTAGCTCGTTTCTCATCGGTCTGGAACCACCATGCTAGATCCTCTCTAAATTGTGCCTCAAAGACAGTAGCGCATCTGACCGGCTTAAGTGTCTCCGGCTTAGTGGGCTGCTTCTTTTTGTTGGTCAATGCCTAAATCCTGTTTCAGCTCATCTATGCTCATTGGTGGCGTGGTGTGGTTCAAGGATTGCTCTAGAGCATCTAGAAGGCGTCGTGCATTCTTAGGAGAGCGCAATAAATGCACTGTCTCCATGAGGCTAGAGAGTTCGTCAGCAGCGATCAGCGCCACATCCTTACCACTTCTGCGCTTAATGACCACCACCGTGTTGTTGTCTACTACATTATCTAAGGTGCTAGCTAGGTTCTGCCGCGCCTGAGAATAAGTCTTTTCTTCGGTCAACATGCGATTTACGTACAACTATCTTGTACTCAATCCTAGCATAAAGTACTGGTTAACCAGGTATCTAGCCAAAAAGTAGCGAGGCTGCAACGAGCAGAGTTGTATCGGAGGCGGGTGTTTTATTTGATACCAGGTATATCCATTCCTTTATACCTTGGCTTGAGGATGGACAGAGCGCGCTATCAAAAACTTGCGACTTGATCCACGCTTCTCAGTCTTATTACTTACGGTAGGGTCGTCCCAGATTTTTCAAAAGACTCGTAAATGTCCCATGTGGTATTCGGCTTGTCTCGCTTTAAGCTGAATTAGAGAAGTTTCTCAGCCATCAAGTATGCCAGTGACAGAGCAGCGGGAAATTGCAGAGCTAATTCGTGAAACCCGCTTCTCGCCTTGGCCTGACGCAAGAGCACGAGGAAGAACGTTTCGGACTTGCGCATCAACTGAATGTCAACTGCGAATAAAAGTCATTTTGTAGAAAGGAATCAGAATCATGGCGATTAGCTTAAGCAAAGGTGAAAGAATCAACCTCTCAAAAGAAGCACCCGGCTTGAAAAATGCAGGGATTGGTTTGGGATGGGATCTCAACGCCACAGACACCGGTTCGGCGTTTGACCTGGATGCTTCTGTATTTATGTTAGGAGCAAGTGGGAAGATTCCTAACGAAAAATACCTTGTGTTCTACAATAACTTAGAATCGCCGGATGCTTCTGTGAAATCTCTGGGAGATAGTAAAACTGGGGAGGGTACTGGGGATGATGAGACGGTGCAAATTGATTTGAGCCTCGTCGATGCTTCAGTCCAAGAAATAGTTTTTGTTGTAACCATCCATGAAGCGCATGCCAGAAAACAAAACTTTGGGCAAGTCAGAAACTCTTTCATCAAAATTTACGACAATGCCACAAAGACACAAATTGCTAAGTATGAGTTAGAGTCAGATTTTTCGACAGAAACAGCCATTGAATTCGGTAAGCTCTACAAAAAAGATGGAGATTGGAGATTCCAAGCAGTCGGGCAAGGTTATAAGGCAGGATTACAAAGTTTTGTAGATAAGTATCATGTCGAGATTAAACAGGAAGAAAACAAAGTACAGCCTAAAGTAGAGAGTCCTGTAAAAACTCAGATAACCTCTAGCTTCCAAAGTGCAGAACGAGAAGTGGGCATCCGCACGACAGACCCCAACATTGTCCAAGGTTTGATTAACGGCTTTGACGGTGCTCAGGTGCAGGATGCACAGGCTATAGATGAGAGTCTGACAGCAGGCTCTGTGAGGCGCAATGATGCTGAAGCTCTAGACGCGCAGGATAGAAGCAACGGTTACGATTTTGTTTTAGTGAATCCTAATGAAGGGGAAGCTGACCAAAATGTTGATTATTTCGCTGAAGACAATCAGGGAACAGCTATTAATGCTGAAGAATTTTTGAGGCGGTACGAAGCAGGAGAAAGTAATTTTACTGGGATTAACCTAGCTGGAGCAAATCTAAGTGGCGTATCCCTAAGTAGGGGAGATGTCAACTTGAGCAGAGCCAACCTGACGAGAGCCAATTTAAGCAAAGCCAACTTAACCAACACTAACCTCAGCGGGGCAAAGCTAAGTGAAGCCAACTTGATTGAGGCATCCTTGAATTATGCGATCCTTACTGGCGCTGACCTGAGGAGTGCAGAATTAAGTGCAGCGCAATTGAATGGTGCAAAGCTAGCTATGACTAACCTGAACGGTGCAGGGCTAATTCAAGCGAATCTATATGGAGCCGACTTGAATGAGGCCAACTTGAATTATACAAACCTTACTGCGGCATCCTTACAATCTGCGAACTTAATGAAAGCAAACTTGAAGGGAGCAAACCTAACTGCGGCAGACCTAAGTGGAAGTAACTTGAGGAAGGCAGAATTTAATGATAAGACAAGGTTCAGTGGCGCTAACCTAAGTTCGGTAAATCTAGCTGGGCAAAACCTTTATAAAATAAACATGAGTGGAGTCAACATGAGCAACGCAAACCTCTGTGGGATTTTGCTGTGTTTTTCAAACTTGAGTGGAGCTTCCTTAACTTCAGCCGACCTTCGCGGGGCAGACTTAAGTAGTGCAAACCTAGAAAAAGCCAACTTGGAGGGAGCAAACCTCAGTGGAGCCAATCTGGACGAGGCAAAGCTAAGTGGGGCGATAATGCCTGATGGCAGTGTTCACGACTAGACGCGGGCAAATGTTCTGAAACTACTGAGGGTTCAAAAGGAAAGAGGCACCTATTGCGGATGCCCCTGTGCGGTACAATTACTGAGCAATTCCTCCGTTTTTACTTTTTTAAAATTCGTGTATAAGCACCTCAATGGTAATTATAGTTGATGCTGTTAGTTCTACAGCGCATTGAAGATATCAGCGCAGCAGAAATCACAATTACCGCTCAAGGTTTTACTAGGACTGATGAGCCGCCTCAATTTATTTTGAGCATGGTTCCTAGTGTTCTTGAGGATTTGCAAATAAAGTCAGGAGGTCAAGCTATAGTAGTCCCATTTTAATTTCCTTCAGAGTTTGCATTTAGCGAAAAAACCACTAAAGCTGAACTTGAATTTGTATTGTTTTTCCAAGCTCCAACTCAAAAGCTAGAGGGGAAAACTTCTGTTACGGTAACGCGTTAGTGACTACGCACGCGAACGCCCCAAGACTCCGAGCAATCCCAACTCTTTTGTACAACACTGCTCTTGCACTGTCAGAAGAAGGTAGCACTGGACTGTGTTGCGAGCACACTACCTAATCTTTTTTGCGACACAACCGTCGAACTCCTGTTAAGATTAATATGCCTAGAAATGACGCTCGCGACTTTGATGAGTCTTGCAGTTCCAACTCCGAATAGCCTGGAACAGTTTTTGCGGCTCTCCTCCATTGAGGAATCACCTGCCTGGGAGTTTATTTATGGGGAAGCCCTTCAGAAACCGATGCCCGGAGGGAAGCATAGCCGTTTGCGATCGCGTTTGGTGACTGCGATTAATGCAGCAGCGTCTCTCTATGAAGCGTTGCCGGAACTACGATGCACCTTTGGCGGTAAGTCCATTGTGCCCGATCTGGCAGTGGTTGCTAGGGAGCGGATTCCGGTGGATGACACGGCAGAGATTATCAGTACAGGAATTGGCTTTGCACCGGAGTGGATGATTGAGATTCTTTCTCCAGACCAGAGCCAGATGAAGGTGACGCGCAAAATTTTGCATAGTCTGCGTCATGGAAGTCAGATGGGCTGGTTGGTTGATCCGGATGAGCGGGTGGTGCTGGTGTATCGCCCAGAGCGGTTGCCGGATGAGTTAGCCGGGGATGCGCTCTTGCCGTGGATTGAGGGAGTAAATCTGAAGCTGACCGTAGAACAGATGTTTGGTTGGTTGAAGGTAGGCGGGTCACTTTTTGTCTGATTTGGATGAGTTTGTTTTTTAATTTCTTCTTCTAGAAGTGCCTATTCTTCTGACGTAAGTGACTGGATAGTTTGCGCTAAAGCTTCAACTAATTTCGCGTTTATAAAGCTTCCCTATTTATCCTACTCTTATCTTTTCAATAAAGAGCTACACTCAAAGTAAATCCAGGCAACACTACTTCACCCGACAGTTCTGCGGGGAGATTTTGCACCTCCACCTGCCGACCCTGCCGATAAATTTCCACCTGCTGCTGTTGCGGATTAATTAACCACCCCAATCGCACCCCAGCATCGAGATATTCCCCCATCTTCTCTCGCAAGATTTCTAACTCCTCCGTTGCCGACCTTAACTCAATGACAAAATCCGGTGCTATGGGTGGAAACTTGAACGCTGATAAGCCCAATTAGGAGATATACGGGCTATGAAGATTTTGTAAATAGTGGCAAACCCAGTGATAACTCTGATGACATTAGAAGATTGCCGCAAGGATGATGAAGGAAATTATAGTTATCTAGGGTGGTTCGGTGGTTTCATTTTATCCTGGTCAGAAAGCCAATGAACTTGCCAATGCAGCTAAAGAGCGATATGAACGTGCTGTCAAACAGTTGAAAAGAAAGGAAGCAGACACAAACAAGTTGGCAGAAGAGTATGGTCAAGTCCAATTCAATGTAATTAAAGATACAATTGGGCGGTTTATTGCCTTTATTGAGCGTACTGGGAGGCTCGCTTCTGAAAGTGAAAAGCGGCTTTTAGAGGGGATGGACTTTTCAGTTCAGCAAATCAGGGAGTACAAAGCTGCGGCTATAGGAGCAGAACAGTATTTAATGGCTGGCGCTAAATCTGTTGGGGTAGCAGCAGCAGGATATGGTGGTGCTATAGGTGTTGCTACCTCTATAGGAGCAGCAAGCACGGGAACAGCTATTTCAAGCCTTAGCGGAGCAGCGGCTTGGAATGCAACCCTAGCATGGTTTGGTGGTGGAGCAATCGCGGCTGGTGGCGGCGGCATGGCTGTAGGTACTGTTGTTCTAGTAGTCTGTCAAAAAGTAATTGACGGATAGAGACGCTTCAATTTAATACGTGCATCTTCGGTAGTAAATTGCCAATCGACTTTACAGAAGAGTTCATTTCTACGTTTTTCCCAGGCCGCGATTTCCTGTTTCAAAATCTCTTTGTGAGCAATACGTCGGTCAAGGCATTGTCGGTTTAAAACACTCAACTCAATTTCAGCCATATTTAACCAACTTCCATGCTTTGGCGTATAGTGGAACTCAATTTTATCGAGAATTCGTCTAGCTTCGGCTGGTAGAAATGCCTTGTAGAGGGAGGCTCTAATGTGAGTATTAAGGTTATCCTGAGCCAGTTGAATTTTTTGGGCTTGGGGATAGCATTCATCAACCAGATATTTTATTTGTTGAGCGTAGTCAATTTGGGTACGTTGGTCGGTCACTTCTACGTGCCTCCATCCGACTAAAGGCTCAAACATCATAAATAGATTGCAAACCCCCTCCCTTTGATATTCATAGTCATAACGTTCGGCTTGCCCTGGTTCTGCTGGCAGAGGTTTCCTAATTTCAGAAATTAATTGCTTTGAGCTTTCATCGAAGCAAACCAAGGGATAATCGGGATCGTAAGGACGAGTATACAATTGGAGAATATCTTCCATTTGGCAAACAAACTCAGCATTTGCGTCAGGAGGAATTACCCAAGATTCATTCAACCAAGGCTTAAGCTCGTTTTTTTTAGAACTTGTCGCACACTTTCATGGGAAATACTCTCTACATATCCCAATGTCACTACTTGGTCTGCCAATAACCTTAATGTCCAACGGCTATATCCCTCTGGTGGGCTACTGCAAGCCGTCGCCACCAAATGGGCTTCCGCTTCTCCGTCTAGCCGTCGCAACTTCAATGAATGTCGCGGACGGGGTACAAGGGCATTGTCTAAGCTTTCTTCCACAAACCTTTGCCGGACACGCTCAATGGTTCTGGTGCTAATCTTGAAAGCATCGCTGATAGCTTGATCTTTCCATCCCCCATCTGGGTGATTTACATCTGCTTTAAGAATTATGTGAGCGTGATTGATTTTAGCGGCGGCGGCTTTACCAGTTTTGGTTAATTTTTCTAGACTTTGGCGTTCGTCAGGAGTCAGGGAGACAATGTACTGTTTTACAGGCATAGCTTAGTAGAATGCAGGCAAATATATCTCCCAGTATCCGTCAAAATGTATTTGACAGACTACTAGGCGTCATTACAAAAGGAGAGAATTGCTTATGATTGCAGGGGAACTGCTTTCTGAACAACCAGGACAACCACCATTTCAAGAGGCGCAAGTCTTTGACTATGCCACGCTGGATTGTGAAACCCGAATTGTTGTCCAACAGCGTACCGGTGAAATTAAAGAGAGAATACACAACACAGCTCAAGTTGCCTGGGAAATCGGACAAAAGCTTGCTGATGTCAGAGCTCGTCTCAGACCTCGACAGTTTACCTTTTGGCTCCAAGCTGAATTCCAGTGGAGTCGTAGCACAGCCTACAACTACATAAAGGTATTTGAGTCGTTTCCTATCTGTCCAAAATTTGGACAGATAGATATTGCCACTTCAGCTCTCATCTTGCTTGCAGCTCCCTCCACCCCTGACCAGGCGCGTGAGGAAGCGTTGGAACGTGCTAGTAAAGGTGAGAGTATTTCCCATGCGGAAGCTAAAGCCATTCGCACCCGTCACAAGGATGTAACCAAACATAAGTCTGGTAAACAAGTTACTGTCAATGTCCCGGCTTTAACTTTAGAGCGTGAGGTTTTTACTCCTGGTAACACAGAGCCGTTAGAAGATGAAAAAGATGAATTGGCCGAGATAGAACCAACGCGCTATGCTATCCCTTTGCCAACTGCAAAAGAAGT
>QQTW01001610.1_pt1 | contig 15918 bp, 11 predicted proteins | sample 1904831 | NCBI WGS metagenome assembly QQTW01 (sample SAMN09435610, study PRJNA476489) | Subsurface metagenome, whole genome shotgun sequencing project. | reverse complement strand
GTTAAAAATTCGACCTCAGTTACTTTGGCGGGCTGCTTGTGTCGTCTGTTTTCAAACATTAATTTTCTTGCCTATATTTATTTTGGCTTACCTACTCCACTTACCAGAAATGCCTTACGTTTCTCCCTTAAGAATTGTCGGTGGACCAAGCGATGAGTTTTTTGCCTTCAGGCTTTACGAAATCGACCCCAGCAATGCCTTACCCAGATGGCGACTTTTTACTCCTTGGGCACCAGCTTTAGGGTTTATGGCTAATGTTTACTTTTTTATGGCATTACAGGAAACTAATAAAAAATGGCGCTGGATAGGGATAGTGGGTAGTATTTTGATGTGTCTTATTTCTGCGTCCCGTTTAGCTTTGTTATCCATAATAGTAGTTTTTGTAGTTACTAGGCTATTAATCAACTTATCTCGCCCAATGGTTTTAATTGCTTTAGGCTTTGGCAGTTTCGTCATGAGTCTAGTCACAACCAGTATATTTAAGAGTTATGAAACTTTCCAGCAGAAATTCACAGACGCTAGACCAGACTCATCTAGAGTTCGTAATACTTTAGCCAAAATTGCCCTCGACCGTTCGTTGAATGAAGCACCTATATGGGGACATGGCGTTGTAGAGCAAGGACCCCATTTAGTGGAATATATGCCCATTGGCTCTCATCATACTTGGTATGGTCTATTATTTGTTAAGGGTTTCATAGGAATTATAGCCTTAGCTTTTCCGATGTTATGTAGTTTTGTAGATTTATTGGTTAAGTCCCAAAATACTGATACTGCAAAAGTTGGCTTAAGCATGATATTAATTCTATTTCTCTATACATTTGGGGAAAATTTGGAAATTTTATCCTACCTCTATTGGCCCGGGCTATTAATAATGGGCATGGCATTTAAAGGAGAAGTACAAACTCATATTTTTCGGGATAGGCACACTGGGGCAACGTCTATTTAAAGGTCAAGTTGCCAAAAAACTATAATTATTTTTAATTTATATAGTAGTAATGTTAATCACTAAGCTAAAACATCAACTATCGGGTCAATTTATTCGTAATGTTGGTTGGCTGGGGGGGGCAGAGTTAGGAAATCGTATTTTCCGCTTGGGGACAACATTTACTTTAGCTCGCATGTTCAGCCCACACGATTATGGACTTGTATCAGCCGTTTTGACTACCTATGAATTTACAACTGTTTTTACTCTTCGATATGGCATCGGAGCTAAGATTATTCAGGCATTGGAAGAGGATCTAAAAGTTATATGTGACACATCGTACTGGCTTAATTGGATTTTGTGCATTTCCCTTTTTATTATTCAGTGTATTGCTGCGTTTCCGATTGCTTTGTTTTATAAAGATAACCAAGTTATTTTACCCATCTGTGTTTTGGCATCAGTTTATTTAATGCTACCGTTTTTCATGATTCAGTCTGCACTGATTCAGCGAGAGAACCGATTAAAAATTACAGCGTTATGTAATGTTACGCAGTCAATACTTAGTAATATTCTAACTATAGGTTTGGCTTCACTAGGTTTCGGTATGTGGGCTGTGGTTTTGTCCACAGTTCTAACTACACCAGTATGGATAGTAATTAATTATATGAATCATACCTGGCGTCCTCCTAAGTTATTTAAGCTTAACAGATGGAAAGAAATTGCTAATTTTAGCAAAGATTTACTCGGCGTTGAGTTGCTAGGTAAGCTCAGAGGTAATATAGATTATTTAATAATCGGGCATTTTTTGGGAATCAAAGCTTTAGGGATATATTATTTTGCCTTTAATGCTGGATTAGGGATTAGCCAAAATGTCATGAATGCATTTACTTCGGCTTTATTTCCTCATCTTTGTGCGGCTCGTGGAGACTTCAAGCAGCTTAAAGAACGATATTTTAGTAGTCTTAAATCTACTGCTATAATTGTGGTTCCACTTATTATTCTACAGTCAAGTTTGGCCCATTTTTACGTGCCGATTGTTTTTGGGGAAAAATGGGTAACAGCAGTTCCAATTTTAGCACTTATTTGTCTTTCAGCTTTGCCGCAACCTCTTTCTAATGCCACTTATCTATTACTAAAGGCTGTTGGTAAAACAGACATAGTTCTCTACTGGAACCTGTTTTATACTGTGTTCTTTGCAATTGCCTTGCTAGTAGCTGTGAAATGGGGAATCTTAGGAGTAGCAGCATCAGTACTAATTTGTCAATTACTGTCACAGCTTATCTTTAGTAGCTGGGCGATTAAATATGTCTTCGGTAAAAATTCATCTTACTTACTTACTGACACAAATATGTAAAGGTAATTTTAATTAATTGTAAGCAATGCATAGTTTTAAAGTAAAAAATAAATTTTCGCAAGGAAGCATTTCGATGAAGGCTCTCGTAGTAGGTTGGTTTAGTTTTGAGCAATGCAATGTTACAGCTGGCGATTTAATGGCACGAGATATTGCTTGTGAATGGCTGGAATCTGTTAATTATGCCTATGACGTTGCTCTAGCCGCTCCCTTTATTGATGGGGTAGATTGGCGTGCAGTTGATCCCAATACTTATTCACATGTTGTGTTCGTATGTGGTCCTTTTCCTTATACGAAGTTAACTACTGAATTTTTAGAGCATTTCAATTCTTGTCGTCTGATTGGGCTTGACCTATCAATGATCGAGCCGATTAATATTTGGAATCCCTTCGATGTACTTTTAGAAAGAGACAGTTCAGCTAATTCACACCCAGACATTACCTTTGTTTCACGTCAAGCAAAAGTACCAGTTGTGGGTATTATTCTCGTTCATCCACAACAGGAGTACAAACAAAAAGGCAGGCATCAAGTAGCAAATGAAGCCATTAATCGACTAATTGCCTCACGAGAAATGGTAGCAGTACCTATAGATACTGGTTTAGACCCCAATACCACAAATCTCCGAAGTGCAGCCGAGGTCGAATCGCTGATCGCCCGCATGGATATGGTAGTGACCACACGCTTACATGGTACTGTGTTAGCGCTCAAGAATGCAGTTCCTGTAATTGCTATAGATGCGATTGCTGGGGGAGCTAAAGTTTTACGTCAGGCAGAAACGATTGGCTGGCAGACGGTATTAACTGTTGATAACCTATCAGACGAGGCAATGCGTAAAGCTTTTGAATACTGTTTAACTGAGCAAGCACGAGAAGAAGCTAGAGTTTGTCGTGACCGCGCTATCAAGGAACTTGCACAAGTGCACGATAATTTTATCTCGGCTCTAGATTTATCAAGTTCATCAAGTGCGAGAGTTTGCTGTAAAGAGGGGCTCGATAAATCTTTATTAGAACCCCCCCGTTTGACAATTGAACAAATCGCTGTACATAAAGCAAGAACATTCAAGAATAAAGCGGTGTATACCATAGTTAACTGGCTTTTAGGTCAAAAAAAGCTGAAAACACCCCGTATTTATTAATTAATAGACAAACATAGGTATTCATCTAGAGGAAGTCTAATCTTTATGTCACCGACGATATCGATAATTATCCCAGCATACAATGCTGAAGCAACTATTTTAGAAACGATTGCATCCGTTCAACAACAAACCTTTTCTAATTTTGAGTTAATTGTTATTAATGATGGTTCGGCTGACCGAACTTTAGAGTTACTAAGTACAGTTGAAGATTCTCGGCTCAAAATGTTTTCCTACACTAATGGCGGTTTACCAACGGCTCGCAATCGTGGTATTTCTCATGCCACTGGAGAATTTATCGCCTTTCTTGATGCCGATGACTTATGGACACCTAATAAGTTAGAAGCTCAACTTGCAGCTTTAGAAAAGCATCCAGAAGCAGGAGTTGCTTATAGCTGGACTTGTAATATGGGCGAGAAAGGAGAACTTCTTTATCCAGTTACTCCTGTATACAACGGTAATGTTTATGCCAATTTGTTAGTTTGGAATTTTCTTTCCAACGGCTCAAATCCTTTGATTCGCTTTCAAGCGATTAAGTCAACAGGAGATTTCGATCCTACGCTTAAATCCTCTGAGGATTGGGAGTATTGGCTGCGGCTAGCGACTCGTTGGCATTTTGTTGCCGTGAGCGAAGTCCAAGTTTTCTATCGTCGTTCTTCAACCTCAATGACAACTAAAGTTGAGACAATTAAGCAAGCAAGTTTGATAGTGCTTGAAAAGGCATTTCGCACCGCTCCGCCGGAACTTCAATATCTAAAAAATCAGAGTTTCGCTAATGTTTACCAGTATTACGCAGAAGTATATTTGAGAGACGTAACTAATAATAGCGGTCTTAATCAGGTTATTGAGAATTTGTGGAAAGCAGTGCGCTTGCAGCCGCATATTTCCCTAAACAGATATACTCAAAAGTTAGTCATTAAGGTTTTATTGCTGCGAATTGTCTCACCTGGAATTGCTAGCAAGCTTTTCCGTTTTATCAGCAAAAGAATAAATCATGAGCCAGAGTTGCAACAATCAAAAACTTTTTCAAGTTGCCTATGATTTGTACTTAATAAGTTTCAGCCTGAAAAACACTTTGACTTCTTTAAAAATTTTACTCGCAACTAACAAATCGCCCCTTTATTAGTATTACCTATGATGCAAAATTCTAACTTTACGCCCATTGAGCCAATGCTAACCCGTCAGACTACCGCACACGATCGAGTAGGCGATCGCTCTTCGTTACCCGTGAGTAATCTACCTCAACCGACTATTGCTTTGCTGCCTTGCTGTGACATCTTCGAGGACTTCTTCGACACTATTGGGGTTTCGCTGGAAATGTTTTGCAACGAGTTAACCGGCGGTTGGATGTTTAACTACATTGATGCTCTGCAACTAGCTGGTGTGCGAACGGTGTTATTCTTCTTTTCGTCCCGCGTTTCGGAAACCGTGCGCTTCAAGCATTTGCCGACAGGGGCTACAGTGTGCGTGCTGCCTTCTCCCAAGATTTACCGTGCCTACCGTGCTATTCGACGCTCGGCAGTTGATGTTTCCGGGGGGAAGTTGAAGGGGAACGTTAGCGATGTTCAAACTCATAATACACAGCGCCGTTCCCAATTGGAAGCATTCAAAGACGGAATTAAGAGTTTAGGCTCTTACCTATCTACACCACTTGGATTGCTTGCTAAGGAGTTACGGTGCGAGGGCTGCGATGCCATTTTATGTCAGGATTATGAGTACGCCCGCTTCGACACTTGCGTGCTTTTGGGAAAGTTAATGCGTTTGCCTGTGTTTGCTACTTTCCAGGGTGGTGAAAAGCTGCAAAGCTCAATCGAATATCCTCTACGCTGGCTGGCGATGCGCGGATGTACGGGCTTAATTATCGCTACGCAAACCGAGATCCAAAGAGTTATTGTCAGCTATGGCATACAGCCTGCCAAGGTAGCCCGTATTTTCAACCCAATGGACGTGACGACATGGCGTGGTATGAACCGCGACAAGGCACGGGCGGCGCTTGGTATTCCAACCGAGGCTCAAGTGGTAGTGTATCACGGACGCATGGAGATATCAATTAAGGGGCTGGACATCCTGCTAGACGCTTGGAATCAAATTTGCTGCGATCGCCCTGGTAAAGACTTACGGCTGCTACTGGTGGGAACCGGTAGCGATGCGAAGGAACTCCACCAGCGGATCGCAAATATGCAGTTACAGGGCATCCTATGGATAGATGAATATGTACGCGATCGCACCCGAATTCAGCAATACCTTAGTGCTGCTGACGTTTATACTCTCCCGTCCCGAAAAGAGGGCTTTCCGGTTGCGCCAATTGAAGCAATGGCTTGCGGTTTACCCGTGGTAGCAGCCGATGCTCCCGGTATACCCGACATCCTTGAGAAAGGAGAGGCTTCAGGGGGACTAGTAGTACCCCGTGGCGATGCGTCGGCGTTGGCGTTGGCACTTAATCGTGTCCTAGACGATGAGGCTTGGCGACGCGAATTGGGCAAGCTGGCGCGATGTCGTGCAGAGGAATGCTTTTCTCTTGAGTCGATTGGCAAGCAACTACGCGATTTAATCCAGAAGGTACACATAAGTAACAATTAATACTAAATACGCTTGTAGAACATAGTCTTTATAAACGTGCTTAAAAAACTAAAGTACGCAAATATTAATCTCGTAGTAGTACACTATATGCACAATGCTCCTTTAATTTCAGTTATTATTCCTGCATACAATGCTGAACGCACTATTCTAGAAACAATTACATCAGTTCAGGAACAAACCTTCTCCAATTTTGAGATGATTGTAATTAACGATGGCTCAAGCGATCGCACTCTAGAATTACTCCATAATGTTGCAGATCGGCGCTTGAAAATTTTCTCTTCTGAAAATGGTGGGGTTTGTGCGGCTCGCAATCGCGGTATTTCTCATACCACTGGAGAATTTATTGCCTTTCTCGATGCCGATGATTTATGGACACCCGATAAATTAGAAGCTCAACTAATAGCTTTGCAACAGTATCCAGAAGCTGGAGTTGCTTATAGCTGGACTTATTTCATGGACGAACAAGGAGAATCTTTATCCCCTGGTGAGCCTACATTCTTTGAAGGTAATGTCTGTGCCCAATTATTAGTAAATAATTTCCTTGCAAGCGGTTCAAATCCGTTAATTCGCTCTCAAATTATTAAATCTGTAGGAGAGTTTGATCCCGTATTTCCCCATTGTGCAGATTGGGATTATTGGCTGAGATTGGCAGCTTGTTGCTCTTTTGTTGTAGTTCCCAAACACCAGATTCTCTATCGTCAATCTTCAGGAGGAATGTCTTCCAAAATTGATGGAATCGAGAAACAACAAATTCTGATGTTTGAAAAGGTATATCGAGCGGTCCCACAAGAACTTCAATATCTGAAAAATCATTCTTTGGCTTGGGTTTACCGTTATTGTGCAGAAAAATTTTTGCAGTACACTACCAATAATATTAGTGACGTTAATCGGGCTGGTGATAAACTGTGGAGGGCAATCCGCCTCCATCCAAAAATTTTGCTAGAAAAATATACTCAAAATCTAATTAAATGGTTCATAAAAAGGTGGGTATTGCTCCGGCTTTCATCAGTAAATTACCAGCCAACTCGGAGTATCAGTAAAGTATAATTAACGCAAATCATCACATGCCAACAATATCAGTCGTTATCCCGGCATACAACGCTGAACGAACTATTTTACAAACAATTGCATCAGTTCAGCAACAAAATTTTTCGGATTTTGAGCTAATTGTTATTAATGATGGCTCAACTGACCGAACTTTAGAACTGCTAAATACAGTTACAGATTCTCGGCTAAAAATTTTCTCCTACAGCAATGGTGGTTTACCAACGGCTCGCAATCGTGGTATTTCTCGTGCCACGGGAGAGTTTATTGCCTTTCTTGATGCTGATGATTTATGGACACCAGATAAATTGGAACTGCAACTTGCAGCTTTGCAACAGCATCCAGAGGCAGGAGTTGCTTATAGTTGGACTTCTTTTATGGAGGAAAAAGAAGGCTCTTTATCTTTCAAACCATGTGATCCCGTATTTTTTGAAGGTAATGTTTATGCCAATTTGTTAGTTGGCGATTTCATTTACAACGGCTCAAATACTTTAATTCGCAAACAAGCAATTGAGTCAACAGGAGAATTCGATCCTACACTTAAATCTTGTGAAGATTGGGATTATTGGCTGCGACTTGCGGCTCGTTGGCATTTTGTTGTAGTTCCCAAGCACCAAATTCTTTATCGTCGCTCAACAGGGGCAATGTCTTCTAAAGTTGAAGTGATGAAGCAAGCATGTCTTATAGTGCTTGAAAAGGCATATCGAGCGGCTCCGTTAGAACTTCAATATCTGAAAAATCGAAGTTTTACTTCTTTTCACAAATATTGTGCAGATTTGTATCTCAAGCACAGCACCGATATGAGTGGAGTTAAAGAAGCTGGGCAACATTTGTGGATGGCAATCCGGTTACAACCACAGAGTTTACTAAACAAAAGATTTCAAAAGTTAATATTCAAGTTTCTATTGCTAAGAATATTCTCACCTGGAATTACTAACAATTTTCTTGATTTCATCAAAAAAAATCGCACGAATCGTCAACCTGTAGTCCAATGATGAAATTTTCAAGCAAGCTTAATACTTCACCCGACTTGTTGACATATCCCGATCCAAAGCAGGACGAAAATAGCAGTGGCTCGTTACTGACGAACACCTCATCACAGCCGACCATCGCTTTACTGCCTTTTGGTGATTTGATTGAAGATTTTTTGGACAGTATCGGAGTTTCATTCGAGGTTTTCTGCAACGAGTTTATGGGTAGCTGGATGTTCGGTTACATCGATGCTTTGCAAATGGTCGGTGTGCGAACGGTGCTATTCTGTTTTTCAGCAAATGTTGCTGCACCATCCCGCTTTACACATGTGCCCACTGGTACTATAATATGCGTTCTCCCCGCCCCCAGAATTTACCGCGCCTACCGTGGTGTTCGACGTAAGGCGCTCAACGTTTCCGGGGTGAGCGAAAATGAAAAGTTTAGCGATGTCTACGTTACTCACAGCACCCGTTCTTCTTTGTTAGTAACACTCAAAGACGCAGTTAAAAACTTAGGCTCTTACCTGTCTACACCTCTACGCTTACTTGCTGTAGAACTACGGCGCGAGGGCTGCAATGCTATCTTGTGCCAAGAGTATGAGTACGCCCGCTTCGATGCTTGCGTGCTTTTGGGAAAGTTGATGCATTTGCCGGTGTTTGCTACTTTCCAAGGAGGGGACAAACAGCACAGTTTCCTCGAATACCCTCTACGTCCGTTGGCAATGCGGGGATGTGCGGGGTTAATTATCCCCACGCAAACTGAGAGTCAGCGGGTAGGTGCTTGCTATAAAGTGCCGCCTGCCAAGGTAGCCCGGATATTTAACCCACTAAATGTGGGAACATGGCGTGCTATTAAGCGCGACGAGGCACGGACGGCGCTGGGCATACCGTTTGATGCTTCTGTGGTAGTGTGGCACGGGCGTGTCGAGATCGAACGCAAGGGGCTGGACGTGCTGCTTGACGCTTGGAAAGAAGTATGCTATAATCGACCGGAAAAAGACCTGCGGTTGCTGCTAGTGGGAACGGGTAGCGATGCGAACAAACTGCGCGATCGCCTTGAAACTATGCAACTACGGGGCGTGATGTGGGTAAACGAATTTGTGCGCGATCGCACCACTATTCAACAATACCTCTGTGCAGCTAACGTTTATACTCTCCCGTCCCGACACGAGGGCTTTCCAGTCGCGCCAGTTGAGGCAATGGCTTGCGGTTTGCCTGTGGTAGCAGCTGATGCTCCCGGTGTACCCGATATTCTTGAGGATGGTGAGGCACATGGTGGGCTAGTAATCCCGCGTGGTGACGCGACAGCGCTGGCGTTAGCACTCGGTCGCGTTCTCGATGATGAGGCTTGGGGGCGCGAATTGGGCAAGCGTGCTAAAAGTCGAGCAGAAAACTGCTTTTCGCCTGAAGCGATTGGCAAGCAACTGCATGAGTTTCTATGCAGCGAGAAGGTGCGGGGGAGTTAAGGTTAGTTCCACGATTATTGGATGGACTAAACGCATATTAATCAGTCAAAAATTCTCAATCTCAACAAGCCGAGTTCGATTCGCAAAGCGTGGTTATTTACTAAAAAGCATCAGAATTTAGAATCACGCTTCTTTACAAACATTTAAGTAATAATTTATTGCATTTTCTAAAATAAAGGTGTGAAAGCCTATACCTAGAAGGAGTGCGATGAAACTAGTCGGCTTTCACGAAGAATACTATTTGTTTTTTACTTTCTATTGATGTATTCTACTCGGATGCAAACTGTTATAATAATTAACAAAGGAAAGGGTAGATGATAATCATAGAAAAAATTAAACGTATACCTAACAAACTTAAAAGAATATTTATACAATTTCCAATTTTGAGAATTGTAGCAGAGTTTATTTATAAAAAAGAAATAGAAAAACATGTCAATTCTCTACCTAATATTCCTCCAAAAGACTTAACTTTGCTTGACTCTCTGCACCAGGAAGGAACTTGTGTTACCTCTTTGGAAGCACTCGAAATTCCCTCGACACCCACACTACAGGCTAGCAGTGAAAAGCTCTTAACCGAATTAATAGCATGTTCTAGTAATGAAAAAGATGTAATTAGTCTGCCTTTATTCAAATTAATGAAGTTTCCAGAGGTTTTTTTATGGGGACTAGAAGAACGATTACTTAATATTATTGAAAATTACATTGGTCTTCCAATACTTTATCATGGCGCACATTTTCGCCGGGAAATTGCTAATGGAAAAACAATCGGTGTCAGGCAATGGCACACAGATGTTGAAGACCGTCGTATGGTAAGAATCATAGTCTATTTAAATAATGTGAATTTAAATGGTGGACCGTTTGAATATATTTCAAAACATTTAACTTCATTATTACGTCAAACTCTTCAATATAGTTCTGGTTTCGTCTCAGATGAACTGATAAAAACTATTGTACCCGTATCAGATTGGAAACCTTGCACCGGACATTCTGGTACAGTAATTTTCAGTGACACGCGCAATGTTTTTCATCGTGCCAAGCCACCTGTAGCAGCAGATCGATTTTCGATTACTTTTTCCTACACTTCTAGACGACCAATAACAATCTTTAGCAAAGTTACATTGTCGAGAGATGATTTGCTAAAAATTTCAAACAGATTATCTAAACGCCAGAGAAAGTGTATTTTAGGATATAGCAATTTATTTTAAAATCCCGGTTTACTGGATAAACCGCAGTGAGTATTTATTAAAAGGTTACTCCTACTATCAAGCGGATAGCCAAGTGGATAATTTTTGCCACTCTCTTGGATACTATCAGCAATCTGTGGGATCGTAACCATGTGGTAGTATTTAGGTTGCTGTATCTAAAGTTACTATATTAATAATACAACCTGAAATCGTGACTGAAACAAAATGATGAAAAAAGTTTCTGTAATTATTCCGGTTTATGGAGTCGAGAAATATATAGCTGCTACAGTGCAATCAGTTCTCGATCAAACCTATAAAAATTTTGAGATTCTTATTATTGATGATGCTTCTCCTGACAAAACTATAGAGATTTGTCAAAAATTTACAGATACCAGAATTAAAATCATTCACCAGGCAAATCGAGGTTTAGCTGGAGCTAGAAATACTGGTATTCGCCATGCTAAAGGAGAATATTTGGCTTTTTTAGATGGAGATGACCTCTGGCTACCTCAAAAGCTAGAAAGGCAAATCGCTCACCTCGAAAATTCACCAGCCGTCGGTGTTAGTTTTAGCCGAAGTGCTTTTATCGACGAAATGGGAAAACCTTTAGGTACGTATCAAATGCCTAAGTTGAAAGGAATTACTACTCCTTATTTACTTTGCCGCAATCCAGTTGGTAATGGTTCGGCTCCGCTAATTCGTAAGGAAGTTTTTGAAGCGATTAAATTTACAGATAATCTTCATGGGAATGTAGAAGATTTTTATTTTGATGAACACTTCCGTCAATCGGAAGATATTGAATGTTGGATTCGGATTTCCATACAGACCGATTGGCAAATCGAGGGCATTTCTGAGGCTTTAACTTTATACCGAGTAAATTCAGGTGGGCTGTCAGCAAACATGCTCAAACAGTTAGATTCTTGGGAAAAGGTAATTGAGAAAACACGCTCCTATGCTCCAGAAGTAGTTACTCAATGGGAAACACTTGCCAGAGCCTACCAACTACGATATTTAGCTCGCAGGGCAGTACGTCTGCAAGATGGTTCAATGGCTGTGGAACTAGTCAATCGAGCTTTGGCGACGAACTGGCGTATTCTCCTTCAAGAGCCGCGTCGTACCCTTATAAGCGTGGCTGCTGCCTATTTCCTTTGGCTTTTACCACAATCGCTTTATAGTCAACTTGAGTCTGTTGCTTTAAAGAGTACGGGAGCCACCCAAAAACGCCGTATCTTGCAAGACCAGTCTAGTTAATGATTATGCATTAGGGACTTCCAAATAAAAAAGTATTCAAAATTTATGGATAATTTCTCTCTTGGAAATCCCTTACTGAAAGAGCGTAGCATTTTGCAATACTAAATATTATTAAAGGTTGGCTCGTTTTTGCAGTGTTTGTAGTTCAATATAATTAATTATGGGTAAAAGTAGTCTACGCTATAACTATGTAGCATATAGTTGAAATGCTCATAGGATAAAGCTTTTACGCCTAAATTTTTCATCCTTTTAATAATGAAAGCTATACTACCTGAAAATGAAGTAGCAAGGCTAGAAGCGCTTCGGCAATATGAGATTCTGGACACTATCTGTGAAACTGCCTTCGATGACCTCACCCGTTTAGCGGCACAAATTTGTGGCACTCCTATAGCTTTAATTAGCTTGATTGATGATTGCCGTCAGTGGTTCAAATCGAGATTCGGATTAAATGCTGATTCAACATTACGGGAGCTAGCATTTTGTGCCCACGCTATATTACAGCCTAATGACATTTTCATTGTTCCGGATACATTACTCGATTGTCGCTTTGCCACCAACCCACTGGTAACGGACGAACCCTATATTCGGTTTTATGCTGGTGTCCCGTTAATTACACCGCAGGGACATGCGCTGGGAACACTGTGTGTAATTGACCGCATTCCCCGGCAGCTGAGTTCAGAACAAGTGGAGGCATTGTACACCTTAAGTCGTCAGGTCATCGCCCAACTTGAGTTAAGATATAATTTACGCAAGCTGGAACGTATAACCACTGCTGAACGGGAACAAATTGAAGATATTATCTCTGCCGTTTCCCACGATTTGCGGACTCCCTTGCTAGCCACTCGCGGTACTCTACGTGCAATGCTAGGTGGAGCTTTTGGTTCGGTAAGTGACACTTGGAAAGAAGTGCTTGAAGATTGCAGTCAGGCTAACAAAGACCTTCTCAAGCGTGTTGAAGTTCTCTTAGATGTCTCTCGTTATAAAATCGAAGCTGATAAGAGTTTGAACGGCGAACTTCTCAACTGGAAAAATATTCTTGTCGAAGCGATTATCCGAAGCGATATAAGTTGGAAGCAAAAGTTAACAATTACTTATAAAATTCCTCATTTACTGCCGACTGTTCGCGGTGATGGGGTTGAGATTCAACGGGTTTTGCAGAACCTGCTGGATAATGCTCTACGTGCAAGCGAGTTAACAGGGCAAGTTTCCCTTGAGGTGGCATCGTTTGGAGTTGACAGAGTGAAGGTCTCAGTGCGAGATAATGCACCAGCCATTACTCCCCAAGAAAAAGAAAGGCTTTTTCATAGCTTTATTCAGGCACGAGGTAGACTATTGAGATCGGGGTTGGATCTTTACTTATGCCGCAAGATTGTAGAAGCTCATGGAGGAACTATTGGTGTAGAAAGTACTCTCAGTGAGGGTAATACCTTTTGGTTTACTCTGCCTATTGGCTTTTATGTTACGCAATCGAGTTAATTACTATGAGCGATCGCCGTTTTTGGACTCTGTTGGGGAAAACAACTTGCATTGCGGTAATTGCGCTGGTTATTACCATAGTAATTGCACCTCTACCTGGTTGCAGCACTACGTCAAAGTATGACTGGACTAATGTCTCCATCGGCGGAGGTGGTTATGTTACAGGCATTTACCTGCATCCGCTACAGCAGGATCTAGCCTACATCAAAACCGACATCGGTGGCTTTTACCGTTGGAATTCAGTAGATAAAACATGGATTCCCCTAACTGACCACTTTGGGCTGCAAGAAAGCAACTACTATGGGGGAGAAGCGCTAGTACTCGACCCAAACAACCCAGATATTGTTTACATTGCCGCTGGCAAATATATTCATGGAGGTAGGTTAGGGACAATTTTTAAGTCGAGCGATCGCGGTCAAACTTGGACTAAGCTTGCAATCGACTTGGCAATGGGTGGTAACGAGGCTCAACGGTGGGTAGGAGAAAGACTTGCCGTCAATCCATTTAATTCTAATATTATCTTCTTTGGCTCGCGGTTGAATGGGTTATGGAAATCTTCAGATGCTGGTACGACATGGGTAAAAACCTCTTTCCCCAGTCAGGCTAAAGTAGATATTGGCATCGCAGGTATTGTATTTAATAAAGAGGTATCTGGTCTAATTTATGCTAATGCCTATGAAGACGGAATATATAAATCCACCGATACAGGTGTTACGTGGAGCAAAATAGTAGGAAGTCCATCACAGGCGAATCGGATGGCTGTGACTAATAACGGAGTATTATATGTAACGCACGCATTAGGTGTAAGCAAATATGCCGACTCAGTATGGAGTAATATCACGCCAGCTAACGCAAAAACTAAATTTAATGCTCTTTCTGTAGATCCAAATAACCCGAATCACATTTTAATCGTTTCTGAGCAAGATGCTCAAGATAAAGACAACAAAATATTTCAATCTACTGACGGTGGAACTACATGGCAACCAAAAAGGCGTACCTTAAATCCTCAAGTACCCTGGTGGTCAGACTGGTATTTTACATTAGGTACCTCAGCCATTGAATTTGACCCAAAAGTTCCCGATCGGGTCTGGTTAACCGACTGGTTTGGAACATGGCAGACAAACAATATCAACGCACAGCAGCCTAGCTGGTTCAACTATGAAAAAGGACACGAACAACTCGTTAGTTTCACGCTAGTCTCACCTCCAAGCGGGTCTGTATTATTGAGCGGGGTGGCGGATGTTGATGGGTTTAACCACAGCAAGGGACTAGATACTTACCCATCTACACAGTTAGGCGGTACTAGTCCTAGATTTCAAGACACCTACAGCCTCGCCTACAGCCAAAGCAATCCTATGCGTATGGTGCGCGTCGGCGGTAACCGCTGGAACAATACCTATACGGGAGCAACTTCAACAGACGGCGGACAGACATGGAAAAAGTTTTCGTCGTTTCCGCAGAATACAATACCCTTGCGCGTAGCTGTGTCAGCGACCAACCCAAATTTGTTTGTTGCGATCGCAAGCGAGGGACAAGCTATCCGCACAACTGATAACGGATCTTCGTGGAGTCAAGTATCGGGATTACCCAACGGACCAAAGGGACCGTGGTACTGGGGTCAACCACTGGCAGCAGACAAAGTTAATGGCAATATCTTTTACTATTATAGTGGTGGCAAAGTATACCGCAGTGACAATGGGGGTGTATCCTTCAGTATTGTAAACTCATCGTTGCCGAGTGAAAATTGGTCAATGCTCAAAACAGCATCGGCAAGCAGCGAAGTCTGGGTTAGTCTCAACGGTTACGGACTTTACCACTCAACAGATGGCGGTGTAAACTTTGCCCGTAATGCCGAAGTTGAGAGAGCTTATTTATTTGCGATTGGGAAACCGCAGGCGAAAAGCACAATTCCAGCGCTGTATTTGTATGGCAAAATCACAGGCATGGGCGATGGGGCAGCGTCAGGAATTTATCGTTCTTTGGATAATGGAAAAACATGGACAAGCATAGAAGATCCGCACAAGCCCATCGGCAATGACCCAAATGTAATGGAGGCTAGTTCTCAACAATTTGGGTTAGTGTTCATTGGTACTAACGGCAGGGGAATCTACTATGGAACTCCGTGACACTGATGTTACTAAATATTAATAAAGTACGGTTTTTGGCAATTTAAGCAGTATCCCTTGAAGCTATACTTACCCATTAAATCGATTGCCTTAGTATTAACACTTTAAAGCCGTTAAATCATGCGACCAGGTGAACCTTCCCAAGCATTATCAAGAACTATTACCGCATAACGATGAGTTCGTTGATAAGAACGGAGAAATTCATGTGCGCGGGTATAAACTCCTGGGTCGTTTCCCATTTCATCAACAATAATGTCTTGCAGCAGGTCAAAATCAAAGTGATGAATTTCTAAACTAAAATGAAAACCGTCCCTCGTCAAAAAACCAATAAATACAGCCTCAATGTTTTTGTCTGCTAGCAAAAAAATACAATCTCTCATCCCAACACCCCCGGTCAGCCTAAAATCTTGCGTCA
>QQTW01001609.1_pt1 | contig 15920 bp, 10 predicted proteins | sample 1904831 | NCBI WGS metagenome assembly QQTW01 (sample SAMN09435610, study PRJNA476489) | Subsurface metagenome, whole genome shotgun sequencing project. | reverse complement strand
TTGCGACTCTCTCGTCTTCCTCCGCTTGCTCGCTCTAGCGGCAGCCTTGCCTTTCGTTGCTTCCTACGGTAAGTGAAGGATTTGAATGTCAACCAACAGTTCTGAATTGTTGAAGCTGATGATTCTAAAGGCTCAGCGATAACGCACGTGCCCGGGAGGCTCTCCGTCAATGTTTACCGGAGCCATTACGAGACGCAACTTTCTCCTCCGTGCTGCGCGACGACGCGGCTACCAAACGCTGTCTAGCCCAGCTTCTGATCAATCTCTCCGACAACGTGGTCGATGCATCGAACAACCAAGGCATATAGTACTCTGCATTTCGGCTTTTCTTTCACGACAGCTTACGAACGATTGGACATATACCCATGGGATGACTTTTGGATTGTAGGATACGCGCCGCATCGAAGGGTCGTTTGCAGCTGATTGTTTTTTCTCTGGCATCGATGACGTCCTGGACATTCAGTCGTGCAAACAGCAGAGCGGCATTTTCGGTGAAGCGTTTGAACAGCATGTTTTGGTAGAGGCGGAAAATTCTCATCGGCGTTCTGGAGTTTGTACGGGCGTGGGATTGGACAGCCACTTCGTCGTTCGGTTCGAGGGACCGGTTCTCCAAGGGGTACTCTTCAAGATTGCACATATGTAACGCTACGCACATTGTTTATCAAGTATTCTCATTTACTTCTCACCTATCTACTCCTCGGTTCTTCTTCCGTGCGTGTTGCAAAAGCTTTCCTGTCAAGACAACATCAGTGCTTGCTGATCACTTCTTTCGCGTAACAAAGGAGGTGTGGCCTGACAAGTCAATAATCAAGCTTGATGGTAATTAGATTCCATTGAATGATGTACCCGGCAATGGGCAGCCTGGCTAACAGTTCCTATCAAGCATTCGCCTACCGCGTTGATGTTGAAGTTGTAGCCACTCAACAATTTTTGGTAGCCAATAAAGGGATAAAGCATATGTAATTGAGCATGGTCCGTTGACACTCATGCTGTTGGCTTGACGGAGATAATCAAAGGGAGATAGCGTAGGGCCGAGATATATCTAGATTTGGTTTAGCCCTCCACGCTAAAACCTTTACCAGAACGCGATCACATTTCATCACACGTCGAACCTCACCTTGTGCGTGCAGATGCCAGGCGATTTTAAAGTCAAACTTTCTACCTTCATGGAAACTTGACCTCTATGATATCTTAGTATTTCCTGATACCTTCCGACTGATATTTGCAGAGATCATTAGGCTCCACTGTCTCTGTCACCGGCGCCGCCGCCATGTCCTCCCGGAAGCGTGGACGGGCGGAGATGGAATCGTCCGAGCCAGCAGCACCGAGCTTACTGCAGCGCATCAGGAACTGTTGGGAGTTCTCCAATCTCATGCAATTCATATTCATCTTTGGTAAAGCTGTCAGGATCGATGAGGATCTCACAATCGATGTACGTCTGCACTGTGCTCCCCTTCATGTGCCCTATTGAGGCTGTGAACTCCACCTATAGACTTCCTGCACATACTGAGGATTTCATTTCTAGGATCTTGAGACCGAATGCCTCAAAGTGGAACCGTCCGAGAAGCTGGTCGAAATTGGCTTGGCGTTGTTAAAGTGCGTCTCGTCGCATAGGGGGCTCACGTGAGTTAAGGCAACTTTTGGGGTGATATGGGTACTGATGTCTTGGAAGCCCAGATATATTCGATGAATATACTCGGCGCCAGTATGTTGCGAAAGCGCCGGACAGTAACCCTTTCGGCGTCGAAGAAATCCCAAACAAGTTCAACAATTTCGACATATTCACCAAGCTCAGCGTGCTCTGTCAGCTTTCGCGATGGACGTTCGTCAACGCCGACCGGATGAGAGAAAAAATGTCCGAGGCTAAAGATGCGGAGCAGATACAATGGGTAAGCAGCCAGACGTTTATGGTCGGATCGAGCACATAATGACGCTTTCCTCTAGCGGGTTGAAGAGATCGGGTACGACAGAGATGAGCGATACTATTTCGTCCTTGACGACAACCGGCTATACCGCCGGACAGATCCCCCACCACCCCCTACACCAGCGCCAAAACCCAAGGCAAACTCAAAGAAAGGCAAGGCTGCCGCTAGAGCGAGCAAGCGGAGGAAGACGAGAGAGTCGCAAGATATGGAGCATGAAGATGAGCAAGAGGAATCCGCTGAACATCCACTGACTACCGCCCCGGAGCAAGACAACTTTGGAGGGCGGAAGTGGGAATGTCTGGCGGTGACACTGGCCGAATACAGTGATTTTCTTGACTCGATCAAAAAGAGTAAAGACCCGGACGAGAAAGCGCTCTACAAGCGAGTCAGCGACGATGTTCTTCCCATTATTGAGAAGGACGAAGAATCCAAACAGCGAAGGCAGGCCCGCAAGGAACGTGAGCTGATGAATATGGAAAAGCTGGCGACCGCTAAGCGATCCAGCCGACTGGCCAGCAAATTCGAGACAGAACGCATACACCGCGAGGCTGCTGAGGTGGAGCAGAAGAGGAAGGCAGACATTGCTGCCGCCCTCGCTCATGAAGAAAAGCAAAAGAGAATGGAAGAAGCTCGCGAGTCGCGGATGATGACCCGTGAGCAGAGACTCAAGGAACGCGAACACAAGCGTATCTTACATGAAGAGGAATTAGCCAACTTGTCCGAGGACAGTAAGAAGGTGGAAACGGGCGAGGCTAGAATGTCAGAGCGGCAGCTGAAGACCGAGATGGAAAGGCGCAAGAAAGAATTGGCCGCCCTAGCTGAGGAAGATCACTGGACTTTTGACTGTGCAAAATGCGGCGTCCATGGCGAGGATCTGGACGACGGGACTCACAGCATCGCTTGTGAAAATTGCAATGTCTGGCAGCACAGTGCCTGCTTGGGTGTCTCCCAAGTCGAGGCGGAGAAAGACGATTTCCACTTTGTCTGTGAAGACTGCAAACGCCGGGCAGAAGATGCCGCTAAGCCTAAGATTCCTCCTCTGAAATTTCATCTCGGTTCTTCTTCGTCGCCGCCAAACCAGAAGTCCAACAACTTCGCGAATGATTCTAAGAAGCGCAAATCTATCGGAGAGGGAAGTCAAATGCCACCTCTCAAGAAGTTCAAACCGGTGGAGATCCAGGCATCACCAGCTGCGCCATTACGGCCAGAAAACTCCTTTGCAGACCGGAACGGGATGCACCAGGTAGTCATGAATGGTCCTACATTCTCTTCCCAAGGCCAAGTGCAAAACCAACATAGCTCTCATCCTGCTAGAACATTGCCGCCGCCAGGTCTTAGATCTCCGCCAGTTTCTACCCCATATTCGAATGGCTGCGGCACTTATGGTGCTCTCTGCCCTGGCTCCTCCCACCAGGCTCAAGCTCAAGGTCCGGTATATAAACCTGGTCAGCAGTTGGTCAACGGCGCGAATCAATCTAACGGCCATAACGTCAACCATCCTTCTGCTCCATATTTACCGCAGCAAACACCACAACGTGGTCATCACCAGACGCTGAACGGACAGAACCCTTATATGAACACATTCCAACGGGTGCGTCCTGGGTCCTCGCAAGGACCAAACCGCGTCCCACCTCCAGCCGCAGATCCCTTTACCTCCTCATCTCCGCCAATTCACGACCATAATACACCCAAGCTTTCACCATACGTCAACGGTATATCCGCCTCTACGCCCATCCTTCCGGCTGCTCTGCCACCTCCTGTGAAGCAGCAACCGTCTTCGCCACCTGCTCCCTTCCATGCACCTTCTTCGAGTCCAATCAACCACCCTGAGCTACACAACAACGCACCTTCATCCCCGGGGGTTCTCGCCAACGAAGCAAAGCCCGCCTCGTCCGCCTCCAAGTCTGGGCTTAGGAGCTGCACCCGTTTTCCCGCCTGTCGCCAACCTCGCACCAAGTCCGAAGCAGCATGATCGTCACCCACCGATCAAGCCCTTGGTTCTGGAGAAGACGGCACCGGCGGTGAACGGGCACGCGGACGACCGGTAGCCCAAACCAGCTCACACCCTGCCATTCGTCCCTCTTTCACATAGCCTTGACCAGCTCCCTGCAAACTTATCTCCCGGTATCGACTGACTTCGGTGTATTATGTCTACTGGGTTGTATAGAGGGGAGCCGGCATATAGAACAGGCCAACATCACCCTTGCGCACTGCTCGCCTCTACTTCTATCTTGATATTCCGGCATTGACTGACTGCGGTGCATGTCTGCTGGATGAAATACGAGGGACAAGCTGGTATGGAGCGTCGGAGGTTGGGTGCCGATGACTCGATTGTGAGGGCGGGACGGGAGGCGGGTATGCTATTGAGCTTGAGAGTGACCATGATGATACGATATGATGGCAAAGGGCGAGCAAGGAATTTCTTAGATCTACCCATGACGAGTTCATTGGATTTACTTCGACATGTCTGCACAAGTGCAGTGTATTACATGGCGTGGCATAGCGCTTGAAGGCATGGAACGCAGCATCGAGGGATGGATAGCATAGCGAGCATTAGATATTTCGACTACTTTTCAAAACAATCGATCAAATGGATATCACTGCGCTCCCATGAACCACTCATCTCCCAAGGAATCAGCCCCTGTACTTCCCCACCCACATCTTCACACTCACGCCGACATCACTGTCCGGCGGCGCGATATGCGCCATAAAGGTCATGGGCACAGTGCCCTCGAGCAGCTTCTCGACGAAGGATTCGATAATCTCCCAGTACAGGGGCATACCGAAGCCACGCTCGGCTCGGAATTGCATTGTATAGTCGCCGAAGTAGAGCTCGCTGATGGGAGAGGTGGGATCGTTGGTAAGCATGCGGTAGTCCATGTCGGCAAGGATGAGGTGGTAGAAGCTGCGCAGCTCGAGGAGGGCGGGGATGGTGGGATAGAGGAGATTGATGATTTTGTAGTGGATGTGCCAGCCGTTGGCGATGGTATGGGCGCGGAAGGGGCCGCGGCGGTGGAGGAGGGAGATGGCATTGGAGGTCGGGTTGGTGGTATGGTTGGAGGTAGGTTGGCTCTGAGAGGTTGGTAGTTGAGGTACTGGTGATGGCGCTGCGAGTGGGACGAGGGTGAGGAGGCGAAGAACAAGGATAAGGAAGGTTAAGTTATGTGTGTACAAAGAGCCTCCGAGGAGCATGTTGATGCTCGAATGCTCGGCGCTGCTAGCAAGCAAACACGTCCGCTATAAAGTCGCTTTCCGGCCTGCGTAATGAAAAACGGGCGAGATGGGGGTTGGAGGAAAGGGGACCCCAATGCAGGTACGCGAAGGGTCCGTCCTGGGGTGCGAAACGATCCTCGCATGTCGAGTATCGGCTGCGATATCTTGCAGGTTGTCTCAAGATCCTTACCCCGGATTTGACATATCAAACGAAGATTCGACGATAACGAGACGCGGTTTGTAGCCGTGACAGCGAATAGGTTTGTGTGGATTGGCTATTGCCGATAGGGTTGCGGGAGAAGGGCATGGCTGCATATGAGCTGATCGGAATCCTGAATGCGGCTCTGGAAATCAGTGTTATCGGCGTATCGGATGCTGTACTGGCCGCAGCTTGTAGTTCATGTCGTGGGATTCGAGAGACAGACGATTGCTATAAAAGACGAAGAAGATCCTTGGGATTATTGCCTTGGAATGGACCAGTGACAAACATGGCGGGTGCGAGAAGAGCAAGAGAAACGGTCATTTCAGGGAAGAGAAGGGTTGAACAATTGCGTGGAGCATCGGAGACCTCCTACATGTGTTCTCCAAGAGTTTAACCTTCTTGCGATCGGTCACAATGGAAAGCTAGCAGAGCTACACCATGATAGTGCTGCGACAAGCCAGCTCCCGTTCATGACGGGCCGAGGAGTGACTCATGCAGGAGAGCGCAGCACCCAGACAGGTACACAATGTAATGCTGAGTGAGATCTGGCGACAACCCCTGTAGAGATTGATGGTCCGGTCCGGATGAGGTACTTGGTAGGTTCACGTCAAATGACATGTACTTGTAGCGGAAGGGCTCAAACCAATGGAAGCAATTGGGGCTGCTTAGACACATGCATTGGTGTACCGGCCAGCCGAGGGACAGGCCAGTCGACTGTCTGAAGATGGACCGAGTGGCAGGGAAAATCTGCGATGAAGTGGTGGAGGCCGGACGAGAGCACCAATTGCGACGCCCAAAGCTTGACTCCAGCCCTTTTTAATCCTTGCTAACCGCATCGCTAGACGGCATGACAATATGATTCGATATTCTGCAAGGCTTGTGCTTGGGCTCCGAAACCTAGTAGTACTTTTATTTCCCTGCATGGAAAGTCAGTTTTTCACCTACAGAGAAAAGGGAGGAAAGAAGAGGAGGAAAACATAACAACAGATGAAAAGGAGGCGGGGAATTGGATATTTATGAGTTTATACCCTGCATCTTTTAATCGTCACTGCTAAGACTACCCGAGATACACACTGACCGGGGGGTCTTTGGGGGATTTTTGCACTTGGCTTGGTGCGTGTGACCCGTTTGCCGCTCGCCCTCTTTGGACTCTGGCCCTTGCGACAACAATCAATCGCCGTCTCCAGCTTCACTCCAATTGCTCTCGTCCTCTGTTCATCGCGTCTTTGCTGCCAAACGTTCTCGGAGGTCTAGTCGTCCCTTTTCGATCAGTTCTAATTAACAGCTTCCTTCGCACGCCACCATCCACCCACTCCCACGGTTCACTACCAAATCAAGAGTTGCTTCCATGAGCTCATTTGCCGACTCTCGTATTTGCGACTTCGAGGCTCACAATGGCGACAGCGTCGCTCAATCCCTCCTACAGCGGTCTCCGCGACAACGGGTCGACCGAAGCAGGCATCCTGCCATCGAAGACTGGTTTGGCTGACCAGAGGCTAGAATGGAAGCGTGTTCTGGAGGCGTCAATATGGCGGTGTGATAGCATATGCATGGAACGTCAACGAACCCCAGTTCGCGGCTCGTCTCCGCAGTCCACCAGCTGGGTAGGTCTTGTCACCGTTTCGTATACCATGGATGCCGCATTCTTAGCTCAATTGACTCTACATCCATTCTTTGCGACCTGTTGTCTTTAATCCTTAATTCTCTGAAAGCCGCTGATGATCACGATAGCCTCACATCGCCTTGTCTCCAGAGATCCGTCAGAATGTAAGGAAAGTCGAGTTACTCGGTCTTGTCCAGGACACACTTTACGCAGTTGTCGAGCCCCCACCGCCGTACACATCCACGGTTACGGATGCGCCTCCCAGCTACGGTACCCTACAACGTCCCCAACGGCTCTTGCTACCCCAGGGTTTCACTACTGGCCACGTGCAACACGGTTGCCAAGCTCAATCGCATACCAGATTTCCGGGACTTCCGCCTCCAATCTACTCCATGAAGCCTATTCAAGTCGACCTGGAAGATTCGTCCGCGTTTCGTCAAGCGAAGGGGAAAGGCGCGGCAAAGAAAGCTCAGAAACAGGCGGATCAGGCTAAGTGGGCAGATGATGGGGGTGATAATGCAAACGAAGGCGGCAATGCCGGCGATAATACTGGAGGTGGCGGAGGGGGCGGAGGCGGAGGCGGAGGCGGAAGCAATAACGGTGATGGCGGAGCGGGCGACGACGGCGGTGGCTGGGATGACTGGAACGCTGGGGGTGGCAAGAAGAACAAGAAGAAGGGTAAGAAGGGTAAGAATGGAGGGGAGGACGAAGAGAAGGAGAAGGAGGAGGAAGAGGAGAAGAAAAATAAGGAGGCAAATGGTGGTGCCGGAGCCAACGATTTGTCGTGGATGGACGACACCACCGAAAAGCCTGACGATGAATGGGAGGGCTTCACCAGCACTGAGAAGAAAGGCAAGAAGAACAAGAAAGGAAAGGTATGTACCAGCGAGGCCAACCAAGTAAATTCGCTCATAGTCTGCATAGGTCGATGTGGTACCTGAACCGACCTACAACGCCTTTGAGGATATTAACCTGGGAGGCGACACTCCACAGCTTGATCTCAACTTCGGACCTGATACTGCGACTAAAGGCTTTGGTTCGGGTGGCTTTGGTGCTGGCGGTTTCGGGAGTAGTTTCGACACAGGTAACACTTGGGGCTTCGCTGGGCTGGGCAATGGAGCGACCGACATCACCGACTCCATGAAAGACCCTTCAGGCGCCGGTGATGACGGTGGAGGATGGGGCTTCGGCAAAAAGGGCAAGAAGACCACAACCTCCTCAGGCTTCGATTTTGGAAACTTCGCAAGCCTAGATGAGGGCGGGGAAGTCCAGGAAAACGCTGGTGGTGACCAGGATGACTGGTCGACAGGCTTCACAGCTACCAGCAAGAAGAATAGCAAGAAGAGCAAGAAGGGTGTCACAGAAGAAACATCTACCGCTGCTGCGGATGCGACTGCCATTGGCACTGCTGTAACAGACGCTACGCCAGCGGACGACTCGTGGAGTCCTTGGGGCACCTCTAGCACCAAGAAGGACAAGAACAAGAAGAAGAAGAATGAACCAGAGCCACAGGAAATCCCTCCGGTGCCTCCACCACCCCCACCTATCCCTGAGGAACCTCCCGCCGAAGATACGTGGAGCGCTTTTGGCGGCGCTAAAGGGAAAAAGAAGAACAAGAAAGGCGGTGCAGAGGAACCTGCCAAAATCGAGGAACCCATCGTTGTCGTCCCGGAACCAGAGCAGGAGGCAGACGCTGGATGGGGCTCCTTTAACAGCAAAAAGGACAAGAAGAAGGGCAAGAAGGAGGTTACGGACGACAAGAAAGCCGTACCTGATCCTGTAGTGGTTGTTGGGGATGTCGGGGCCGAGACGAATGCTGAAGACAATTTTGACTGGGGTTTTTCCAGCAAGAAGGATAAGGACAAGAAGAAGGCTAAGAAAGGCGTGGAGGAGGAGGCATCGAACGAGCCACCGATAGTGGACGTCCCTGAGAAGGGGGATAGCTTGGATCTCGGTTGGAGCGGATTCATGGGAAGCAAGGATAAGAAGAAAAAGGCTACATCAAAGATTGCAGAACCTGCGATAGTGGCAGTCCCAGACCCCGTGCCTGAAGCAGATGCTGGCTTGGGTGGATTCGGCTTGAAGAAAGAAAAGAAGAAGGGCAAAAAAACCATAGAGGAAGTTGAGCCCCAGGACGACGATATTGTGGCCATTGTCGAGGATCCCGGTCCAATTTCGGGTGCTGGATGGGGCGCCTTTGAGCCTAAAAAGGATAAGGACAAGAAAAAGTCCAAGGCCGCTGCTACCGAGGATTTCGGTGATGACTCGCATGTTATCGACGTCCCTGGTTTTGAGCCGATAGTTGAGGATTCGTTCGATACCAGTTGGGGCACTACGACTATAAAGAAGAGCAAGAAAGACAAGAAGGGCGCAATCACCGAGGTAAAAGAAGACGTCAAGTCGGCGATCGGCTCACTAGCTGCAGCTGAAGCCGCCTCCAAGGTTGCAGATGATGAACTCATGGGTTGGGGTGGGGGCAGCACGGACAAGAAGAAGGATAAGAAAGGTAAGAAAGGTACGGCTGAGGCGAAGAAGGAAGAAGCCTTGCCACCGCCACCGCCTACTCCGCCTGTTCCTGAAGAGCCAACGCCCACCGATACCTGGGGCACCACAACGAAGAAAGAGAAAAAGGGAAAGAAAGGGAAGGTGATCGAGCCTGAGCCTGCTATAGTCGAGGTACCTGATCTTCTAGCTGCTTTACAGGACGAACGGCTGGAAGAGGAATGGGGGGACTTTGGCCTGTCATCAAAAGACAAGAAGAAGAAGGAAAAGGAGAAGGAAAAGAAAGACAAGGAAAAAGAAGAAAAGGCAAAGAAGGAGCACGAAGAGCTGGAAAGGAAAGAGAAGGAAGAAGCTGAGCGGCTAGAAAAAGAAGAGAAGGACAAGGAAACGGAGAAGCCAAAGCCTGGGAAGAAAGGCAAAGCAGGTACTGCAACTGCTTCATCGAAGACCAAGGATCTAATGGCGGGTTCCGTGCCCGATGCCGCCCCAGCTGTGGAAGACGATTTCTCGTCTAGTATGTGGGGAGCAACGGAAAAAGGTGGCAAGAAGAAATCGAGCAAGAGGGACAGTGTCTTTGAGGTGCCGCCTCCAGTACCAACGCCTCCAGCTCAAGGTTTCACTCCACCTCCGGAAGATCCACTAGACGATTTGCTAGGCGACGATTGGGGCAATGTCGGCACGGCGAACGAGAAGTTCAAGAACGATCCCAAGAAATCTTCAAAAGCTGATGAGTCCAGAGCTGGCAAGAGTACGGTCAAGGGAAAAGCAGACGAAGAGAAGGCCCAGGTCGAAAGCGCAGCAAAAGCAGCCAAGTCTTTTTGGGGAGCACCATCTAAATCCAAGACCACCAAGGACAAGATGAGTGACAAGGACAAGAAAGAAGCTGATGTGATGGCGGACGACGATTTGGACCTGGATGAGATTGTGGATATCATCGAAGAGGAACCGCCGCCAAAGAAGGGATCCAAGTCCAAGACTGCTGACTCCAAACTTGCCAAGACGCCTAGCAAGGAAGAGAAAGCGAGTAAGAGTAGCGCAAGCGAGAAGAAGGCGAAAGCGGATGCCGAAATGAATGCGCTGATTGACTTGGACGACATTGAGGCTAAGGACAGCAAGATTAGGACGGCCGAGGCTGCTAAGAGCAAGGACGACGACAAGAAAGCGGACTCTTCTTCCTGGGGCGGTTTCTGGGGATCATCCAAGAAGCCAACTGGCAAGAAGGGAGATGAACCCAAAAAGGAGATTAACAAACAAGAAACGACCAATCACACCGACCCGCTAGCTTTCCTCTCGAATGAGCCAGAACCCTCCCTAGTCGCTGACGAACCGGCGCAATCTCAAGCAGTAAAGTCTTCCAAACCTGCAATGTCGACGTCCAAAACATCTGCAAAGCTATCTGTTGCGCAGAAAGTGAAAGCGTTGGAAGAAGAGAAGAAGAAAGTGTTGGAGCCACCTGCGCCGCCACCGCCACCAGTCGTTGACATTGAACCGCCTGCCAAGAGAACAAGCGCAGCCAATAAAAACATAAGCAGGGGAATTACTCCATCCAAGGTTGCCTCTGCAAGCAAGAAGAAGGATCTTTCGCCACCCGCCGAAGAAGAGAAGAAGAAATCCAAGGATTCTGTACCAGGAGGTTTCCCAGACGACGAAGAGAACCTCATCGACATGCTTGCATCATCGCCCCCAGTAGAGAAGAAGCCTGCCAAGAAAAGCGCCAAGACTGTGAAGAAGGAACCTGTTATAGACATGATCGACGTAGACCTGCCTGATGTTCCCGCCGCGCCGCCGACGCCGCCTGCTGAGCCGCCTGCTGAGCCCAGCCCTGCGAAGCCGGCGAAGAAGGAGCGCGCCCGCGTAGTCCGAGATCAAGGCGCATCGTCTTGGGGCTTTTGGGGTGCTGCTCCGAAGAAAGACGACAAGAAAGGAGCCAAGGCCAAAGATGACGCCGACGTGCCACCAACCAAGAAGACCGTGTCTCCAGCTCTTGTGAGGTCCAAATCTACCAAGACTCCCAAAGAAAAGGACAAGGACATTGAGAAGTCATCTAGCTCAGACAACAAGGAAAAGAAAGTCCCAACCCGTCCTTCCAAGTCTCGCGGATCCAGCTTTGGTGCTTTCTTCGGCGCTCCACCACCAGCTCGGGCAAAACCCACCAGACGCGTGAGTACGTCGGCTGCGTCGAAGACGACTTCGAAGCGCCAATCCATGGACATTGATGCGTTCGGGCTTCCATCCCCACCGCCAGAGGATTCGCCAGCCGCCGTTGGGAAAGCAGCCAAGGTCATGGGCACCTCGGCAAAGCTGGACCGCAAAGCATCGACCAAGGGGAAACAGAAGGCTCCTATTGTTCCTGATCCGTATCCTATTGACGACGATGACATGGTCATGGTTAATGGACTTGAAGACCCCATCATTAATGCCCCGATTCCACGAGCGTCGAAGACTAGTAAAGAGAAGAGCTCCAAGTCCAAGTCTAGGCGGGAGCCCAAGCCTGCGACGGATGGCATGGACGACGTTGTCATGGTCGATGGCCCCTCGCCAGACGACCCTGAACCTCTTGCTTTTGACGAGAAACCAAGAGGTCCCGCGCCATTGCAACGCTCGGCGACAAGTGCCAAGAAACCGCAGAGTGGCAAATTGATGGGTCTCTTTGGTGGTTTCGCTAAGACCCGGAGGAACTCGGAGACTCTTGAACGGCCGAGGAACAAAGCGGCCGTCACCGATGATGAGGCTCTCTCTCCACGGAAACGTACCGTCACTGGGCGTGAAGACTCTTCGAAGCGGATTCGTCGTGATGATCGTAAAGTTCGCCGGGCAGACAAGCCAGATCGCGATACGGAAGGCTTCATCACCGATGCTCTCCACGACGGAGGAGCCGCAACGGAACTTGACGACGCTGAGATCCGCCGGCAAGAACGCCGCGCAAAAGGAGACGCACGAGAACCGGACGATCGTCGCGCTCGTCGGCGTGATGCAGAGAGGGGGCCATCAGAAGAGCCTCGCAAAGGAAAGACTAGCGAACGGCGCCCTAGGCCAGAAGATGACCGAACTCCGAAGGAATCGTCAGACCGCGCCAAAAATTCGTCTTCTCGTCCGCACAAGTCCGATCGCAGGCGGTCTTACATGGAGCCTCCCTCAACAGGGGACAGGCCGAAAGCTCATCGCTCACGAACCGAGCAAACGTCAAAGAAACGCCAGCCGATCGCCGTTGACGGCGGCGTTGGCGACTACTTCGACACGCGCAACGCTGCAGCCGAAAGCTCCAAGAACAACGAACCCTACATGCACGGGGCAAACGATCACACATCATCATGGGTCAAGTCGCAACTCTCCGACCCTGCTGACCCGCCACCCGTCGAAGGTACAGTCATCGAAGCCACGCCAGAACTTGGCGGGAAGGGAGGCTATGCCAAGGACGACGACGAAGCCAGGAGAGCGGCGCGGAAGGCAAGAAGGCAGAGTCGCTATGGCGCTGAGGATGAAGTGGGCGAGACGGATCGCGAGAGGAGGCGGCGGAGGAAAGACAAGGGCAGTGAGGGGAGTGCTGCGGAGTGGGCTGGCAAGGAAAGGGAGAAGCTGAGCCGGCGGTATACGGACATGGGAGGAGTCAGGCTCGACGGCGGCAGACCGAGTTTGGCTGCCGCGGGCAAACGAGGAAGCTGGTTGAAGAAGGTCACAGGATTGGGCATGGGATGATGGGCATTAGTAATGATTAGCCCGAGGTTTGAATTGGCCACGCGCGCAGTGTTTGGATCTCGACTGGCAGCGAGCGGTTGGTTCTTGTCCTTCGCTCAGATACCCCGTTCTGTGTTTTGCCTCCGATAGTGTAAGGCAGCGATTACGGATAATTCTAATCGAATGTTGTGTGAATATACGACTCTTACCATCTGCGAAGAGTGCCGAAAACTTCGAGTAATCTGCAGTCAGCAACATGCCCACTTTTCGTGGTGGAATCTCGTCCGCAAGCGCGGGCGTTTTATTCCAATCTGCTTACACTGATCCGTACACCAGAGGGCCAGAATTGGGTTCCTCGAGTAAGGTACATGGCGGTAACTAGGGTGGGAAACATGCGTCTTCGTGTAAACGTCTGATTCCATCATGCATCAAAGCAGACCACAAGGCTGCGGCGTAGGTATGGTTTGGGCTCCTTCACTCGTCTGACTTATGTGATGATGTTGTGCCTCATTGCTAGAGCGGTAGTATTGATTCAAGTCACAGGTGTAAGTGCATGCTTCCCTGACGATGCAGCATGTTTTCCATTATCGTATATTCGTCTGCATTTGGACTGTCATTCGTAAAAGATCGAGGAGAGCAGTGCTCTGGCACGTTCTCACGGACACGGACACGGACTTTTCTGGATCGAAACTTGCTGTATCGATAAAAGCAGCAGTGCTGAGCTTTCCGAAACCATCAACTCCATGTACGACTGGTATCGCAAATCAACGGTATGCTACGTCTATCTCAGCGATTTTCTCGTTCTCGCCCGATGAATAGAGCAAAAGCACAGACCCATCACCGAATCGCCAAGCCTTTAGCGCCGGATCTGACGGTACTCTAACCTCATCCGTCGGTGACAGCTGCCCGCCCGCACTGACCAGGTACAACGACCTAACGACTTTGAAGCTCCATGTAGGCTTATTCACCATCCAGATGCCCAATTTACCGACTTGCGACTTGATTTAGAATCCTGGGTATCTCATGAGAATGAGTTATGAGAGTGCATATATAACTTCTTCACTTCTCTATCGTCGATTTGCCTCCTTTTAGGCAAGCACAGAATGTCGTATAATATGGGAGCCTTTGTGGTTGTTGGTGTCTCGTGCGGTTTCTGCGAATAATAGATAGGTAATCCCCAGCTGCTAGATTTCGCCCTGGATAACCACGAGGGCGCTGTTGCATTGTACAGCTCCGTCGCGAGGTGCAGGGTGCTTTTCGCTCTGAGCATGACGGATGGAAAAAAGCCCCGTCCACAGTTCAGTGAGATTACCTACCATGGCATAAAACTGCCTGCTTCATCTATCGAAGGAAAGACAGACGGCTGAGCTGATAGCTGTTGTTCTCATCAAACGGATGCAGCTTAATTCACGCCTTATCTGAAACATTTTGGGAGAGAAGACATCTTCGGCCAATAATGCAAAAACAATCCTATCTCAGACAGGAAATCATAGGTATGGTGAAGTGAATTGTCAAGCGGTATCTCTACCATATCCGGCCGAAAAGCTACCAATCGGAAAATTTACAGGCCGTTCTCGTCCGGATGCTGCATTCCTCACCCCGGGGGGACCCTGGACCCAATCCGGCGGAACGCTAAGACTTACCGCTCTCGTCACGACGACAACGGGACGACGATGTTCAGCAATCACGCAGTGTAAGACGATCCGCTGCTTGCTGTTGCTGATTGTACCATAACCATAATATTGAGCCATTGTTGCAGGCAGGTACACCCTCATGCACGAAGCAACATAGCACATATCCAGCGCAGGTAGTCGTTCTTTCATGATGAAGAATGAGACCAAATACACTCCCCTTCAAAGCAGGCTGTCAGGTACCCGCGAAAGCTACTGCACCTACCCGTCTCTCAGCCTTGTCTGGGGAAGAGGTTTAGCCTGTCAAATGATTGGCAGCATTACCGCCTTTTGGGACATCTCCTAGCTCTTTTTGCGCGTCAATATCTTAATTCCATCCGCCTGTTCTCTCCCCTTCATTTCCACTCCAAACGCAAGCCCGGTCCTCGCCGAGTGAGTAATGATGACGTTTCCGGAGAAGTCAGCCTTTTCGGCTTGGGGAAAACAGCCTATCTGGCCCGGCTATCTGGCGAATCTGGCGTGGGCGGTACCTTAACTGCTTCAAGGTTTGACCATTTCTCTATCCGCCACCGTCTGTTCCAGTTAGCTGAAGGAACCGTGAACAGCTAGGGAATGCTAGAGCAGAGAGATGACTAGACCATATCCCCTAAAAGCGTCCATCAAGACCGTCTTCGCAGAGACGGTGGGTGGGTTAGCGTAGCACTAATAGAGCAAGCCTCCGTGTGTCTGCATTCATCAGTCGGCCATGCTCCACTGACCCTGCTACCGTGCTTCTCACCGCTGCATGCAATACCTTGCCTCTCCATCTCATGGCATCCTCAATCCGTCTTCGCTGCCGTTTATGACTTCAGCTCTTCCGCTTCCCGACCAAGGCGTGGCTTTACTTCCTCACCTCCCGTCACTGTAGAGTGTCTTTTCCATTTGTTGACGCATGTACCAGTCAAGACTCGAACGCTTCACCTACGCTCTTGCTGCTCGCCATCCTCCCTAGCACGTATCCGAGACAAAGAAATCGCGCCGCAAGAGCCCAGCTCCGCACACTGTTCCAGCTATCCGTCCAGCCTACCTTACAGACAAAGCACCACTCCACTGGCGGTGACCGCATTGGGCCTTGACGCGGATAGAGAAATGGTCAAACCTTGAAGCAGTTAAGGTACCGCCCACGCCAG
>QQTW01001608.1_pt1 | contig 15920 bp, 12 predicted proteins | sample 1904831 | NCBI WGS metagenome assembly QQTW01 (sample SAMN09435610, study PRJNA476489) | Subsurface metagenome, whole genome shotgun sequencing project. | reverse complement strand
ACTCTTCAGATATTCGATCTCGGCCAGAAAGCAAAGCTCAAATCCACGATCATGAGTGAAGACGTAGTCTTCTGGAAGTGGTTCAATGACGCGAGCTTGGGCCTGGTCACAGACACCTCGGTCTACCATTGGAACATCTTCGACGCCAATCAAGCTGCGCCTCAGAAGCTTTTTGACAGAAGCTCGAATCTCCAGGTGAGTCTCCAATGTTCCGGCGCAGGAACAGTCGAGCTAACGCACATCCAGGGCTGCCAAATCATCAATTATCGCGTGAGTGGCGACGAACAGTGGATGGTGGTCGTCGGCATTTCGCAACAGCAGGGCCGGGTTGTCGGAGCGATGCAACTGTACTCCAAAGCTCGTGGGATCAGCCAAGCCATCGAGGGGCATGCCGCGGCGTTCGGTACGATCCGACTTGACGGTGCACCGGCGGACACGAAGCTGTTCACGTTTGCCGTCCGCACCGCCACCGGAGCCAAGCTCCATGTGGTTGAAGTGGACCACCAGGCGCCGAACCCGCAGTTCCCCAAGAAGAATGTCGACGTCTACTTCCCACCCGAGGCTGTCAACGACTTTCCTGTGGCGATGCAGGTCTCGCAGAAGTACAGCGTCATCTATCTCGTGACAAAGTACGGCTTCATTCACCTCTACGACCTCGAGACGGGCACTTGCATCTTCATGAACAGGATCTCAGGCGAAACAATCTTTGTCACCGCGCCCGACGAGAGCTCTTCTGGCATCGTGGGTGTCAACCGCAAGGGACAGGTCTTGTCGGTGGCTGTCGACGAAAGCACCATCGTGCCTTATCTGCTCCAAAACCCGGCGAATGGGGAGCTCGCTTACAAGTTGGCCTCACGGGCGGGATTACCCGGCGCGGACAACCTGTACCAGCAGAGATTTGAATCCCTCTTGACGTCAGGTCAGTTCGCGGAGGCCGCAAAGACTGCTGCCAATTCTCCCCGTGGGTTCCTTCGCACGCCTCAGACAATCGAGAGATTCAAAGCCGTCCCGCAGCAACAGGGTCAACTGTCCGTCATCCTTCAGTACTTCGGCATGTTGTTGGACAAGGGCTCGCTCAACAAGTATGAAACGCTTGAACTGGTCCGGCCGGTGCTGGCCCAAAACAGGAAGCATCTGCTCGAGAAGTGGCTCAAGGAGAACAAGCTCGAATGTTCCGAGGAGTTGGGCGACATTGTCCGCCAGCACGACCTGAATCTGGCTCTGAACATCTACCTGCGAGCCAACGCCGCGCAAAAGGTCATTGCCGCCTATGCCGAGCTCGGGCAGTTTGACAAGATCTTGCCCTATGCCAAACAGAGTGGATACGCTCCTGATTTCAACATGCTTCTTCAACACATTGTTCGAGTCAATCCGGAAAAAGGCGCCGAGTTCGCCACGGCTCTCGCCAAGGACGAGAACGGACCCTTGGTCGACATTGACCGGGTTGTGGACATATTCCAGTCTCAAGGCATGGTCCAGCAGGCCACGGCCTTTTTGCTTGACGTCCTTGCCGGCAACAAACCGGAACAGGGTCATCTGCAGACGAAGCTACTGGAGATGAACCTGCTCAACGCGCCTCAAGTCGCTGACGCGATCCTTGGAAACGAAATGTTTTCGTACTACGACAAGGCCCGGGTCGCCCAGCTGTGCGAGAATGCCGGCCTCCTTACTCGAGTGAGTCATTCACGAGCGCATTGAGTGATGAATGCTAATAGTCTAGGCTCTGGAACACAACGATGACCCGGCGGCCATCAAGCGTATCATAGTGCAAACGGACAAGCTTCCCGAGGAATGGCTGATCAACTACTTCGGCCAGCTGACCGTTGAGCTGTCACTGGAATGCCTCAATGAGATGCTGCGGATCAGCATCCGTCAGAACCTGCAGGCCGTCATCAGGATCGCCCAAAAGTACTCGGATCTGCTCGGACCGACTCGATTGATTGAGCTTCTGGAGAAGCACAGGACCGCCGAAGGTCTTTATTTCTACTTGGGTGCCATCGTCAACATCAGCGAAGACAAGGACGTCCACTTCAAGTACATCGAGGCTGCCACGAAGATGGGCCATCTGAACGAAGTCGAGCGCATCTGCCGCGAGAGCAACCACTACGACCCCGAAAAGGTCAAAAACTTCTTGAAGGAAGCCGGTCTGACCGAGCAGCTTCCGTTGATAATCGTCTGCGATCGGTTCAACTTCATCCATGACCTCGTTCTCTACCTCTACAAGCATCAGCAGTTCAAGTCAATCGAGGTGTATGTTCAACGAGTCAATCCCTCTCGCACTCCTGCTGTCATTGGAGGCTTGCTTGATGTAGACTGCGACGAAGGCATCATCAAAGGCCTCCTGCAGTCTGTCAGCCCAGCTTCGATACCCATCGAAGAGCTCGTGAGCGAAGTTGAATCTCGCAACCGCTTGAAGCTGCTGCTTCCTTTCCTCGAAGCCACACTGGCTAGCGGAAACCAACAACAGGCCGTCTACAACGCTCTCGCGAAGATCTACATTGACAGCAACAACAACCCCGAGAAGTTCCTTCGGGAGAATGATCAGTACGATTCGTTGGTCGTAGGAAGGTACTGCGAGAAGCGCGATCCGAACTTGGCCTACATTGCCTACCGGAAAGGTCAGAATGATCTTGAGCTGATCAACATCACCAATGAGAACGCAATGTTCAAGGCACAGGCTCGATATCTGCTTGAAAGGGCGGACCTGGAAGTCTGGGAGTTTGCGCTCAAGCCGAGCAACATGCACCGCAGGTCCCTGGTTGACCAAGTGATCTCCACCGCGGTTCCCGAGTCACAGGACCCAGACAGGGTGTCGGTGGCTGTCAAGGCGTTCATCGGCAGCGACATGCCGTCGGAGCTCATTGAACTGCTCGAGAAGATCATCCTCGAGCCTTCCAGCTTTAGCGACAACTCCACCTTGCAGAACTTGCTCATGCTTACGGCCGCAAAGTCCGATAGGGGTCGGATGATGGGATACATTCACCAGCTCAACTCCTACAATCCGGACGACATTGCGATTCAGTGCGTTGAGCTCGGAATGTACGAGGAAGCGTTCGAGATATACAAAAAGGACAGCAACCATATCGAGGCGACCAACGTGTTGGTCGATCACGTCGTCAGCATCGATAGGGCCCACGAATATGCCGAGCAGGTTGATCTGCCAGAGGTCTGGAGCAAGGTTGCAAAAGCACAGCTGGATGGTCTTCGCGTGAGCGACGCCATCGAGTCCTACATTCGCGCTCAGGATCCTTCCAACTTCTCCGAGGTCATCGAAATCGCCACCCACGCCGGCAAGGACGATGATCTGATTAAGTTCCTGCGAATGGCCCGAAAGACGCTGCGCGAACCTGCAGTTGATACTGCTTTGGCCTTCTGCTTTGCACGCACCAACCAGCTCCCTGAACTCGAAGACTTCCTGCGGTCAACCAATGTCGCAGATGTCGAGGCGTCTGGAGACAAGGCTTACTCGGAGGGCTATCACGAGGCTGCCAAGATATTCTTCACCAGCATCTCCAACTGGGCAAAACTTGCAACGACCCTCGTTCATCTGGAGGACTACCAAGCTGCTGTCGAATGCGCTCGCAAGGCCAACAGCACCAAAGTCTGGAAGCAGGTTCATGAGGCGTGCGTCGCCAAGAAAGAGTTCCGTCTCGCCCAGATCTGCGGTCTCAATCTGATTGTCCATGCCGAGGAACTCACCGACCTCGTCAAGCAGTACGAACGGAATGGCTACTTTGATGAGCTCATCTCCCTGCTTGAAGCGGGTCTCGGACTCGAGCGCGCCCACATGGGAATGTTCACAGAACTGGGTATTGCACTCTCCAAGTACCACCCGGACCGCGTGATGGAGCACCTCCGGCTGTTCTGGTCCCGCATCAACATCCCGAAAATGATCCGTGCCTGCGAGAACGCTCATCTCTGGCCGGAACTCGTCTTCCTCTACGCGCACTATGATGAATGGGACAACGCTGCGCTGGCCATGATGGAGCGAGCTGCCGATGCCTGGGAGCATCACTCATTCAAAGACACGATCGTCAAAGTGGCCAATCTGGAGATTTACTACAGGGCACTCAACTTCTACCTACAAGAACAGCCCTCGCTTCTGACCGACCTTCTCCAAGCACTGACCCCGAGAGTCGACGTCAACCGGGTGGTCCGTATGTTTGAGAAGTCGGACAATATCCCTCTGATCAAGCCGTTCCTGCTCAACGTCCAAGCTCAGAATAAGAAGGCGGTCAACAATGCAATCAACAATCTCCTCATTGAAGAAGAGGACTACAAGACGCTGCGAGACTCGGTGGAAAACTACGACAATTACGATCCGGTCGAGCTGGCTCAGCGGCTGGAACATCACGAACTCGTGTTCTTCCGCCAGATTGCTGCCAACATATACCGCAAGAACAGGCGCTGGGATAAGTCGATTTCGCTGTCCAAGCAGGACAAGCTCTTCAAGGATGCCATTGAGACGGCCGCAATGTCGGGAAAGCCGGAAGTTGTCGAGGAGCTCCTCCGCTACGTATGTACGAAAGCTATTCATATAGTTGCTTTGCTAACGTGGCATAGTTTGTGGATATCGGTAGCCGCGAGTGCTACGCGGGCATGCTGTACGCCTGCTACGACCTCATCAGCTTGGACTTGGTCATGGAGATTTCCTGGCGTCACGGACTCACGGACTTTACGATGGTGAGCTTATATCCAGACCACGTTGCGATGCACTTGATGCTGATCTCGTCTAGCCATTCATGATCAACTATATGAGCCAACAATCCGCCGCCATGGAGAGCCTGAAGAAGGACAACGAGGAGCGCAAGGCCAGGGAAGCTTCACAGCAAAAGGATGAAGACAACACGCCCATCCTGGGCGGGTCACGTCTGATGCTTACTCAGGGTCTTGCCGGTGCTTCTCCATCGCCCGGACCGTACGGACAGCCAAATGGCATCGCGCCACAGCCGACCGGCTACCGCGCATTCTGAGTCTACAAAACGGGTCGTGCCTAGTTTGGCTGAGCGCCTCCAAGCTTTTGCCTGGGATCACTTGCTTTACTCTGGTCTGCCTGCGTCAACGGAAGATGATTTTGCCCAGCATGGATTGAGGTTGCTTTTCGGCAACACGGGCTAGAATGTACTGTAAAGCGACCGAGTACTTTGACTTGGCCGGCGTCCTGCACTGGCCTGAAAAACTTCTCCATCCCAACAATCCTGTACTATTAGTCGAGTGTACACTAACTTAATCATGAGTTTATGAGATCGATATGTAATGCGCATGACTACCCGTTACCGCGGAGTTCAATCGGATTCGTGCCGAAGCTGATAATGGGAGCCGCTTTATCAGAGCTGTGCCCCTCATGCCTGCAAAGCCGGGCGCCCGCGTCTCATGCAACTCCACCGCCGGGCCCACCGACTTGCGTCACGCGGCTTGGCGGGGCTCGGTGGAACCTAGCCCCGCAGCCAATGAGACTGCGGGGATCGGGCGTGCATGTTATCGTATATAAACCGTTGAGCAAGCTCCGGGGCAAGCTCCATTGTGTGTCCCCAACCGACTTCTGACCGGTGAAACTCACACAACTTTCTTCGTGCGACCTCAATTGCGGAAACACGTTCGTCATGGCCGACAAGCCAGCGGAAAAGGACGTCGGGCAATCCGCAGTGGTGGATGACGACGAAGATCATCATGTGAAGAACTCGGTGCACCAGAGGCTGCGTGCGAACAGCAGCATCATGCAATTGAAGAAGCTGCTGGGTGCGGACCGCCTCTGCACCATCTGGGTCTGTCAGCGCTGATATCTGGCAGTGGCCAATCGCGGAGAGATCCCAATTCGCATCTTCCGAACGGCCCACGAGCTCTCGCTGCACACCGTCGCCGTCTTCAGCTATGAGGACCGGCTCGGCATGCACAGGCAGAAGGCTGATGAAGCCTATCTCATTGGCAAACGAGGGCAATACACTCCTGTCGGAGCGTATCTTGCCGGCGATGAGATTATCAAGATTGCTCTTCAGCACGAAGTCAACATGATACACCCCGGCTATGGGTTCCTGTCGGAGAATGCTGAGTTTGCGCGCAAGGTGGAACAAGCTGGCTTAATTGTGAGTGGAACACAGGCTATCAGTCTATCAGTCTATCATCGGGCTCGCTACATGTTGGTTGCGTTGATGACTGCGAGCAATCACATGTCATCCGGTCTTTTCCATTGGAGCTCCAAGACCCAGGTTCAGGCAATCGTGCTTTTGATCTCTCAATTGCTTTGTGTTTTAGCATATTATTCCTTCTTGCCTGAGGCCGATTTCAAGAGCGGGGGCTCATCTTAGTACGCCTACTCATCCGATCTGCGCGGCTTCCAATTCCTATGGCACTCCCACTTACCTCCTTTGAGTTCTGCAACGCGACTATCCTATGATGGCCTGTTCAAAACCTTTCCACTTCTTCTGCGTCATCCGTCAACGTGAACCGTTGAGCTACCTCTGAAGGTCAATGCCGCACTCAACGAACGTCCTATTTTCAGTCAATTGATATAAACGTCTCAGAATGCTTACTCGTCTGATGATAGTTTGTCGGACCCACGCCGGACACCATCCAAAGCCTAGGAGACAAGGTCTCGGCACGGAACCTGGCCATGAAAAGCAACGTGCCGGTTGTTCCAGGGACCGAGGGACCGGTCGAGAAGTTTGAGGATGTAAAGAAATTTACAGACGAGTTTGGCTTCCCGATCATCATCAAAGCTGCTTTCGGTGGTGGCGGCCGCGGCATGCGGGTCGTGCGGGAACAGGAAAGCCTCAAGGACTCCTTCGAGCGAGCTACGTCCGAGGCCAAATCTGCGTTCGGGAACGGCACGGTGTTTGTGGAGCGGTTTCTGGACCGGCCAAAACATATCGAGGTTCAACTGCTAGGAGACAACCACGGGAACATTGTCCACCTTTACGAGCGTGACTGCAGCGTTCAGCGCCGGCATCAGAAAGTCGTTGAGATAGCTCCCGCCAAGGATCTGCCAAGAGAGACGAGGGAAAATATCCTCAACGATGCTGTGAAACTTGCCAAATCGGCTAACTATCGCAACGCCGGTACGGCTGAGTTCCTGGTAGATCAGCAGAATCGGTACTATTTTATTGAGATCAACCCACGGATGTAAGTTTCTGCAGCAGCCGTGAAGTTGTCTTGCTAATTTCTCTTCAGTCAAGTCGAGCATACGATCACGGAAGAGATCACAGGCATTGATATTGTGGCAGCGCAGATCCAGATTGCCGCCGGAGCATCGCTGAGCCAGCTGGGTCTCACACAGGACCGGATCTCGACACGAGGTTTCGCCATTCAATGTCGTATCACCACCGAAGACCCCGCCAAAGGGTTCTCCCCGGACACTGGAAAGATCGAGGTTTACCGTTCAGCCGGTGGTAACGGTGTTCGTCTCGACGGCGGTAATGGCTTCGCCGGCGCCATCATCACCCCGCATTACGATTCTATGCTGGTCAAGTGCACATGCCACGGTTCCACATATGAGATTGTGCGGCGCAAGATGCTGCGTGCGTTGGTGGAGTTCCGCATTCGTGGCGTCAAGACGAACATTCCCTTCCTGGCGTCTTTGCTCACCCATCCGACCTTCATCGAGGGTACCTGCTGGACAACCTTTATTGACGACACGTGGGTGATTTGTTCCATTTATTAATATGTTCTTTCAGCTGACGTGAACAGGCCCGAGCTGTTTGCCCTGATTGGCAGCCAGAATCGTGCACAGAAGTTGCTGGCGTACCTTGGGGACTTGGCCGTCAACGGAAGCCAGATCAAGGGCCAAGTGGGCGAACCCAAGTTCAAGGGCGAAGTCATCATCCCTACGTTGGTCGACTCCAACGGCCAGGTCGTAGATTGCTCCGAACCATGCCAGAAGGGCTGGCGGCAGATTATCGTAAACGAAGGTCCTCAAGCGTTTGCGCAGGCGGTTCGACGCAACAAGGGCTGCTTGATCATGGACACCACCTGGCGAGACGCGCATCAGTCCCTTCTCGCCACGAGGGTTCGGACGGTGGATCTGCTCAACATTGCAAGGCAGACGAGCCACGCTTACAGCAACGCTTGGGCGCTGGAATGCTGGGGTGGCGCTACCTTTGACGTGGCGATGCGCTTCCTCTACGAAGACCCGTGGGACAGGCTGAGAAAGATGCGGAAGCTTGTACCAAACATTCCGTTCCAGATGTTGCTCCGAGGGGCGAACGGAGTTGCCTACTCATCGTAAGTGCTTTGAGTATTCATTTGCCAGCCTTGGCTGATGAAGCTAGGTTGCCGGACAACGCGATTTATCAGTTCTGCGACCAAGCCAAGAAGAATGGTGTGGACATCTTCCGCGTGTTTGATGCTCTGAACGATGCCGACCAACTCGAAGTCGGAATCAAAGCGGTGCTCAAGGCCGGTGGCGTCGCGGAAGGTACCATGTGTTACAGCGGCGACATGCTCAACCCGAACAAGAAATACAACTTCGACTACTACATGGAACTGGCAGAGAAGATCGTGAAGATGGGCGCACACGTTCTCGGAATCAAGGACATGGCAGGCGTCTTGAAGCCAAGGGCTGCCACCATGCTTGTCGGGGCGTTGAGAGAAAAGTATCCCGACCTGCCGATCCACGTCCACACGCACGACTCGGCCGGCACCGGCGTGGCTTCCATGGTCGCCTGCGCGCAGGCGGGAGCGGACGCAGTGGACGCTGCGACGGACAGCATGTCGGGAATGACGTCGCAACCTAGTGTGGGCGCGGTCCTGGCATCGTTGGAGGGCGGCGAGCACGATCCCGGCCTGGACGGGCATCTCGTCAGGACGCTGGACCAATACTGGTCTCAGCTCCGCCTGCTGTACTCGCCCTTCGAAGCGGGCCTGACCGGGCCGGATCCCGAGGTGTACGAGCACGAGATTCCGGGCGGCCAGCTCACGAACCTGATCTTCCAGGCCACGCAGCAGGGACTCGGGGAGCTGTGGGCGCAGACCAAGAAGGCGTACGAAGAGGCCAACGACGTTCTGGGCGACATTGTCAAGGTCACGCCGACGTCAAAGGTCGTCGGGGATCTCGCGCAGTTCATGGTGTCGAACAAGCTGTCGGAGAAGGACATCGTCGAGAAGGCGGAGCAGCTCGACTTTCCGAGCTCCGTGCTGGACTTCTTCGAAGGCCTGATGGGCCAGCCCTACGGAGGCTTTCCGGAGCCGCTCCGGACGCAGGCGCTGCGCGGACGCCGCAAGATGGACAAGCGTCCCGGCATGTACCTCGAGCCGATGGAGTTTGACGGCATCAAGAAGATGCTCAAGGAGAAGTACGGGAACGCGACCGAGTGCGACCTGGCCAGCTACGCCATGTATCCCAAGGTGTTCGAGGACTACAAGAAGTGGACGATGAAGTACGGCGACCTGAGCGTGTTGCCGACGAGGTACTTCCTGGCCAAGCCCGAGATCGGCGAGGAGTTCCACGTGGAGCTCGAGAAGGGCAAGGTGCTGATCCTGAAGCTGCTGGCTGTGGGACCGCTCTCCGAGCAGACCGGCCAGCGCGAGGTCTTCTACGAGATGAACGGCGAGGTCCGCCAGGTGACGGTCGACGACCAGCACGCGGCGGTCGAGAACAAGAAGCGGCCCAAGGCCGACAGCAGCGACAGCAGCCAGGTCGGCGCGCCCATGGCGGGCGTGGTGGTCGAGATCCGCGTGCACGACGGCAGCGAGGTCAACAAGGGCGATCCCATCGCGGTGCTCAGCGCCATGAAGATGGTAAGTTCAGACGTCTATCATATCGATGCTTGGGGACTCTGGTGTGCAGGGAACAAACTAACGCGTCGATGTGTAGGAGATGGTGATTAGCGCGCCGCATTCGGGCAAGATTGCCTCGCTGAACGTGCGCGAGGGTGATTCGGTCGATGGGCAGGATCTCGTGTGCAAGATTGTCAAGTGAGATTGAGATAAGCGTGTCCAATCACTCTTGGAGTTGGCAGAGCGGAGGGCTGATCCGTTGATTCCGCACTTGGATCGGTCAATGTACGGGCCTCGACCGTTCCATGAAACATGACGATTGCAGGATGCCACAGAATGACCGTTGCAACCAGCCAGCCCCGTGGCCGGGCACATCAGTTCTCTTATCGACCAACTCTGAAAGCAGTCGTTCTCGCAGTACTAGATCTGGTTCGATGAGGAAGATGGAATGTTTGGGTTCCGCATACTTTCAGTACATGGATACTTGTCACACGCTGGTGATTGTTGATGGAAGCCCAAGATGTATCAGTCATCGAGATGGATTGTTATGTAGAGACGCACGAGCAATGATCAACCACATCGCAATATTGGACATCCGGAATGCCTTGATGATAGCGCCAGATCGGTAGCCTGCCGAGGCATCGACATACATATATAGCAGGTGCATGAGATAAGTCAGATCTGAGATATGTAATCCAGGGATAAGGGACGTGTACCAAACATCAACTGCCGGACAAGTCCCAAGGCAACGGAATCGAAGCGTGCGATCGACAGGGCCACATCGAGATCCAAGCCATCACCGATGCCAGATCGGTGCAATGACAACTTTCTTTGTCTTTCGACCGTGCTTTCCTCCGATGACCGTCGACAGTCAGCCCTGGACCGTTCTTTGTTTCGCCCCGCTCTCCCCGCTTCAGAAAGGAGACGTCATGGCTATAAAGTGGCCTGAGGGCTGCTCTTGTCATAAGAACCCTGACGGAAAGGCATCCAACACCATACTCTGATAACCGCATATACCAACTCTTCTCGGGCCTCACAATCTCCAAAGACATAATCACATCCTCGCTTTCACGAAAATGGTCAGCAACACAAACAACGGCGCAGGGTCTCCTGTCGCAGGCGGGAGCTCCAACGGAAACCGCAGACGGGTAATTCCATCCCTTTACATCCATTCACCTGGATGATGTATCGTATCAGCTCACTGACCGTACTCCATCATCTAGTCCTCCGGCGCATTGCCATACGCAAACCTCCTCGCCGCCAAGCGCGATCCCAACAATCTCCGCGCTGCAGAGCGCAGAAATAGCGTCCTGGACCAGATGTCGACTAAGCCTGGGATAATAGGCACTTGGTGGCACAAGTGAGTTCCTTCTGCCATTCCGTTCCTGGTCCTCTATATACTGACGTGCATGCCCGTAGTTTTACTCGTGGCACTTGAGCTCGTGAACAAGTCAATGCGTTTGATTGCAGCTTCAACGAGGTGGACTTCGGTGATTGATACCTTGATGTATTATTTGGCATTTCGGTCAAGGCGCGGTTTTGCTGGGCCATGTTGCTTGTACGTCAAATGGGATGATGATTGTGATTCGTCTGTAAATATTCTTAAACTTTCACGATGTGTTTGCTTAAATATCAATTGTAACGACTTCGATTTGTTGTATACCATTGCATGACAATATATACTGCCTTGACCCAATCTTGTCTTACCGTGTGTGCACATGTCGTACGGCGTTCTAATGAGGATTCTTGACGTAAGGGAAAGCCATGATGGAGTCTCCTGAGTTCATACTCGACCCCACCACACCCCACGTAATTGTTGCTGCAAACACCGCAAACATGTTTCAGCTGCTCGACTGGACCCTGAGAACCACATGCGCAATGTCTCCTCGAGCATCCCAAAACCTCCTTACACGATTTATAGTTCTCTGAAGTCAATTGATCTCCAAGCATGGCGCAGGTTGCAAGCATCATCCCACCTCTAAACCAACGACCCATCAAGAACACAATATGTCTCTTCGACGTCGACGGCACCCTCACCCTAGCACGGCGAGTATGTCCCCACCAACCCCCTGTAACCATCCCATCTCAACCCACTAAAACAGCATATCTCCACAGCCCGTGACCCCCGAAATGCTGCAACTGCTCTCCGAGCTGCGGCACAAGGTCGCCATCGGCTTCGTCGGCGGCTCCGACCTGGTGAAGCAGCAGGAGCAGCTCGGCACGGCGGCGGTGCCGGTGACATCGCTGTTCGACTTCAGCTTCGCGGAGAACGGGCTGACGGCGTACCGGATGGGCGTGCCGCTGGCGTCGCACTCGTTCATCAAGTGGATCGGCGAGGCCCGCTACAAGACGCTCGTCCGCTACCTGCTGCACTACATCGCCGACCTCGACATCCCCGTCAAGCGCGGCACGTTTGTCGAGTTTCGCAACGGCATGATCAATGTCAGTCCGATCGGCAGGAACGCGACTGTGGACGAGAGGAACGAGTTTGAGCGCTATGATAAGGAGATGGGGGTAAGAGCGGCGTTTGTCGAGGCGCTCAAGAAGGAGTTTCCCGACTTGGGTCTCACGTATGGTCATCCGTGCAATACTATGTTCCCAAGCCCGACGTTTTTGTGCAGAGACAGGAAAGTGTGTTCGACTCGGCTAATCCTGGCATGCCACTGCAGATTCTCCATAGGCGGTCAAATCTCTTTCGACGTGTTCCCGCAGGGATGGGACAAGACATACTGCTTGCAGCACGTCGAGAACGAGAAGAACCGGCCCGACGGTGTCGATTATACAACGATCCACTTCTTTGGCGACAAGACCTATCAAGGTGGCAATGACTGGGAGATATACAACGACTCCCGTACGATCGGCCACAGCGTCAAGAACCCTGACGACACGGCTGCGGAGCTCAAAAAGTTGTTCTTTTCATGAAAGTGCGGATTGCGATGATCTAGCGGCAATGCTACCTCTTGATGATTTATAAGACGGGGTTCCATGGACTTATTTAGACGTGAACATATTTTAGATCTTTAAGAAGAAGAAGACTTTTAATTGGTTAGAACCTTCCATGACTTCGAGTTCCCAGTAAATGCAAAACGGCCCCTGATCGTCCGATGGCGAGCAACACGACGTAAGATCAACATCTCAGTCAGTCGTTGCGCTTGCTTGCATGCCTATGCATCTTTGGCCTTCTTATCATCGTCCTCCTCCTCGTCACTTTCTTGCCCTTCATCGCCGCCCTCGTCATCATCTTCGTCGTCGCCATCCTCTCCTTCCAAGCCGTAATCATCCTGGAAGGAGGACAGAGTCCTGATCTCGGGCTTGAAGCCAGCTTCCTCAAAGTTCTTCTTAAGACTCTGCTCTCGTCGTTAGCACGCGAAGATAGTTGCGGTCTCAGAGCAACTTACGTCTTGCATGATTGTAGCGCAAGTAATGACCATGTCTGCCTTGGATGGCTCAAACACAGGCATGACCACCTCCCTCAACACTGCCTTGATCTCCTCAACGCCCACCTCTCTGACTTTCCTCAACATCTCGTCACTCCAACCCTTGGGAATATCCCGGATGACCTGGTTCATGAACCCCAGATTCGCCGCGGACGCCATCGTCGGCTGCTCGTTGGCGAAACCAACCACGATAGTGCTTATCGCGCCTTCCAGAGCAGGTGCTTCGAAAGGCGTCGCCCCGGACTCGAAATCACTGATCACTTTCTTGGCCGCCGCGTACGCTTTGAACGCGTCGGGAGATCGGTAGATGGAGAGACGCAGCTGACCCTTGTCGACGCTGTGCGAGAAGCTGGCGCCGTACGCCAGACCCGTGCCCCTGACGGCAACCCACAGAGGTCCCTCCACGGCCTCGAGGAAAGCCAAAGTGACCATTACGGCGGGGAGCTGCGGATGCTCGTAAGAGTCCGGGCCGGTGGTGGCGAAGAGCGCGTACGAGGAGTCGATAGGAGCCATGGGCACGATGTAAGCCAGCTTTCCCGGGTGCAGTCCTGCCTCGCTCATGTTGGCCTTTCTTGATTCGAGCTTTAGTAAAGGACCGCTTGTGTCTAGCTCCGCTGTGAGGACCTTCCACGACGAAACCGGATTGGCTAGCTTCTCGAGGTTCGCAACGACCAGCACGCGGAAGTTGGAAAATCTGCAGAGCGCGCGGCGGATTTCTTCCATGCGGTCGATGACGGTCTGCGGCTCCTTCTCGAGCAGTCGCTGGATGCGTTTGAGGTAGAGCGCCCGCACGAGCGTGTCCTGAGCTCGTATGCTCGATGACTGGGCTAGATGTATCATGGATAGCACCGAGGAGACCATCTGAAAAGATCAGTACTATTCGTGACGCCAGGTACTCTACATACGCTGTTGCCGCTCCGCTTCTGATCGGGTATGTCGGCAATCATCTTTGCGAGAGCCGCCTTGAGTCTCTACGCTGGGAGTCAGTGGAATTCTGTCACTTCAAATGAGTGGGTACATACTGCGGGATCGAAGATACTGTTGAAAAGCATGTTTCTCAGCCATTCGATGGCTACTTGGTATTTTTCAGTTTCGACTTGAAATGCGATCCGCAGCAGCTCCGGGTTGCCAACACGGGCCCCGCCGTCAATAGTATATGATATGGTGTCCTTTTCCAGTTCCGTCACCACCTGCTCGAATTCAATCCGCTTACCGTCGCGCATGATCGGCGTGTCGAAGAAGTTTGTCAGGTACAGCGCAAGCAGTGGCTTCAGCGATACGGGAATGTCCCTCGTCGACATGACCAGCGTGAAGCGGACGAAGTTGGACGGAATGTGCTCAAAGTGTATGAAAAGCGGCAAGTCGCCCGCATCCGCATCGATTCTCTCTTGGATGGGGTTTTCCAGACGGCCCATGTCCTTTGCCCGCCCTGAGCGCGCGGTGGTGGTCGATATGAAATGGATGGAGGAGGTTCCCGGAACCTTGAATCGCTCGAGGAACTCCTTGGGCACTTCTTTGTCGTTCTCCTCTTTTGCTTGTTCCAGCTTTTCGGCAAGCCGCTTCAAGCCGTCATCCCCGTAGTGTTCTTGCTGTGCCTTGACTCTGGCCTCCTCGTCCTTTTTGAGCTGCCCCGATAGCTCCGCTGAAGGCTGGCCCAGGATAGACACATGATGAGCATCCACGAGCCATTTGGTCAGAAACTCCCGCCATTGCTCCTCCGACCAACCAGCAAGGGTGTCGAAGTGGTGGGACGCCACGAGCGAAGACTTGAGATCCGATCCGTCCCTGGCTCCGTAGAGATGATCCTCGATGACCGCTTCAGAGAAGATGTCTGCTGAGTTCTCCGTGGCAAATTGTATCTGCCGTTTGTAACGGTTAAGGCAGTCTTTCATGTATTGCATGTCAAGCGGATGGGACGCCGTTTGACGCAAGATGTCGAAAAATCTCTTTTCTACGTCAGCCAACTTTTCCGTTGCGACGCCATATATGTTGAACCAAATCAAGATGTCAGGCCGTGTATCAGTGTGCGCGTAGATCATGCTCGCGAGCTGCTCCTTCTCCACGAGCGTATTCTCCATCACCGAGACGGATGATTCGGCGAGGTATGTTAGCAGCACGTCGACCGCAATACCTGCAAAATGTCAATCGATGATTTGTATGGAAGCTTTCCGTGGCAGCTCACCCAGTACCGGATCATTGCAATTTGGGCCAAAGAAGCCAATGATCAGCTCGCCAGACGACTCATCTTCCTCTGGAAACTTGACCGTCTCAATGATAGACTTGGTAAGTTTTGGTACCGGCTTCGAGTCGACCCAGGGCCGTTTGAACGGCGCGTCTACAGCGGGAACTTGGTCTAGTATAGTCGATTCGAACTCTTCTAGGATTTGGAGGAGATTCTCGCGGTCGACCTCGCCGATGATGACGAGGCAAAGATTCTTCGGCTGGTACATCTCGCGATGGAACTCTCGGATCCGATCGCTCGTGAGGACACGGAGTTTCTCCATCATGCCCCCGGTCTCATACCTAAACCCGATGCCCTCCGGATACAGCAGGCGTCGAGCTTGCAAATCCATAAGCTCGAAGGGTTGGTTCTGCACCCCCTGCATTTCAGAGTAGACCACACTGATATGAATCAATTCTGCACGGTCCAAAAGCTGATGACAAGACTCACCCAGCGTCATGACCAGTGCCATCAATGTGGTGTACCTCAGTATAACATCCTGCGTCAGTGAGCGTAGGTAGCAATACATGCTCGAGATAGACCGGTAGCTA
>QQTW01001607.1_pt1 | contig 15923 bp, 12 predicted proteins | sample 1904831 | NCBI WGS metagenome assembly QQTW01 (sample SAMN09435610, study PRJNA476489) | Subsurface metagenome, whole genome shotgun sequencing project. | reverse complement strand
GCGCGATCGTATACGGATATTTTGCATTATTCTAATGAGTATGCAGTAGGGGCAAAGGGAATTAAAGATATTTTACAAGCATATATTCAAACACCCGACGAGCAATTTGATTTTGCTAGTTATGGCTTTAAGTTAAATGAGGACGAACAACGTCGTCGTTTTATATGAACAGGAATTACTCTATCTCGGTTACAGCGTGACTTTACTAGATGGTGATGTATTACGTCAAACTCTGTGTCAGGATTTGGGTTTTAGTAAAGCTGACAGGGAAGAAAATATTCGTCGTATCGGTTCCCTAGCTCAGAGCTTAACACTACAAGGGGAAATTGTTTTAGTTTGCGCGATCGCACCTTACCTAAATCAGAGACAAACTCTCAAAAAACAAATAATTAACTTTATCGAAGTATATGTCAATACTCCTTTAGAAATATGCGAACGCCGAGATGTGAAAGGTTTATACAAAAAAGCCCGTTGTGGCGAAATCACTAATTTTACAGGCATTGATGACCCCTATGAACCACCACTTAACCCTGATATCGAATGTAAAACAGATTGCGAAACTTTTAGGGAGTGCGTGAATAAAGTTATGCAAAAATGGAGGTAAAAGCATCAAAGCGAGCTTTTCGGGCACTACATCAAAACTTTTGACAATGAGTATTATTAATTGACGGGATGGTACAACCCATCTTTTTCGTTGAGATGCCATGTATGTTGGCTGGCATCCCTCGAAATGCACGCGCCGATCAAACTCTTGTGGCGTGGATATCTTACAGTTTCTTCACCGCCGATTCAGTCCTTCAGTGGGTAATCCGTGTAGCCACGCTCATCACCACCGTAGAAGGTTGCCCTAGAGTAAGGATTGAGCGCTGCATCTAGTTGTAACCGTCTCGGCAAATCGGGGTTTGAGATGAACAGCCTGCCAAAAGCGATCGCATCTGCTGTACATTCAGCTAGAGCCTTTTCACCCGTTTCTTTTGTAAAACCACCAGCCGCGATGAGCGTCCCCGTAAAGGCATTCCTAAATAATTTTGCGATGGCCGGAGCCGTAGCATTTACCTCATCTGACACACCCGATGCACTCGAACGAGGCTCAATTAAATGTAAATACGCCAACTGACGAGAACTGAGTCCAGTAATTACATCCGTAAAGAGCGCAATCGGCGAACTGTCACTTATATCATTGAAAGTCCCATAGGGCGAAAGACGCACTCCAACCCGCTCCTTTCCCCAGACGTTAATAACCGCATCAACAACCTCAAATAGCAACCGCTCACGATTCTCAATACTACCGCCATACTCATCATTGCGCTGATTCGTGCGGTCTTGTAAAAACTGATCTAGCAAATATCCATTCGCGCCATGAACCTCGACACCATCAAATCCAGCAGCCATCGCATTTTTAGCCGCTTGACGATAGTCCTCAATCAGTCTCGGAATCTCAAAGATGTCAAGGGAGCGGGGTGTCTCAAACTCCACCTGTTCCCCGGATGCAGTCATAGTATTACCAGCAGGAGCTTCTTCAGAAGGAGCGACAGGAGGCTGACCATTCGGCTGCAACGAAGAATGGGAAATTCGTCCTGCGTGCCAGAGTTGCAGGAAAATCAACCCTCCTTTACGATGAACTGCATCAACCACTAAGCGCCAACCTGCCACCTGGTCTGGGGAGTGAATTCCCGGTGATCCCGGAAACCCCTGCCCTTCTGGGGAAATTTGAGTCCCCTCAGCAATAATCAGTCCGCCTGGAGTTGCCCGTTGCCCATAATAAACAGCATTTAATGCTCCAGGAATATTGCCTGGTTGTTGGGCACGCATACGGGTAAGGGGTGCCATCACAATCCGATGCGCTAACTCATAAGCACCAATACGCAGAGGAGAAAACAGATTACTTTGTTGCATTTTAGAGTCTCCAAGTAGTGAAAGCTTTAATATGACCAGTCATCTTAAAAATGCTCAAGCAAAGGTTCTTTTCACAAGCGGTCAATTCTAGAGAAGGAATGAAAACACAATTGCCCTGAATTGCTCAACTGCGTTTGCATTGCGCTCAACCTTAGACCGCAGAACGGTTCCTTCCCAAGCGTTTGCAAGGAACGAGGCAAGGACAGAGGCATCAATGTCAGTGCGAATTTGGTTGCCCGACAAGATACGTGCAAAGTGGGACACGTTGTAAAGTTTTGTAAATACTTACCCTATAACCCTTATTTTGCAAGGGTTATGTGAATGCATTCATGCCTTTATAGTTAACAAGTTAATCAAAAAGATCGATCGAAATCAAACACAAGAAAATTATGGTAGAGATAGGCTAATCTTTAAATTCCAGCACAATTTTCCCCTGCATTCCTCCCCGCTCTAGACGCTGATGTGCTTGAACGACCCGATCCCAAGACAGGATTGAATCAATCACTGGGCGAAGCTGAGTCCGCTCGATTAGTTTTGTCAGAGCATCCAATTTTGCACGGGACTGGAACGAAAAAACAAAATGAATCGTCAGGGTTAACTGATGTTGCACAGATTCGCACTAAAACCTGATTTGGTTCTGGTAGTGGTTTGGGAACCGTCTGCATTTTAAAACTCTCAGGACCACCAAATGCTGTCAATACGGCTGCTTGCATATATTCCATCTCTGCTAACCATCCTTGTTCTAAAATTAACTGTAGCGACCCACAATACTAAATGCTCCAGACCACGATATTTTGGTTTTTGAAACTAAATTAAGGGTCTTGCACAGTTTTGGTGAAACCGAAAAGGCAATGTCCCTGAAAACGCTGCTACACCAAAGCTTACAAGGTTTTATCTTCACTGGTTGCTCCCGCTCGTAAGCACAGCTACGTAGATTTTTCAGCCATTTTAGTGACTATTTTTCAATCGGTCTATTGCAAGCGCACAATATCGAAAGCTCTTTATCGAAGTGCTAAAGACGGATTGGATGCAAAGCTCTCATACGCGCTGCCAATTTGCCTCGCGACTGAATCAGGAAAGACATGAAACTCACCATTTTTCAGTGCTTCAATTATCGCTTCGGCGACTAACTTAGGCGGCTCTGCAACTTCAGTCAGTCCTGCTGCATCAGCCATATCCGTAGCAATTGGACCAGGGTGAACGCTCAAAACAATTGTACCCTGCTCGCTCAACATCTCCCCTAATGACTGCGTAATCGAATAGGCAGCAGCTTTTGAAGCGGAGTAGGTTGCAAAGCTAGGGAATGCCTTTAGGGAAACAACCGAGTTGATCTGGGCAAAGACACCTCCTTTATTGGCTTTTAGCACCGGGGCAAATGCCTGCGCCATCCGCATCAATCCATATACATTACTGTTCATATGGAATTCGAGAGATGCGATCGCGTCCTCAACCAGAGGAGTCGAGCCAGTAGCAACGCCTGCATTGTTAACCACCATCTGCACGTCCTTGGCGACTTGAGCAGCCATCACAATAGACTGGGGATCGTTTAAATCAATCCGAATTGGAACAACCCGATCGCCATATTTTTCCACCAGTAGAGAGGCACTCTCTAGCTTCCGCACGGCGGCATAGATTTTGGTAGCTCCGCGTTCAATAAAGGATTCAACCAGTGCCTTGCCAATGCCACGATTTGCGCCTGTAACTAGAACAATTTTGTCTTTGATATCGTAGTTCATCTGATTTTTCCTGTTGAGTTTACAATGAGTCAAAACTTTGAACAATCGGTCTAAATTAAGGCAAAAAAATATTAGCTCTCTAGAAGGGAGACTGCGGCTTCCACTGCTCCTTCTAATGTTGTGTTATTCTCCATCACACGACTGAGCAGCGCCATGCCTTGAGTCGTACAGAGTAATAAACGAGCTAGATTTCGCGGATTGGTCGCGGGACTTAGTTCTCCTATTGCTTGGGCGCGAGTCAGGGCTGTCGTAAAGACATCTTCTACCTGTTGTAAGTAGACCCGCATCACTTGAGATATCGCTTCATCATCTGTATTGAAATCGGCAATATTAGTGCCGAGCATACAGCCGTAACTACTAGGTTTACTATACGTATGAAGCAAATCCTTCAGTAAGGACTTTAGGTTTGCAAGGGGAGAGCCGTCGGCAGAAAGTTGATCGCGTAAGTCCCGAATCGTGGTGTAAGCGTAGTAATCCAATGCTTTAAGAAAAAGCGATTGCTTGTTGCCAAACGTGTCATACAAGCTTTTTTTGCCAATACCCATATGTTTAAGCAATTCTGAAAGGCTAGTGGCTTCGTAGCCATGCGCCCAAAACACTTCCATTGCCTTAGTTAGGGCTACTTCTATGTCAAATTGCTTTTCGGGTCCGCGAGTCATTAGGTGTTTATCGTTGTTTACTTACAACATCAAGATAACATAACCTAGACTGATTAGTCAAAGTTTTCTCAAAGTTTTTTCCGAGCGCTGATTAAACCTCTTGCAAAAGGTAATTAAGTTAGATTAAGTGGCATTGCACAACGGTCATGGTTCGCGCCATCGGTAGTCCAAAGCCACCCAGGTATAGCCCTGTTCTTCTGCCCGGAGATGCCCGACTCCTGGAAAGGACAAATGTGCGCCAGCAACAAGACGGCGTGATGTTTCTACTCTCGCAAACTGTTTCTGGCGTTGCGCTGCTGCTGCTTTAGAATCGAAGATGGTTGCCAAGGGCATCGCAAGCTCTCCGGGTGCGAAGCACCCGAAGTCGCATAACCCGCAACTTGGGTAAATAGAAGCCGTGCCTCTTGAAAGCGGGTAACGCGATTCGAACGCGCGACATCAACCTTGGCAAGGTTGCGCTCTACCACTGAGCTATACCCGCATTGAATATTAATATCGCACAACTAAAATTATCTGTCAACCCCTAAATTAGAAGTTTGTTAGTAGTCAGTAGTCAGTAGTCGGTGGTCAGTGGCTGGCTCAACTCTCAAAACCTAAGAAAAATCGTAGGTTGGGGAGCAATCGCTACTTCGCCGGGGTTCCCCCGGTTGTACCATGTGGCGTTGGAACGAAAGTGTAACCCAACATCCACTCGAAAGTTGGGTTTCGCTTACGCTACACCCAACCTACAATTGACTACTGACCACTGACCACTGACTACTAACTAAACCATTTCTTCCGACTCAGTTGCCATGCCTAAATTGGCACTTTTGAGCGATGCGGGCAAGGATTGGGAATTGCCTGTGTAGTTAGTTGCTGCTAGACCTGCACGCAACTGCCGCATCAAGCTGCCCATTTCCAAAGCACTCATTGCGTACTCCCAGCCTAGATTACTTTTAATTCCAGAGCGTTCTAAGGCTTGTTGCATTGTATCGGTTGTTAAAACGCCAAATACCACAGGAACCCCAGTTTGGAAACTTGCTGCGGCGATACCTTTAGCAACTTCTGATGACACATGGTCAAAATGTGGGGTTTGCCCCTTAATCACCGCACCCAAGCAAATAATGGCATCGTAGCGATGGGAAAGTGCGAGTTGACGGGCTACGACTGGAATCTCAAAACTGCCTGGAACCCAAACATAATCTACTTGCGAACCGTGAGGATTGATATCAATACCGTGACGCTTTAAGCAATCCTGACATGCTTCGACTAGCTTGGTTGTTACCAAGTCATTGAATCTACCAATCACCAATGCAAATCGCAAAGGTTCGGTAGTAGTAAAAGTTCCCTCAAAAACTGCCATGACTGCCTCTAATCAACTATACTTCCTGCAATATATATTTCTAGAACTAACGCATAAACCGGGTTTTTTTACAAAATATCTTTTAGATTATTGTTTCTGGGTGGTGGGTAGTGGTTGGTCACGCATGGAATGAACCACATAGACGCGGAGCGGCTTGCCGCAGGCTAGGTCACAAAGGTCACGAAGGTAAGAGAGTATGAAGCATAAATCCTATAAATTGTAAGTTCCTGTAGTCGGGCAAATAACAGGCAAACTAAAGAGCAGGAGAGCAAAAGAAATTTCATTGGGTAAAAGACAGATTTTTGTCCTTTGCCTTTTGTTTTCCTTAGCTCCTCTGCTCAATAAGGCAATGATGCGATTTTCCAGTGCTAAACTGAAGTAATCGCTTAAACTACGAGAAAGTTTAATATACCCACTGCAAATACTAAGGCAAACCAAATTCCTGAACCAATCCAGAGCAGTCTTTTAGATTGACCCCAATTTTGGGGGGTAGCGTAGGCAACGGGAACACCTACTACCATTGCAAACGAAACTACAACAAGGGCTAACAGTGCAAATTGAAATATGAAAGTCATTTTCCCTTCTCCCAGGACAGCTATATCAAAGATAGAATATTTTACAGCGCAAAACTTATTGAATTTGCCTATTAAATAAGGTATCAGATTTTCGCAAGCAATTAACAGTCACAAGTCTATTTATCCATTGTTTGAGGATTGAAAGCGGGGATAATTGACTATTGATAATTAACTTAATAATTTATGGATTTAATCTTGTGTCATACAACAGCGGATTTTGACACGCTAGGGGCAGCGGTGGGGTTGACGCTCAAGCATCCCGGTAGCAAAATTGTTTTAACGGGAGGGTCGCATCCACCAGTGCGGGATTTTTTGGCGTTGCATCGGGACGAGTACCCGTTGATTGAGCGGCGTTCGGTAAATTCTCAAGATATTACAACGCTTTTGGTGGTGGATGCACAACTGCGATCGCGCATTGGTAAATGTGCCGAATGGCTCGATTTACCCCATCTCGAAAATATTATCATCTACGACCATCACGCCGAGCAAACTAGCGATATTCCAGCGACACAAGTATACATCGAAACTGTCGGTGCAACGACAACGATGATTGTCGAACAATTGCAACAAGCAGAAATTTCACTCACCCCTACCGAAGCTACGGTGATGGCGCTGGGTATCCATCTTGACACTGGGTCGCTGACTTTTGATAACTCGACTGCACGCGATGCTCTAGCTTTGGGGTGGTTGATGCAACAAGGTGCGAGCTTGAAGGTAATTAATGAATATTGTCACCCTAGTTTATCGCCACAGTTACAGCAACTAGTGAAGGTGGCACTCGAAGATTTACAATATGTCTCTGTGCGTGGATTTACGGTAGCATGGGTTATTTTAAAAACTGATGATTTTGTACCGGGATTGTCGGGATTGGCTTCGCAGTTGCGATCGCTTGCCGATTTCGATGTTTTACTATTAGCGCATGAATGGACAGTCGGGGAAGGTGAAGAAACGCGATTGACGGTAATTGGACGCAGCCAAATCGAAAACGTCAATCTAAACGAACTTTTTCAACCTCTCGGTGGTGGGGGACACGCTCAAGCAACATCGCTCAACTTGCGCGGTGTAAATTCGCAGGAAATAATTAACCAACTTATTGATGGTTTAAAAACTCAGATTCCGCATCCTCCCACAGCTAGAGACTTAATGTCTTCTCCAGTTCGGACGATTCGTCCTGAAACCACCATTGCTGAAGCACAACGAATTCTGTTGCGTTACGGACATTCTGGGTTAATCGTAGTCGATGCAGCAAATAATCTTGTTGGTATAATTTCGCGCCGCGACTTAGATATTGCTTTACGTCACGGTTTGGGCCATGCACCCGTCAAAGGCTATATGACGAACAGCGTTAAAACTATTACACCCGATACAACTTTGCCAGAAATCGAAGCGTTGATGGTAACGTATGATATTGGACGTTTGCCAGTAGTTGAAGGTGAACAATTAATCGGGATTGTGACTCGGACAGATATTTTGCGCGAATTGCATCAACAAAGCGCAAGCATCACAAAGAAACTAGAAAATAAAGCCGAAATACCCTCCATCGTCGATTTAAAAAGCCGTCTTGCACCTCAGCAATGGCAATTACTTACGCAAGCTTCCCAAGAAGCAGAAAAACGCGGTTGGCATCTTTACTTAGTTGGTGGTGCAGTGCGCGATATGCTGCTTGCTAAAGATGCTACGGGCGATTTATTAATTAAAGATATTGACCTCGTGGTGGATGGGTTTCATAAATCAGCCGAAGTGGGTGCAGGTGTGGAACTTGCTTCATCACTTCAAAAAATGTACCCCCTAGCACGCTTAGATATTCACGGTGCATTTCAAACAGCGGCTTTACTATGGCATAATGACCCAGAATTCGATTCATTGTGGGTTGATATAGCGACTGCGCGAACTGAATTTTACCCATATCCAGCAGCAAATCCCGAAGTCGAAGCAAGTTCGATACGTCAAGATTTGTATAGACGCGATTTTACAATTAATGCGATCGCATTACGTCTCACTCCTCCCCGTGCAGGTGAATTACTCGATTTTTTCGGCGGTATACTCGACTTAGAAGCCAAGCAAATGCGGGTATTACACGCGAATAGTTTCATTGAAGACCCCACTCGCATTTATCGCGGTGTTAGGTTTGCTGTCCGTCTGGGATTTCAAATTGAATCGCAAACCGAAAGTTATATTCGCTACGCCATTAACAGCGGTGTATACGACCGCACCGCACGGGAAAATAGTAAAACACCCGCATTACAAACCCGTTTGAAAGCCGAATTAAAGTTAATTCTAGAAGCAACTTATTGGCAATCAGCTTTAGAATTGCTCGATAATTTAGGTGCATTAAAATGTATTCATCCAACGCTCAAGCTTGATGATGAGTTAATACGACAATTGCGTTTATTAGAACGTTGTTTGCGACGATTTGATAGCGAGGAAACTATCGTTCACTGGCAAATGCGGTTAGAAGCAGTTATTGCTCGGCTTGCACCCGAATATTCTATTAAAGTAGCAACGAATCTGCAATTACCAGATGATAGTATCAAGCGCTTATTGAGTTTAGCAAAGGTGGAATTAGAGATTGTTTCAGCCTTATCAATATCGCAACGTCCTAGCGAAATTGTCCTATTATTGCGTCGATACCACTTATCAATACTAATTTTAGTAGCTGTCCGAAATTCGCGTCTAATTCGCCGTCAGATTTGGGACTATTTTACAGTATTAAGGCATGTGCAACCGCTTTTAAACGGCAATGATTTAAAGAAACTGGGTTATAAACCAAGTCCGCAATTTAAGCAAATTTTAGATAATTTACTTGCTGCAACATTAGATGGAGTTATTCAAGATAAAAATAGTGCAGAAGAATATTTAGCAAAGTATTATCCGATTAAGTAGATGGTTGGAATTAAATGTAAAACTACTGTAGGTTTTCGGTGCGTTACGCTTTGCGGTAACACACCCTACGATATCTACTACTCCACCATATAAAATATGAGGGGTGAACGAACTTGAAATTTCTTTCTTTGTGTTCTTTGTGTCCTACTGGTCTGTTTCATTAATTTTGATATGTCGCGGGTATCAGATCCCCGACTTCGTAAAAGTTGTCGGGGATCTTGTAACCCCTCAGAACTGATGAACTCGAAACTATCGACGATACAGAATATCCACTAGCACATGGTCAATTACTTCCACATCTAAGCGGAAAGTTACCACTTAAAAATAATCAAAACAGTAAAATGACGCGCTGTTTCTTGAGAATAAAGCGTAGTAATTAGCTAGGGAATCCTAGTCACTTTGGAGCGTTACGCCCCTACCGATTGTACTGCGATTGGATGTGTTTCTATTGAGTTACGTTAAAGTCCAATTTCCACATTTTCAAGAATACCCAATGCGTCAGGGATGAGTATGGCTGTGGAGTAATAAGCACTCACTAAGTAGGAAACGATCGCCTTGTCATTGATACCCATAAACCGTACAGACAAACTGGGTTGGTATTCATCAGGGATACCCGTTTTGTGTAGACCTACCACCCCTTGGTTTTCTTCTCCGACACGGAGTAGCAAAATAGAGGTAGTACCCTCCTTGGTGATAGGAATTTTGTTACAAGGAAAAATCGGATAGTTGCGCCAAGCAGGTACAACCTTTCCGTTGACTTCCGTGCTTGGGGAATAGAGTCCACGACGGTTACACTCACGGGCAAAAGCAGCGATCGCACGAGGGTGAGCCAGGAAGAATTTCGACTTCCTCCGCCGAGAGAGCAATTCATCAAAATCATCTGGAGTCGGTGGGCCGGTGCGGGTAAAGATGCGTTGTTTAAGATCGGTATTATGCAACAACCCGAAATCAGGATTATTAAGCATTTCGTATTCTTGCCGTTCCCGCAATGCTTCGATAGTCAGCCGTAATTGTTGCTCCGTCTGGTTCATGGGTTCGTTGTAGAGGTCAGCAACTCGCGTATTCACCCGTAAAATGGTTTCAGCGACGCTTAACTCATACTCCCGTGGATTCAAGTCGTAATCAACAAATGTCCTGGGTAACTCAGTTTCCTGACTATGACCTGCGATCGTGGCGATCTCAGCTTGATTATACCTATCCTGGGGTTTGCTCAATATCGCTCTAAAGCGATCAACCTGAGTCTGCAATGCCTCAGACTGGTTCAGTAACTCCCGAAACGCCTGTACTGGCAAGACCAACACCGTGCAACGAGTAATCGCTCTAAGGGTCACTTCCCATGTATCTTGAGATACAACTATTGCTTCGCCGCCAAAACAATCGCCGTCAGCTAGGACATCCCGTAAAGCTTCCGCCTCATACTTTCCTGCCTTAAGCTTATTGACTTTACCATGAGCAATTAATAATACCTGGTCGGCTGGTTGACCTTCCTGTACAATTACCTCACCCGGAGCAAATTCTTGTTGCACAAAGCGGTTTGCCAAGGCGTTGAGTACCTCAATATCCTCAAACCCGCGCAGTAAAGGGAGTTCACAAAGTGCTTGGGGAATGACCCGCACCTGAGTCCCTGTATTGGTAAAGCTGACTCGTCCATTACCAACATCATAGGTCAAGCGACGGTTAACCCGATAGGCCCCACCCGTGATTCGCACCCAAGGCAACATCTGTAACAACCACCTAGGGGTAATGCCCTGCATCTGGGGCGGAGTTTTCGTGGTTTTGGCTAAATTCCGCGCCCCTTTCGTGCTTAAGCTCATCTGGGGTTGCCCGTTTTCTTGGTCTAAATCTGGCCTAATCAAAACATTTGTCATAACGTTAACGTTTCATGGGACTAAATTTACTCTCCTAACAGAGAGCATTGGAGGGTAGGAACGAACGACCGTACCCTTCGGGAACGCTAAGAGCGAACGCCCCTACTTGAAAGAGGATGTCCGACTACTTAGAGACCAATTTCTACATCTTCAAGGATGCCTAGTGCATCAGGAACGAGAACGGCTGTAGAGTAGTAAGCACTAACCAGGTAGGAAATAACGGCCTTTTCGTTAATCCCCATGAAACGGACAGACAAACTAGGCTGATATTGATCGGGAATATTCGTTTTGTGCAGACCAATAACACCCTGGTTGGTTGCTCCCACGCGCATTAACATAATGGAGCTAGTACGCTCTTTCGTAATGGGAATCTTATTACAAGGATAGATGGGAATACCACGCCAAGCCGGAATTGCACTGTTACCCATCGGAATAGGATCGGGATAAAGTCCAAGGTGGTTACATTGCCGACCAAACGCCGCAATGGTGCGGGGATGAGCGAGGAAAAAGCTCGGTTCTTTCCAAACAATGGAGATCAATTCATCGAGATCATCGGGAGTTGGGGGACCACTGCGGGTAAAAATGCGTTGTTTGAGGTCAGCATTGTGTAGCAGTCCGAAGTCACGATTGTTCACCATTTCGTATTCTTGGCGTTCCCGTAAGCCTTCGATGGTGAGCCGTAATTGTTCCTCAGTCTGGTTCATGGGTTCGTTGTAGAGGTCAGCAACCCGTGTATTAATTTGCAAAATGGTTTGAGCCACGCTTAACTCATATTCCCGTGGATTGAGTTCATAATCTGCAAACGTCCCAGGTAATACTGCCTCTGGGAAGTGGTCTGAAGAAATATTGATATCAGCTTCCCCTTCTCGGTTTTTGGGTTGGCTCAACTTTACCCTGAATTGATCCACTTGCGCTTGTAACGCCTCAGACTGGTTAACCAGGTTTTGAAAAGCTGCTTGAGGCAGAGACAAGATAGTGCAACGGGTAATGGCAGTGAGGGTGACATCCCAAGTATCCTGGGCTTCCACTAAAGCGTAGTCGCCAAAATGGTCGCCATCGGCTAATACAGCTAAAACAACTTGATCGTCATACTTACCTGGACCAATTTTATTTACCTTACCATGAGCAATCAGCAATACTTGATCGGCGTTTTGACCTGCTTGTATGATGACAGAACCCGGAGTAAATTCTCGTTGTATAAATTGACTAGCCAAGGCGTTTAATACCTCGACATCTTCAAATCCCCGTAACAAAGGTAACTCAGTGAGTTCTTGAGGAATGACCTGTATTTGAGACCCTGTATTAGTAAAGCTGACCCGTCCATCCCCAACTGCATAGGTTAAGCGACGGTTGACCTGATAGCTACCCCCCACGGTTTCTACCCAAGGCAGCAGTTTTAAGAGCCACCGTGAGGTAATTCCCTGCATCTGGGGTTGGGTTTTGGTGGTGCCTGCCAATTTCCGCGCCGCTTCGATCTGCAAACTCATTGGGTGTTGCTCAATTTGATTTTCTAGGGGAGTATTTGCTGTATTAGTCATGATTAATCTCCATTGGTAATGTTTGTTGACAAGTTATTTGATTGATCGCAATAGGAATTCAGATTGAGCTAATCTTTCTTTCCTAACAGCGATCCGATTTTGGTAGCTGAAGTCCCTAACCCTGTCGGACCACTTAGTAAGTTCCGCACCACTGGCTGAACATTGGTTTGAGTTTTTTCCTCGACACTTGGTCTAATTTGGGTCGCGGCAGTGCCTAATCCTGTGGGGCCTTGGAGTAACCGCTTTTCTGTCGAGTTATTCCGCAATTCAAATTCCTTATAGCGGTCTACCGCCCTATGCCACTTGAGTACGCCGCACATCCACTGTTCCAGTTTCTTAACGTATCCGTACAGTTTCTTGCGGGTACTGGTATCCAGGTCGAAATCATCACACAAGATAGGGAGTTCAGTAGCGACGATATGTTCAAACTGACGAGCACGAGAGGTCATCAGGTTGTTAACAATTGCCACGGTCTGGGGGATATCGCAGTTAAGGAAATTCTGAACCGCCAGCACACCATTATTAATCTCGCCCTCAAATTCGATTTCTTTCTGGTAAGAGAAAATATCGTTCGTCAAACAGGCAAAGTCGGCGGCTGAATTCTCAATTGCCTGCATGGTTCGGGTGCGGAAGATTTCTGGTGGGATCTCGTCCCCTTGGGAAAGTCGAGACAGGCTCATGGTTAGATCGGAGCCAAAGGTCTTACGGCGCATTTCCACATAATCTATTGGGTCTGGAATGCGATTTTGGATCTGGTTCGCTAGTTCCCATAGCCAACTTTCTGTCATATCCTCGATCGCCTGACGAAACTGACGACGAGCATTAGCGGTCATGGGACCAGCCGTCCGCGCCCAAATATCCGCTAAACCCCGTTCTACTGGGTTGGTTGGTACGGTCGGGGGACTCCCATCAAGGGGCATAAACGCTGATAGCCGAGCGTTGAAAACTTTTGCCCCTGCCATGTTGCGGCTATGGCCATACAGTGCAGGGAAGTAGTCATCGGCATAGGTTCCCCAAACCAGCCAGCAGGCTGTGATATTCAACTCAGGACTAGACCCATTGGGATGAATATAGGCACCGCATAAAGCTACGTCGGCCACATCGAATTTGTGGTCATCCCAGATGTAAATGCTGGGTATCCCTGGCAGTACGTCCAACATCCCCATTTGACGCGCCCATTCCTTAGAATGCCGCCGAGCCTCTCCTAAATGAGGATTCAAACTGGTGGAGAAGGGCATATAAAACTGCGGCAGAGTTACTGGCCCTACAGACTGATAGGGGACATGAGTGAAGCTTTTGAACCGTTTCAGTCCCAAACTATCGTATAAAGCTCCCAGACGGGCCGCCGATGTGCCTAGTCCAGTGGGGCCGCCTAAAAACCAGCTTGCTGTGGAAGATTTGTCTGATGTCTGGTTCATGTAGCGGCTCGATCTCATGTGCCACTCATGACCCCCCGACTGCCAGTCCTGAAGTCCTTTGGCATATAGGACTACTTTGAGATGCTCATCAGGAGTCAGACTATATTCCTCGAACAAGGAAGGAAGCTCGGTGACAAAGGTGTTCTCGAACTGTTGCACCCGAGATGTTAGCAAGTCGTTAGTGAGGTTGGCCGCCTCTTGGGTACTCACATCGAGGAATCGTTCCAAGACCAGGATACAGTTAGCATTTTCCCCTTCTTCTTCCACTTCTCTTTGGTAAGAGAAGATGTCATTTCGCAGATGTACCCCGTCAGAAAAGGTGTCTTTGAGGACACGCATTGGTCGAGTCGGGGCGATCGCAGCGGGAATTTCTGCCCCAACCGCGTGTTCCACTAGGTTAGCTGACCAGGGCGCTCCCCCCACCTTACGGCGCATCTCAATGTACTCAATAGGGTTAGCAACTCGATTCTGGCTGATATTGGCGAGTTCCCAGAGAGATTCTTTGAGAAGATTGATGGTACTCTCAGAAAACCGGATTACCCAGTCTTGGGAGGCATTGGGGATGGTGCGAGTCCAGAGGTCTACTAAACCCCGTTCTACGGCATTGGTCGGTTCTGGCGACGTTTTTTGGGGCTGCACAGGCATAAACCCTGGCAGTCCATTGAGGTACTTCTTAGCCCCTGCCATATCTTGGCTACGCTTGTAAAGCTCAAGGAAGTGATCGTCAAAGAAAAATACCCAAACATACCAGTCAGTTACCAGATTGAGCATGGCTTCATCGGCATCTGGATGGGTATAGGAACACAACAACGCATAGTCATGGGCATCAAACTTGCGCTCATCCCAAATCCCATAATCTTCCGATCCCTCTGCCCCACCCAAAATCCCCATTTCATAAGCCCAGGCTTTAGAATGCACCCGTGCCGCTTCCAGGTTTGGGTTCAGCCGTGCCGGCCAAGGCACATAAAAACTCGGCAACTCAAAAGGTTGTTTGGTTGAAGTCATTGTCCATTTAAACCTATCAGTTTAAGCTCATTGTCTTGCATTAAAGTCGTGTTAATTTGACTTTTGGGTTAATTTTTGATACGCTGAAATTACTCGTTGTAATCAAAAAAATCACAAGTTACTCTTGCCGATATCGTGAAGTTGTATCAAATAATTCGCTTTTCGCTATGCCTACTTAAAAAATAAAAATAAATAAGTGGCTTTTTAGCAAAACTTTCATTATTTTTTGCTCTGGACTCTTGTCAATCAGTACTTTTTAGGGAACAAAACAGCCTTGGCTATGTCAGCATATCAGCTTGATTCATGGTGACTGGTGTTAAACATAATACAGTTTCTTACCCTAGTAAATAGTTCTATTAATTAACAATATATTTCCACATATTTCTTCACATTTTTTGTAACAGAACTTAAAGTGTTTTTCAAGTAAATAAACGCGAGCTGACAAGGAACGGAATTCGTTATGCCTTAAAAGAAACAAAGTCAGTAGACCGAATACAGGAGCGCGATCTGCGCTTCGCGATCGCGCGGTCATCGGGGAGGCAGACCAAAAGCCCTTGACCCGGTTAAACGCCAATTAGCAGTAAGACTTTATATAGCAGTCCTAAATCATAAGCCCGAAGGGCTGGCTTCGCCGATGTGAAAATTTAGATCCCCGACGCGCGTAAAAGTTGTCGGGGATCTGGACACCACGGTTTTATGCCTTCGGCAGGCTACGCCAACACAAATCAGATAGGATTGCTATACCGAAGGACAACACACCATTATTGAAATATGTAAATTGATGGGAATTTCCAAACCAACGCTCTACAACTAGTTTATGGGGAGGATTCGGTGCAATGCCTTGTTCAACAAGCTTTTCTTCTAATTGTTTTATATGCTGCCTCGTTTTCTCCACCAATTGCTTGACATTGGTAGGAGTTTTTTCCCAATCTAAGTCGGAAATTTCAATCCCGTAAGCGAGGCAGTTTTCTTTTCATCCATACAATTTAATCTACCACCTCAG
>QQTW01001606.1_pt1 | contig 15939 bp, 15 predicted proteins | sample 1904831 | NCBI WGS metagenome assembly QQTW01 (sample SAMN09435610, study PRJNA476489) | Subsurface metagenome, whole genome shotgun sequencing project. | reverse complement strand
CGGGGGGGGTCCAAAATGTCAATAAACACCCTATTTGAGCCAATTGAGGCAGTTCTATCTATCAATTGACTCCAATTGAGCGGTGATATTGTGCCCAGCACTCTCCTCCCATACAGAGCCAAACCTGGCATTTTGAACACTCAAATTGCGTCTTTGAGCCTCCTAAAATAGTCGTAGAAATGCCATTATTGACTGACTGTGTGGAATCCGTTCCAAATGCGCGTTTTGGTGCCCTTTTACGTGCACATCCTGGTGGGTGAAGCTTCCCCCATTGACACCGCCCGTAGGACTTCTTTTGTATGTGTTTATGGTGTCTTTGAAGTACCACTGTTGGTAGAGATTGTGAATCTTCCTCCTCTTTTTCAAGCTTATCATTTGAATGTAGTAATTGATAGGAGACAGCTTGTATGAATTCTCTATGACTTCTATGCGTATGTTTTGCGTTTGCTGTGCGCGTTACTGAGCTCCATAGCCATAGTAAATACGCATTAACGCGCGCAACGTCAATAAGGAAGTAGATCAAGGGCATCTGCGTACGATAACTCTGTTTGCGATGACAAGTAAATGCTGCTCGTAGCTGATCCGCTTGATCTACGCCCTTCATGTGGTGATTGTAATCATCAATAGCCCTTGGAATAAAGAGATCCTTAAAGAGTAAGCCCTTAAATACAGGGTCAAGGATACGTCGATTTTCGGAGGAGATTTTGGGGCATTTGCGCGTTTGTTGAATTCGATCTTCTGTATGATGGAGACTATGAGCAGTTGTAAGAGCACAAACAGCCTTATTATCTTGCCAAATAAAGGCTAGAGTGTTGTTATCAATGACTTGTGCTATCGTAGAATCCCAAATAAGCTCGCTGTTATTGTTGAGATATTGTTGGAGTTGTAAAGGTACGCCTGCGGCCTTTTTTCGTGTAGTTCCCATACAGTAGATACCCATTGCCAGGAGGCATTGAGCTACTGATACATTCAGAAAGAGGTTATCTAGATAGATACAGAATTTCAGCTTCAGTAGTTGTGTAGCAAGACGTAAAACAAGCGCGTAAGTAGGTGCAAGTAGAGCGCTTTTTTCGGTATTGGAATCTGCGTCTGCGTTTTGTTGCTGTGGCCACCGCGTTTGTTGACTTTTATTGAACGTTTCAACATCATCTATTCTTGAATGGAATAGTCAGCTCCAGATATATCCATGGTCGCCAATGCATCATAGCTTGTAGTCGTCGGTAATTGGTTTATTCTTCAGCTTAACTGTATGATTCGAACGTCCCTCAAAGGCTACCATTGCTTCGTCAATTGTGATATGAGAGGAGGGTATATAAGCATTTTGACAAGCTGTTCGAATAAGGTCTGCTATGCGTTGAATTCGATAAAACCAAGGGGCGTTTAGCTGTGCAGGAGCAGAATTGGCGCTGAAATAATGATGGATTTGTTCGAATCGATTTCGACCCATAAATTGACCAAGCTTATGAATCCTCCAGTAATCACGACGTATTGCCAATTGATATAAGCCAAAATGGAGATGAATGCCCAGATATACACGTATTTCTGCCGGCGTAGTAGGTATCCAACGGCAGTCTTTGCGGAGAGGATGAGGAAGGTTATGACGATGGATTTCGGCGTACGAATTGGTTTCGTCGGAGAGGATTTGCACCACAATTGGGCTAAAGAAGAGCTCAAAAAAGCCTAACTCCGATAGATTAGAGTATTGAGAGGATCCTGCTCGATATAGAACGTAATTGGCCTCAAATTGAGGCAGTTCTGTGGGTATGAATGTAGGCAATTCATCTATGCTTTCTGGCGCAGGAGCAATCACTGCCAAGGCCTGATCGACATTGTTTCGATCGATTGCAGCAGGGTCAATTCTGCGTCGTTTTGGCTGTTTAGAGGCTTGTTCGAATCGCGGAGGTGAGTTTGATCTATATCTCAAAGGGATCTGGATATTTCGCTGTGGTCGTAGCATTGTTCGTGGTTGAAATTTAATTAGCAAAGCCAGCTGCAGAGAGCTGCGTAGATCGAATGCAGCTTAAAAAGGCTTAATTTGGGCATTTTACGCTAATAGCGGCATCGGGCGCGGAGGGGATATTCATTCCTTGCTGAGACGATTTGCTCTCACGGTGTGAATCGTGAGCGCGGGGGAAGGGGAGCTATTGGAGTCGTGTACAGGGTTTCCGAACGGGGGAGATGGCAGGAGAATTGGTAGACTTTGTGATCGTCGTTGGATTTGTCCTTGGAGTTTAGAATTGAGAGGGAGACCCAGGGCTAGACGGCGCCGGAAATTGATTGGTTTGCTTGGATTAAATCCGCACGGCTATTACGCTGTCAAGCACTACTAGGATGAGGCATATCCAGCCTGATCCTGGCGCGGGGTGCGGTTAATAGTCCGCCGTAACCGCCTATTGAAAGCGCCTCCCTCTAGCCCGGAGGCCCGATGCCCTGATTGTAACATCAAGCTTGACGGGGTGGGTCAAGAACTGTTTCAACATCGATTGACATTTTCCCCAGCTTTACCGCATCCTTCACTCTAACTATGTCTAACCTGTCATCCTAACTTTTGGAAATCAAGTTTCTCTGTGTCATGGAGGCAGTCGGGGCGGTCGCTGGCTTACTGACCCTTATCACGTTCGCCCTCCAGTCGACAAAGACCATTCACGAAACTTTGTCCAGCTTCAAGCACGGGTCCCAGCACGTGGCGCAACTTGCTTCGGCGGTTCAAACTTTACAATCGATGCTGGCTCGACTTCAGAAATGCCGAGCAATCAGATCTCCAGGTGCTGAAACCAACGTCGAAATACTCTCGCAGTACATCAAAACCTGCAGTGATGATGTCTTACGTTACCAGGAAGAGCTTGAAAAATTACGAACACCTACCACTGAGAAGGCCACCGGAAGAACATGGAAGAAGATCAAGGTCGCATTTGCAGAAAAGGACTTCCATAGGATGTGGATTCAAGTGAATCAACATGTCACCTCTCTTAATATTCAACTGAACATCATAAATTCGTAAGTCTTCGCCTGGGTTCATTTTCGAGTTGTAGATTACTGCAAGAATATAGTTGCGAGTGGTAATACGAAGCTGCATGACCATGTTTTGATAAAGTGTACATTATACTCATTGTCTTTGTTGCTAATAAATGGAACTCGCAGTGACACAAGCTTTGATTGCAAGGACAAGCTTGTTCGCTTGGAAGACAGCATTTCTCGATGTGCAAATAGGGACCTAAGGCATGTGGCTTTGTTAGAACAGCAAAGAACGGATTTGTCAACTATTAGTGATAATGTGAAGAGCCTCAAGGACATTTCTGCTTTTATGCAGGACCCATTCGGCGATACTGTTGCGTCTCTCGAAAAGAAAGTGGATCACATCCCAGAAATGTCTGCTCAGCAATCTGAGGATATTTGTACCCTACTCAGGGCAATTCAAGGCCAATTATCTAGAGGCTCGGCTCACCTCAGCCTTTCAGACAGCATCCCAAGTCGAGAGAAGCGAAGCATATATACAGGTGACGGGCCGACAAACACCGACGATGATCTGATCCATGACGATGAGCTGCCTAGAAGCCTTGAGAGACTTTGCCAGCTTGCTCAGGAAAAACAGGGCACAAAGTGTGATGAAAAAGCACAGATAATTATCGACGACCTAGATGCACTACTGAAACATGCGACGGAAGCCTTCGCTAACATACACTCTGACTCGCAGATCTCCAGAAAGAGACCCATCAACATGACTGACGAGGAAAGTAAAATGGGCGGTCGTGATCTGAGGCGAATTCGAGGTCTGCTTATCTCTTGTGACTCCTTGGTGGTGAACCAACCTGGTACGCGAATAAGTGTATAACATGGATTATGTCGAACATCTAATGATCTACTAGGCCGTCAAAGGACCCTCTTTCCACACGGCTTAGTCTCTACGAAATATTATAGGAGGGAGGTTCAGAGTTCTTATGGCAAGATTTCTATGACGAAAAAGTGGACACGTTGGTTGGCAGCTCACGGTTCATTAGAAGGAGACGATATTTCTGGACAAGTCAAGACAGACTTTACCATAAATGCTATGCTCGAACATCCGCAATTCCAGGCCAATGTTACTGTCAACTTTCACCAACGGCTATTAGCTGACGGATATTTTTCGTTATACCCGAGCATTTCTGTTGGTATGACATTGCCAAGGGATTCTCCTATCTTCAATATAGTACAAAATGGGGATCTGAACGCCCTTCAAAGCATGCTCAGCCAGGGGAAAGCCTCCCTCAGAGATCGCAACTCGGATGGCACCCCTCTTTTACATGTAAGCAGATACAATAGACCTCTGATCTTGTCACTTCTATGGAACTGATCTGTGCAGTATGCAATGGTACAACCAGCAATGTGCAAGTTTTTGATTCAGAATGGCGCAGATGTCGATGAGTTAGCTCCGGATCCATACTGTATTGGCGATTCGGGGTGTGTAAAGATCATGATCAGCTACAACTACTTGAATCAATGTTTGCTAATCGATCCCAAAGAAACCTCAGCCAACCCTTAACGATACATAGTACCCTCCATGAAGACAGAGAGACTGCATACAAGATAGATCAGTGCAGGCGTATGCTGCTCAATGTCGGCGCAGATCCCACGGTTCGTGATACAGACCGATCCTCTGCATTATCTTCAGCCGCGGGAATTAGCATGGTGGTAAATCTAATGCCGTTCCTCAATAACTTTCAAAGCAGCTCAGCTAACAGGAGCAAGGAACCGTTGCAATTAATTTGGGACCTCGGAGCGAGCTTTATTAATGCAGAGTGGAAAGGAGATGATGATCCCACCCCGCCCCTACACCTTGCCTGTTTTGGTTGGGGAAAAGGTATGCTGGCCAAATTAGATTTTCTACTCAGAAGAGGTTGTGACATACATGCTCGTGATCGGAGGGGCCAAACTGTGTTAGCCTGCTTGATCCGTTTTGCCCGATACCCTTGGCTTTCCGTGGAACAAAAGTCTCTTTCTCTTTTGATTAGGAAGGGCGCAGACGTTCACACCTACGACAATGAGAACATCTCGGTATCTCAGCGGGCATATTCTCCGGGTTCCGAGGAGGAATGTAGGAGACTAGGTGATTACAGAGGAGACCTCTGGGACGCTGTCCTCTCGGAATGTGGCTACGACATCCGCGAAACAAGAAAAGGCTTTCCGAGAAAGCCCAGTTACGCGGGGAATTATACGCGCAGAGATTTTGAAAGGCTTTGGAAAGGACGAGAAGCGTTCTGTCCTTATTACAACGATCCACCACTTTGGGATGCAGAGAAAGGCGCAGAATCAAAGCTGGAATAGGCAGTCAGCCAAGCTGGGCTCAGCTGTATGTTCATCAGACAAACCGTTGGGCACCTCGGCGATCAGCTAGGCAATGAAGAAAGAACCAGGTCGCGACATTGGTGAATTCATTGCCTTTCAGCTTCAAGTCCTTGTTTAGACCCATGACAGCCGCATACTGGATAACCGGTAAGCAAGTTGGCCTTTGCGAACGAAGTCTCCAGGGGGGAAAGAGGACATTTAGCGAGACTTTGTCAATGAATTGCATGGTATAGCAGCAGAACATAATGGGCAAAATTCGCCAGTCCACCTTTCGACGTAGAGCCTTCAACTCGCTCGCGGATGCCTGGTCTTCGTTGTGGCTTCTTGACCCATGCATATACCAATACGCTTGGTCGAGACCCCGACCCGGGGGGGCGTATGAGCCATTAATTTTTGAGTCTTTATCCGCTTTACTCGCTGCCACCGCTGCCGATTTATTGTCCATGTTGATAGAGCTGCTCTTGTATCTGTGGATGGATGTTGTTGAGGAAAAGGAAAAGGAAGCCGAACAACTCCGACATCGTGGAAGAGTGAGTCAGCGTACATGGGCGAAGGATTTGGGTTCAATGCACAACGAACAGCCAGTTGAAGATCATATCTGAGGTTACATCCAGCCTAGCTTGGCTGACCAATGAAGACCCTGTCGCCTATCCTGGGCTGGATCACTTATCACTTGTATATTTACTTGTTGTCCACCAGAGATGATGATAGTACATGTTATGCAAAGGAGTTGGAAAAGAACGCCTTCTCTCGAGTCTCGAGTCTCGATAGTCGGAGATAGGATTTCTTGACCTCTATCCTGAGCCGGCGCTGCTTTAACCTGAGCCGAGACTAAGCCGGGACCAAGTCTGGGAAGTTGAAAACAAGGAAGACTACCATTCCGCCAAAAGGACAGCGCTTTTAAGGTTTGGAACCTAACTGGTAGTATTCTGTTGGACTGTAGGATCCGTTGGTGCGTTTGGCGCTGCGTTTTACGCTGCGTTTTGAGTGCGTTAAGTTGGCGTTTTATTTGTAATTTTAGCTCCAACTTGTGTACTGATTTTGCTGCGCCATACGGCCAATTGTACGTTAAATACGCGCTGCGCGCACTCATTTAGATAGAACAACTTGCTATTTCAACTCACTTCCACAGAGTCCTAGCAACGTTCGACATATTTTTTAACTGACGCACAGATAGTTCGATACGGGGGTGGCCTGAAGTATTGTTAGTCTGGAGCTAAGAGCAGCTACTTCTTATCACAGAGATACAATTAAGCTTGTCCCGTACATGTTCGTTCTGATAAGTTGGATTATGACATCTAACTCCTTTAGACATTAGTAGCTGCCTTGTACAAAGGGGGTTTCATATCCAAAAATACTAGTCTAGAGCTAACGATATTTCAGGCCCCCCGGCTCTGCTGTTGGGCTCTTGGACTTACTTTAGCTGTGACTGCTTATAATGTATTTAATTCTATTGATCTGCAGAGGCCCAGGGGAGAGACACGACAACGTGCTCAGCAAAGCGACTATCCTTGCCCGTCTTGACAATACGTAGCCAATTGTCCAAGTCAGGAGAGAACGGCGAGACCCTGAAGAAGGCTTAGAGATGGCCTAACTATAAGATTACTTAGAGTGTAAATATTAGAATATATAGCTAAAGGCAAATGCGATACATTGATATCTCATTATTTATTGTTGCTAAGAAATATGGTTCTAGTATCAGAATATGTCCCTCTTACTGTACGAGTATAGGCCCTACTATTTGACAGGATAGTTGCCGTTTTGCTAACGGCACTTAAGTCTATATCTTTCACTACCCCTTGCCCTGGCAATGCATAACCGTAGGGCCGGGACCTAGTCGCATCGAGAGCTGGCATACCTCGCGTGAGGAGCTGACCACCAGTTACTCCTGTGTGATTGCAAGTCGCAGGACTGATGGTATCTCATAAGGGACTGGGAGGAGGCAAGAACCTCAAGCGCCACATGATCATAACTAAGTCAATTCTCGCTCCGCGTATGGCTTCTCGCCCCCTTTTAAGCAAGCAAGAGGATAACAGGAATCATAATTTCGATCTCCTGTCTTTTCGAACAGACTGACGGGTGGTAGTACACCATGGACCTTGCTTAGCCCGGACCCTGCACTGGCTATGCGATAATGCGAGTCCTTCTCTTCTTTCCACTTCAAAGTAAATAAATCCTTGAAGCAACATTAGCGGTGCCGTTTGTCGCTGCGACTCGGCAGCTGACACTTGGATCTCCGCAGTCTTTGGTCTAGACTCTAGACAGAGAGGGGGCATGAGCTACATGATTGAATGGTGTCATTGGTTTCACCGTTCCTCAAGGAGGGGAGGGGAGGGTTAAGCCGCGGGGCCAAGCGTAGGGGGAGGTAAAGAGGGCGTAGAAAGTAGGAGACGGAGAAAGAGACGAGGAGTACTTCGCCAGATTAGACGGGGTGGACTGGGGCCCCAGACGGATTCGAGGATGAGCCCGTGGAGGTTGGATTGCATGCTGGCTTGACGCTTTGAAGTTGGATCGGGAGTAACTGTACAGGGACATTCAAGCGAATGTTAGTAGGAATCGAGGGAGTGAGAAACGCGAAGGGACGAACACAGATGACGTTGCAGGGGTGACTGGAAGGAGAAGAGGGGGGTGGGTTTGCCCCTTGGAGTGGGGGAGCTTGAATGGACTATTTTCGCTGGAGGATTGATGGGGAAATTGAAAACTCAACGATGTTCTGAAAGCTCCGGATTGAATGAAAATGTCTTGGGCCTTTGGAGCACAGTTTGGCTTCGTGGCGGGAAGAAAAAGGGGGGGGGACTCCTTTGAATTGCCCAAAACGCCTGCAGACCGATCAGCATGATGCCAAAGGAGAAGGGAAAGTTTGTAATTCGGCGCAACAGCCACAGGCCACCGGCCCACCGCCTCCTGCTGCTACTTGGTCTAAGGGCAGCGCAATAGCCTCATGACTAGAGATACTCGGCATCAACCGTGCCATAACACTTGTTCTTGTGCCATAAGGAGTATGTCATATGGGCTGGTTCGAACTTTACACGGATCTGGAAGACAATCTTGTAATACTTCTTGCGGTCTGCGCCCTTCTCGATGGATATCTCGCTGGTGGGGATTGAGGAGAGATCAGCGGTCAGCTCGACCATCATTTGTGGCCCTAAGACGCATCAGCTGACGTTTCATCACGGAAGTAGCAATCGATAGTCACCGCGGTCGTGATATAGAGGTGGTAGGTGATCCTTTTCTGACTAGAAGGAGTAAAGTGCTAATTTCACTTCGTCGAAACCACCATCACCCACAGGCTGCCGCCGATAATAGTGGACGCTGAAATAACCATCCTCTTTTAGCCTGTCTCCCTGGAGATTGTCAGCACTCGAGAACAGTAAAGCATTTGGCCTGTTTCATACCTTCTTCACATACCAATCCATGACATCCACACGAGCACGGCGATAGAATGGGTCGAAATATCTATGTCTCTTTAGTCGCGTGCTTCATTGATGAGGAGTCTTACAGCATACTTCCGGTCGTGCTGGTGTACCCCAGCCCTGAACGTCGTCTTTATCTTACAGCCGTAAGCTTTGCGGGCGACTCTAGACTTAACGTTGACCGTGGCGGTCAAAGGCGAAGCGTCGGCAAGCCCTTTGATGAGCGCGCCGCGAGCTACAGCCGTCCGGCCGTTGACCGGTGCTATCAGCTCGATGCCTTCCCGAATCACTTTCCTAAGCGATTTGCGGAGATATGGACTTTCACCGAAGCCACCAACGAGGTACACAATTTTCACAGTCCCTTTCCGTTCGGAAATGCTGATTTGCATCTGCACATATTCGATAATAATAGCGATGATAGGATCGAATATTGCACGGACCTCATTGGTAGACATACACCAATAGCCACGTTTGATTCCCCTGTCCTTGTCGTCTGGGAGTCCGGGTAGAGGGACACGGAACGCTTCGTTGTCGCCGTCGAAACTGCCCTTCACAGTTTTTTCGAAATACTTCACAGCCGCCTCCAAGGTATCGTTAGCCCAATCTGGGAGATGACTGAATTTATCTTCCAGCATCTTGCGAAAAATTCGATTAAGGAAGTTACTGCCGCAAGCATATCCAGCACCAGGAGCCGCCTCGCTGATTTGTAGCATGGGTTTGATTTGTTCGGCAAGGTAGGAAATGAGGTCGACGGTGCCACCTCCAGCATCACATACAACAACAATATCACCAATCTCCAATTTACTAAGCTCTTGGTCCAAGGCATAGATGATGGCCGCTTCTGGTTCTGAAATCAGCTTCACGGCAGCACCCATGCCAGCTCGCTCAGCAGAGAGCCTGGTTTTCTGCTTTGCAGCCTCAGACCAAATGGCTGGCACGGTGATAATAAATTCGACAAGGGTCGTTTCTAAAACGTTGTCGCACAGGCCTTCCTTAAGGATTTCCAAACTGTGTTTCCGCAAGCACTTGAGATAGTCGGTGACAAGGAATTCTCCAGTAACTCGGTGATTGACCTGCAAAGCCCTAGGGTCCGGATAGTTTAGAGCTAAGTGAGAACTCTTTTTGGCCACACTGGGTTCAAGCTCGAGCTTGAAGCACTGATATCGACTTTGGTGTTCAGGAATTTGGAAGCCCCATTTGATGCCATTTCCATCGTAGCAAATCTCTGTTGGGACCTTGGAATTTTCCAGGTCTTCCGCCTTGGGCCATTTGCCAATGACCCTATGCGCTCCTGGCTGATGTAGCTTAGTAATGTGTATATAAAGAGATCCGGAAGTGAGATACCTGCGCAGTGTGCGCCCAAGCTATTCCAGAGAATGTCGTCCCCAGATCGACTGCAACCAAAATCTTGCCCTCAGCACCAATGAAAGGCTGGAGTCGCTGGACATTGCCAGGTAGTGACATCCTGGAAAAATTCACTAGCTCTTGAGAATCCCAAGAAAGGAGGAAGGAGAAATACGCAGGGCCGGAGGGTTAGAATAAGGAGTTGTATCAGAGAGTGTAAGGCTATATGGTGGCGAGGGCCAAATGAATTGAACTGCAGCGACCATTAGCGTTGAAAGATACCGAAGTTCTTATATCAAAGCTAGAACACAGCGTCTTAATTCCTGCATGATCGTTCACTCAACTGTAACTCATAATAGACTAAAACTTGACTATCAGCTTATCTCGACACCTTTTGCTGTGTTACCCAACGCACATCGAGGTGGTATAGCTGAACCGAGGACGCCTTGCTAGGATCCATTATATATGCGCCCCAAATCATTTTCTTGTCCTTCGTTCGCCTTTCAAAATTGGGAACATCCAACATGCGCTCAAGACCAGAACCGTTTCCTTCCCGGTCGCATCATGTCCTCCATGTAGTCATGTCTGTAGTGAGAATTGGTGATGGCCCAAACTTCATCAATCTACTTTCCTTCTTGTTCTCCATGCCACTCAGCAAATCTCTGCTCTGGCCTATCACCATTTCCTGTCCTGATGCCAGGCCTCGGACGTCACAATTCCAACCTTTCTTTCGCATCTCTTCTCCCTCTGGGCCTTGCCACAAAGCTCGTCTCACCTCCTCGGGGCTCATTTTCGACGTCTTCAGCTTCTTGACGCTGAAACCCTGATCGTCTTTGGATTCGTCATGAGCCGACAGCCAACATCTTACCATCAGTCCTCGAGCTATCTGCACGCCGCCTTCTGTACCAGCCGTGATGTTGCCGCCTAAATACCATGGATTGGTGGAACGATGAAAGGAGTGCAACAGCACCGTCAGTGGCAAGGCACCGTGTGGTACGAGATGATGCTGGACATAAGGCATAAGATCAGGTTTGAACGGAATACCATGAGGAGTATATAGGACGGAAAGCGGCCTTGGTCGGCCAGCTGTGACTGGGTTGGCGCTAGGCAAAGGATGTGAGCTAGTACTAGATCGGGGAGTGTGGTTTGCGGATGCTGTGTCAGAAGAAGAATTGCTTGGAGAAAGTGGAGGTGTTGGAAGCGGCTTTTCAAATATACTGCTGTTGTGGGGCTGGAAAGCAACGTCAATCGTGGAGTTGGTGTCTAAGTTCCACTCCGTCGAACATCCAGAAAAGGTAGAGGTTGGCGAGTCACTATCAGAGCTAAAAATTGCTGGTGGTGAATATGGCAGGCGCTGCGATTGTGGTGTAATAGGTGATGCAGGGCCAAAGCCCCGGGAAAGGCGTGGACGATAACCTCCAGCACCTGCAGTTAGAGGTCTTTCGAGAGCGGAGATTTTGTGAGCGTCAGATCCAGCAGTCAAAGGTCTGTTCAGAGTAGCTGGCATGGGAGGAGGGGATGTTGGTGGGCTGAGTGGTAGGTGAAAGTATGGTGTCCTCCTTCGTAAGTCTACTGTCGGAACTGAGGCGGCAGACTTGATATGAGTTGGCGCCAGATAGGTTATGCCGATGGCATTATGCAAGCCAGTCATGTAATTCTTGGCCGGAATAAAGGATATTGTGACCACCCCCCGATGCCCTCCTGGGGACAGTGGAGGTATGTAGAAAGTGGCATAGGAGAACTTTTTCTGTGGGTTGAACTTTGGAAGAGCCAGCACTCGCGCCGGGTCAAAGTGATTCCAGCTTTTTATTGCTTTGGCAGCTCCGGGCTCGGCCGCGATGATGGTCTTGCAGTCTGGCCGCAGCTGTCTCAATGTCTCACCATGGCAGTGGTCTGGCTTGTTTTGCGACACCACAACGACATCGGGTTCGTCAATCTCAGAGAGATGTTGTATGCAGGATGGAACGACATGCTTGGTGACAGCAAACCACGGCGCAGTAACAATGGAGTCCCCTTGAAGCCATGGATCGACCAAGATAGTGTAAACGGGGCTCGGGGTGGTCACTTCGAAAGGTGAAGGCTGGGTATCGGCAGAGAAGAGGAGAAGGAAACTGCTGTCAGCATTCAGGTGCTTGACAGTCACAGACATGACTATGAGCTCCTTCGAATAGGTGGCAGATGTAATCCTAGGATGAATGCCCTGCACGGCCTTTCACCGCATGATGGGAGAATGTGGCTGTTCCAGGCTATTGGATGGATGTTATTGATCGTTGGCTGAGTTCTATGTCTGGGCTGACATGTTGGGCTGTTCAAAGGTCGATTGCGGCAGATATGGGATATGGGATATGGGATATGGGATATGGGATATGGGATATGGGATGTCTAGTACTGATAGTAGAATTGTGGTGAGGGTGAGACAGGACAATAATGCCCCTCTCCATTCTCCATTGCCGGTAAGCGAAAGGGCGGTAAAAGCTGCTGTGGAAGCAGGCCGGATCGACTGATGACGGAAGGCTGGTCCGGACTGACTAGCCTAATAAAGTTAGTCTGTTCAAGCTAGCGAGTTAGTGGATCTGCATTGTCCATTCCAGTGTACAGCGGAAGATCTCCGATCGGGTCTCGCACAGACTGGCAGCATTAAATGGCAGCATTTAACGAGATGACAGCCACATCATGCTAGGATCTGGCTTGGCATCCGTTTTGACATCAACATTGATCTTACAGCATGGCGTTTGGCATCGGGAGGATAGCCGGAGTCCTTGATCCCCAACTCAACAACACACTTATTGTGCGATGAAAGGCTTCATCATTATGACAGAGAAGCAATTGATCCGACTATTAGGCTTTAACAATGGGTCCTGCTCTGCAAGCGCCGTTAGACGACCGGTTGCTGCAAGGGATAGGTTTGTACCATATCGCTTAAACAGCACGCCCGTGGCAGCTTCTCCCTTTCGTCCATGCCATCCCATATTCAGTCATGCATACATTCTGTTACTATCATTGACCACACTGACCTTCTCCCTGTGCTTGCTGTGATTGACATGTTTTTAACCGCAACATCGTGGTGGCTTGTTGGGATGGCTGGTCTCTCTCCACAATAAGCGAGGGAAGCTTTAAAGCGTCCTTGAGACAATATATGTGTTATGACACAGCGGTAGGGTTCATGGAATGCAGGTTTCCGAGTCCATGGTTGAGACTTCCCGACTTCACTGGCACTAGACGAGTCCTTTCGCTAATTTCGATTTCGAGCTGCGCTTGGCCTCTAGAGCCAGTCTTTCCATTCACAGACTCTTTATTCGAAGATTGTTGTTCATCTCTCATGCCTCTCTTCTATTGAACATTCATATCATACGCAGTGCACCTTTCAACCTCGCCTCACCTCAAATTATTGAGTTACCTCCTTTCAACATTTTACTCGACAGTCAGACAATGGATATCACCATAGCAGATCGTTGTCTGGATTTCGAAATCCGTCGGACTTTGAATAAGATCCTCAGCGAGCCGAGGACTTCCTTGACCATACGCTTCTGTCGAGAACTGAGAACCACGCTACGGATCAAACAAGAACAGCAAGACCTTGAAGCCATCAAGGCAAGAATCCAGGCAAGCCGCCGGCAGATAGCAAAAGTGATTCAACAACGCCGGAGAATGGCTACAGCCGTCCGCAGTTTCAGGCATGGGCAGTTCGGTACGTTGTCACCCTTTCCGGGGCAAGACGAGACGAAGGCGGGTGAAGATAAGCCATCTGCCTGCTCGGGTATGAACTCCCTGTCAACGGTCCCGTCGTCCCCTGGAGCCAATCTTCAAGCACGACCGCCAACTACAAAAGCCATTGAGACCGAGTCTAGTGACACCGAGCCAGGAGATCACAAACATCAGATCCTGCACTCTACCAACATAGAGAAGAAACAACACATCGTTTGTGATGGCGCTGAACCTCCACAAAAATACACCAATGCAGCCTCAGCCGTGAGCGGGCACATAATCGGCAACGCCACTCTGCAAGCACAGAGCGAATTTGCATCTATTCCTACCCATCACCACCCAATACAGAATACTAATTCCCAACCCGAAGAGGCAGACCTCATAGAGCGACGGATGCTTAGTGATGAAAAGGAGACAAGAATCGCCACCACGGAGTCAAATCTCGGGGGCAAGAGAGCCGCGCCTTCGGATCAGGGAGGGAAACGTTCTTGAGCGGGAGGCTGCGTTGTTTTGAGAGACAGAGAGACCGCTTCCGAGCTGAGCAATCATGCGAGATTTTGATCAGTCTGGCGCTTGGATCACGTGAATGATCCACCTGAAAGGGCACAATTGCAGCGACTAGCTAGATGGCGAGAGTCTGGGAGATAGGACGTCGAAAGAAGCGATTACGGATATCGATATTTCTAAGTTACCGCAAAAGGGATTCATGCTGAAGGTGATGCGATCCCTGAAATACCCATCTATAATATCCTGCAAAGGCAGTCGACACCTCTTACGATTGAAGGCACAGCAGACTCAACACCAAGAGGAAGAGAGTATGGTCAGGATACCAAGAGCGCAATTGGTAGTACAGCAGTGCAGTGTGGGAGCTCCTCCTCTTCGCACTAGTAGTAGTAGTAGTAATTAACTTTGATTACTGAAAACATCATGCCATGCTCGTCCTCACAGCGAAGCATCCATCCTCCTCTTCTTAACCTCATCGCTCTGAAGCATTCCCCCTCCCAACAACAATAACAACTACTAGTACCCATCATTGAGATCCTATGTGCATACTACTAAACTTCCCAGGTCTCCTTTCGTCTCCTACTGGGGCCTCGAAAACAACTTACTCAGCCTCCCCCTCAACCGTCTTCTGCGCCACAAACAGATATGAACAATGATCGCTCCAGCGCCGAGCTGGCTGGCTGGTAACTACTACTACTACTAGTTAGAAAGTCAAAGAAACACCGTGACCCACACCCAAGAATCCGAAACAGCGCAACCTATCAATCAGGCGGGGAAAAAAAATAAAAGACTACGCATGCTCAGCCTTTGTCATAGACGTCCCTGCTGTCCCACATGCGTCTCATCATCTCCAATTCGGCGGAGACGCCGCTTTCGGCACCGGCACCGACGCCTCTGTCGCCCGGCCCGTCGCCGTCGCCATCGCCATCGGCACCGGAATGCTCGTCGTAGCTGCCCTGGCTGCGCGATAGGCCGATATCGTCGTGGCTGCCTTGGCGGCGGTGGTGATGGTGGTGGTGGTGGGAGGTTGCGCCCGTGGAGAGTGTGGAGGACTGGGCGGATCTGGTGGATCTGCCGCGGCTCGATTGGCGGGATGGTTCGGTGTGAGCATCTGCGTCCTCGAAGGAAGATCTCCCCCCTGCACCGCCTGCTCCAGCCTTCAGGTCTGGCTCGGATTTGGCGTTTCGACTTCCAACCCCCAGATCTCTCCGATTACTGCCGCTCGACTTCTTCCTTCTATCCCTCTCCTTCCCTGCAATAGAAAGCGCACCCTTCTCTAAACCTGGCAGCACTCCCCTCTCCTTCAACCTGCCCACCGCCTCCACCACCGGATTTCTGAATCTCCTCACTACAACCAGCTGTCGCTCCGCTGCTTCGTAGTCTTGCTTGATCATCAACCTCGTAGCATTGGCACTGGCGGGGTCGGCGGTAGCGCCTGCCCTGTTCCGGCCCTGCGATCCGGACCGGCTGTGCAGTGAGAGGGCTGAGGAGGAACCGCCACGTCGAGCGTGGGCATCGGCGAGGAGCGGGGTGGTGGGTGTGGTGGATCCAGCCGCGCGCATGGTTTCTCTGCGTTGGAGCTCGAGGCGCTGCTGGGTTCGGGAGGGAAGGTGGGTGGATTTCGATGTGGTTGTTGAGCTTGATGACGATT
>QQTW01001605.1_pt1 | contig 15942 bp, 15 predicted proteins | sample 1904831 | NCBI WGS metagenome assembly QQTW01 (sample SAMN09435610, study PRJNA476489) | Subsurface metagenome, whole genome shotgun sequencing project. | reverse complement strand
AAATCAATAAAGTAAAATTATTTACTTAGATAGATGATATAGTTGAGTAAATATTGATACTAATCTTAATATAATTCCACGTAAGCACCATGAAAAAACAAGCAGTACAGCACCCTTCAGAATGGGTTGAGCCACTGGCACGATTGGGCTATGCTGCAAAAGGAGTAGTTTACGGCATTGTAGGACTGCTGGCAGCACAAGCAGCGTTTAGCGCGGGTGGTAGAACGACAGATACCCAAGGCGCTCTCAGTGCGATCGTCACGCAGCCATTTGGCAAAGTTTTACTCAGTTTAGTTGCGATCGGCTTGATGGGATATGTGATTTGGCGTTTTGTACAGGCAATTAAAGATCCTGAAAATAAAGGTACTGATGCTAAAGGTTTAGCACAGCGTCTTGGCTATGCAGGTAATGGTTTAATTTACGCTAGTTTAGCCTTGAGTGCTGTTAAACTTGTCCTTGGTTCAGGTAGTGGAAGTAATAGTAATTCAACTCAAGATGCAACAGCACAATTACTTTCACAACCCTTTGGTCAATGGCTAGTAGGAACAATTGGGGCGTTTATAATTGGTTTAGGTTTCTATCAGTTTTATAAAGCTTTTACTGCTAAATTTCGCAAAGAAATGAATTTAAGTCAGTTGAGTGATACAGAAAAGAACTGGGTGACATTCATTGGTAGATTTGGTTTAGCAGCACGAGGTGTAGTATTTTGCGTTATCGGCTTTTTTCTAATTCAAGCTGCACGTCAATCTGATGCTAGCGAAGCACGAGGCTTAGGTGAGGCATTAAAAGCGTTAGAACAACAGCCTTATATTAAGATTAGTATCAATATTTACTCAACTATATCATCTATCTAAGTAAATAATTTTACTTTATTGATTTAAAGTACATTACTACCTCTCTCTAACGGTGCTTTGTTTAATAGTTGTTTCTGCGTTAAATATTTACAACATCTGCTATCGCTAATATTGCTTTTAAGGAGTATTAATTATGTCTGGATTAGAAGGTTCTTGGCAGCACGAATATCTCACTACAAATGGAATTAAGCTGCATTACGTAACGCAGGGAGAAGGTGAGTTAATGTTAATGCTGCACGGGTTCCCAGAGTTTTGGTACTCGTGGCGGCATCAAATACCAGAATTTGCTAAAGATTTTAAAGTTGTTGCTCTTGACTTGCGTGGCTACAACGAAAGTGATAAACCATCGAAGCAATCAGCTTACGTAATGGATGAATTTATCAAAGATATTGAGGGAGTGATTAAGGGTCTAGGATATGATCGCTGTGTTTTAGTGGGGCATGATTGGGGAGGTGCGATCGCCTGGAGTTTCGCCTATGCTCATCCTGACATGGTAGAACGGCTGATTGTGTTGAATCTACCTCATCCGGCTAAATTTGCGGAAGGCTTCCGCACTCCTCAACAATTGCTACGTAGTGCCTATATCTTTTTCTTTCAGCTACCGTTGCTACCAGAATTACTCCTGCAAGCTTCAGACTACCAGCCAATTGAAAGCGCTTTTAAGGGTATGGCTGTTAATAAAAGCGCCTTTACGCAAGCAGATATTGATGCTTATAAGGATGCGGCTGCTAAACGCGGTGCTTTGACTGCAACGCTGAACTATTACCGCAATGTTTGGCAACAGGGACTTTTAAGTCACAACTGGGGCATTTTGAATGTGCCAACCCTGATGATTTGGGGAGAAGATGATACAGCGCTGGGTAAGGAATTAACCTACGGCACAGAAGCGTATGTCAGAGACTTTCAAATCAAGTACATCCCCAACTGTAGCCACTGGGTACAGCAAGAGCAACCGCAGCTTGTAAATCAGTATATGCGAGAGTTCTTAGCTCCGCTTTTGACACGCTCTTAATACTGAAAAAATAAAGGCAGCACTGGGGAGAAACTAAAAATGACTTGGATGCTTAAAGATTTTGCAGACATAAAGTTAGAGGCAGATGATCCAGAGGAACGATTTATCACTAGCGGAGTGAATTGGGAGCAGTATGAGGCACTGTTGACAAAGTTGGGGGATAGTCCTTGGTATCGGGTGACTTATTTAGAAGGAGTGTTAGAGATTATGTCCCCTTCGCGTCGCCATGAATTTAATAAAAAGATAATTGCTATGTTGGTCGAATCTTATCTAGTGGAGACTCGCACTCGCTTTTATCCTTTAGGTTCGACGACATTTCGTAAACAAACATTAGCAAGGGGAATAGAGCCTGATGAGTGTTACTGTATCAACTCAGAAAAGTCAGTTCCTGATATTGCAATTGAAGTAGTTGTTACCAGTGGTGGAATCAACTCTTTAGAGGTTTACAAAGGTTTGAAAATTCCTGAAGTCTGGTTTTGGGAAAATAATCGTTTTTCTGTTTATCATCTGCAAGGTGATGAGTATAAGATAATATCTCAAAGTAAATTTTTACCAGAATTAGACTTAAATTTACTGGCTAATTATGTAATATCGCCTGCTGAACCGATGGATGTAGTTTTGGAGTTTCGTCAAAAAGTGCGGGAACTGAATAATAAGAGCAATTCGTGAATTACTTTTATCTAGGGGTACGATCGCTTTGCGAGGATGTTGAAATGTGATCTATTCCATAGGTTCCGCTAAATGCTAAACGCTTCCCTACACTTACTAAGCCGAGATCGTAGGTTGATCACCAATTCAGAAAATAGATGTTAGAGTATAAATACTCATTAACTAAATAAGGTAGGAGTCCGCCATGAAAGACCTACATTATGCTTTCGTACTGCGGCGACTGGCTACAATTTTGGCGATAGTTATTCTGACACTGAGTTTAACAACAGCTTTTACAGGCGTTCTACTAGCTTTTTACTACGAGCCTACGGCGGGTGGGGCATATAATTCACTCAAGGCGATCGCATCAGAGATTCCCAACGGTTGGTTAATACAGCGTATCCATAATATTGCCGGGAATGGCGTTATCGGAGTCTCTCTCATAGAAATCGTAGTGATGTTTTTGGGAGAGAAATTTAATCGTAACTGGTTAACAGCCTGGATTAGCGGCATATTATTTACTTTAAGTGCGATCGCCCTTGGTTGGACTGCTATGCTTCTAGACTGGACACAACTAGGTTACTGGCGTTTCAAAATCGAGTTAGGCACAATCGAAACTATCCCTGTAATTGGTTCCTCTCTGCGAGATATTATCACAGGTGGCGGTGCAGTCAATACTATGACAGTTCAGCATCTATACACCTTACATAGCTATGTTCTCTCAATTGGGGCAGTAATTTTAGCAATTGTTCATTTAGGTGGCGTACTGCTACAAGAAAGAGAGGATAAGCAAAGTCAGATAGAAGTAAATGCTGTATCTCCGCCCAATTGAACTTAACAATTCAGCGCAATCAAAGTAGACTCCAGTTTAGTTAAGCACTCGACTATGGCTGGAGATGTAAAAGCATGAAGGTAGCATTTCTAGGTACTGGGCTAATGGGATTACCGATGGCTCAGAGGCTTTTAGATGCCAATATTGAGATTATTGCCTATAATCGCACTCTAGAAAAATTAGCACCATTCCGAACTGCTGGAGTTGAAATTGCAGAACATCCTCACGAGGCTATTGCTGCTTGTGAGTGCGTAATTCTGATGCTTACTAACGCCGCAGCAATCCGCAGTGTATTGTTATCAGAAAGTTCTCCCCAACAACTTGCAGGGCGAACAATTATTCAAATGGGAACAATTACTCCCACTGAAAGTAAAGCAATTGCAGAAGAAGTAATTGCTGCTGGCGGCGACTATCTAGAAGCACCAGTTTTAGGTAGCATCCCAGAAGCACAAGCTGGCAAATTGATTGTAATGGTAGGTGGAACGCCAGAACAATTTGAACGTTGGTCAGAGTTACTGCAACATTTTGGTTCTGAACCTCTGCTGATTGGTTCTGTCGGTGCTGCTGCTGCTGTTAAACTGGCATTAAATCAACTAATTGCTTCTCTTAGCACTGCTTTTGCACTTAGCCTTGGCTTTGTCCAGCGTCAAGGAATTGATGTTGAGGTATTCATGCAAATTTTGCGGAATAGCGCTCTTTATGCACCTACCTTTGATAAAAAGTTAGGACGGATGCGCGATCGCAATTACTCTAACCCCAATTTCCCCACCAAGCACTTGCTAAAAGACACAGACTTGTTTATTACTGAAGCTCAATCAACTGGCTTGAATGTTAGCAGTATTAAGGGTGTGCGTAATATTCTTGAAGTTGCTGTGCAGAGAGGTTTAGCTGAGGCTGACTACTCATCATTATTTTCTGCTGTTAATCCAGAAGCGTTAGAAAATCATTAGATAAATAGTGCTGAATAACAAGATAATTATGTAATCTAAAATCTGTAAAAACACCCACTTCTACCGTTGCGATTAGCCTATTATTAGATATACAGTACCAAATTACCCGAATAATTACTACGGGGGATTTGGGCAACTTATTTGGCAAAAGACACTAAACGTCTAGATTGCTCTTAGTATGTAGTTAAGCAGTTATAGTCTAATCATTCTAAAACCTTGCAAATTTTTCGCCAAAATTGCGGTTAAAACAATTAGTCTTAAAAAAACTAAAAAACCAGGTAGCTACAGTTTTCTACACCTGGTTAATTTGCCAATATAATGATAGTTTGCTGAGTAAAATCTTTTGTTATCAACCCACACTAGATACAGAAAAGGCAACAAATATTAGACCACTAAGCAATACTACAGCAGCTACTCCTCCTAAAATATAGTTTCGCTTTTCAGTTGTGTTAGGAGGTTCTGCGGTATAAACCTTTGGCTCTTTTGCAAAGTTATTCAGAAGTCCGCCATCTTCAGTTGTATAGGGCATTAAAAAATCCTTATTTGCTTAATTTCGATAACTGCAATAAAAATATAGTACAACTACTTGGCTGATTTTGCAACAAATCTTTACAAATAAAAATTAAAACAGGGGCTTGGAGGCTAAATCAGTTGATTTGCGCCCCTAAAATTAATAATACTGGCTTTAGCTGTTAGTAATCTAGCTGCTGATTGTGCCACTTAAGGGAGAACTAGCACTCGCATAGGCTTTAACTGGAATTCGACCAGCAAGATAGGCGAGATGTCCAGCTTCAGTCGCTAGACTCATAGCACGCGCCATTGCAGCAGGATTTTTAGCACCAGCGATCGCACTATTAATCAACAACGCATCTGCGCCTAATTCCATCGCCTGCGCCGCCTCACTCGGCGTACCAATTCCGGCATCCACTACAACTGGTATCCCAGCATTTTCAATAATGATCCCAATATTTGCAGCATTTTTCAATCCTTGTCCAGAACCAATCGGCGAAGCTAGAGGCATTACTGTTGCACAGCCAACATCTTCCAAGCGTTTAGCCAAAATTGGATCAGCGTTGATATAAGGCAAAACGGCAAAGCCTTCTTTCACAAGTTTTTCTGCTGCTTCTAAAGTGCCAATCGGATCAGGTAACAGGTACTTCAAATCGGGGATTACTTCTAACTTGACAAAATTATTATCTTCTTGCCCTAATAACTTCGCCATTTCCCGTCCCAAACGCGCTACACGGATAGCTTCATCAGCAGTTTGACAGCCAGCTGTATTCGGCAACATCCAAATTTTTGTCCAATCCAAAGCTTCGGCTAAACCTTCATGGCCTGGTGCATTTGTCTGGACACGGCGAACGGCAACAGTGACAATTTGGCAACCACTAGCAGTAATACTTTGCTGCATTTCTTCCATTGTGCGATACTTGCCAGTCCCTGTCATTAAACGAGATTGGAAAGTTTTACCAGCAATAGTTAAAGGGCGATCAATCGACTGTTCTAGGGATACGAGGGTTTGCATTTTAGGTGAGGGGTGAGAGGAGAGTAGGGGAGGCTCGGGGCCCCCTTTGGGGATGGAGGGGAGAGAGGAGCGGGGGAGCAGGGGAGATGGGGAATTATTCTGACTCTTGTTCCGGTAAAACCGAGAGTAATGGAAATGATCTAGCAAGGAATCAGATTTTTGCTCCCAGATCAAGTCTGCTATCAAAGCGGCTGTGATTGGCGCAAGTAAAATTCCATTGCGATAATGACCTGTAGCTAGGGTTAAATTCTTGCAAGGACTAGAACCAAGAATGGGTAATTCATCTGGCGTAGCAGGGCGAAAACCCCACCAAAATTCGTGGATGGGATAATGCTGTAATTGTGGATAGAGGCGAATGGCGCGTTGAAGCAAGGCTTGAATGCCAGCCGGAGTGTTGTGAGGGGTAAATCCAACTTCCTCGCTCGTGGCTCCAATTACAATGCGGCGTTCGCGAAGCGTCTCGGAACCAGAATCGCGGCGCGGCACAATATAAATATCTGAGCCAAACAAAACTCTTTGTAAAGGGAAACTATTGTTAAAATTAGGCACTCGCACTGATAGCATTTGTCCTTTTCTGGGACTTACCGGAATTGGTAACAATTCATTTGACCATGCCCCAGTTGCCAAAACATAGTGTTCGGCTCGGCTTACTCCAACTGATGTCTGCACACCAATTACCTGCCGTTGCTGCTGCACAATTCCCTCTACTGTAACTCCGTCGCGTAAATCAACTCCAAGAGACTCAGCCGCCGTCCACAAGGCGCGTAATAAAGCGCGATTATCTACCTGTCCATCTTCGGGATACCACCAACCACCAACAACATCTGAACTCAATCCTGGTTGGTAAAGATTTATTGCATCTCTATCTAACCACTGGGCAACTTCTTCTTGATTGCCTCTCGCCTCTGGCCTCTTGCCTCTCGCCTCTTCATAGACTGGAGCTAAAATACCACAAGGCCAGTATCCGGTTGGTTCACCGCTAAGTTCTTCGAGTTTGCGTGTCCATTCAGGATAGAGCGATCGCGATCGCAAACACAATTCCAACATCGGACTGGGGGGAATTTCCTCAGCTTGGGGCGCTAACATCCCAGCTGCGGCTAGACTTGCGGCGGCGTGAAAGTCGCGGCTGAGGACGGTAACAGATGCGCCACGCAATTTTAGTTCAATTGCGATCGCAAGTCCCATTACACCGCCACCAATAATTAAAACGTCACTTGATACATTCATGGCAAGCTTATATTTAATCCCGTCTAGCTCCAAACTATCCGATTCCCTTGACCCCAAAAACCGTCAAATTTTGTAACACTAATATCACCCAAAACTTGAGTTTGACACGCTAAACGCAAGTTTCTTGTAGGAGAATGGGGAGGAAGCGATTTTCGTGTTTGATCACGCCAGTTTGCTTCTGATATTTCTCCGACTATTTCAACCGCACAAGTACCACAAGTACCAATACCACGACAGTTAATTACCGTCGAACCACCGTTATAAAGGTCAATTCCATTCTCTAGTAAGACTTCACGCAGATTACGCCCTTGATTGCACGTTATAGTTTTACCCTGAGCTAGTACCTTGACCATCTCAAACCCATCTACCCTTAATATCGTATACTTCTACATTGCCTTAAAATAGTCTTCTTTGGCGTTTCAGTTCTCCTCCAGTTTTATCTTTTCTTATGACTGAAGAATTGCCTCTCGCTTCCTCAACCCAGGTTTTGATTTATGACACCACCCTCCGAGATGGTACACAGCGCGAAGGGCTATCGGTGTCAATTGAAGATAAATTACGAATTGCCCGACAATTGGATCAGCTAGGTATTCCGTTTATTGAGGGTGGATGGCCTGGTGCAAATCCTAAAGATGTGCAATTTTTCTGGCAGTTAAAAGAAGAACCACTAACGCAAGCTCAAGTAGTTGCCTTTTGCTCTACTCGTCGCCCTAATATTACAGCAGCAGAAGATCCAATGCTACAACCAATTCTCGCTGCTGGCACTCGCTGGGTAACGATTTTTGGTAAGTCTTGGGATCTCCATGTTACTGAAGGGTTGAAAACCAGTCTAGAAGAAAATCTGGCGATGATTCGAGATACGATTGAGTATCTGCGATCTTCAGGTCGTCGCGTGATTTATGATGCTGAACACTGGTTTGATGGTTATAAGCACAATTCTGATTATGCACTTAAAACGTTAGAAGTTGCGATCGCATCTGGTGCAGAATGGCTAGTTTTGTGCGACACCAACGGCGGTACTTTACCCCACGAAATTAGTTCTATTGTCCGAGATGTAATTAAGGTAATTCCGCCTGAAACCCAGTTAGGTATCCACACTCATAATGATTCAGATACAGCCGTTGCCAATGCCTTAGCAGCCGTCATCGAAGGAGCCACAATGGTTCAAGGTACAATTAACGGTTATGGTGAACGCTGCGGTAATGCCAATCTCTGCTCTTTAATTCCCAATCTGCAACTCAAATTAGGCTACAACTGTCTGGAAGACAATCAACTCACCCAACTTACGCAAGTAAGTCGTTTTATTAGCGAAGTTGTAAATCTTGCTCCTGATGAACACGCTGCTTTTGTTGGGCGTTCTGCCTTTGCTCATAAAGGTGGGATTCACGTTTCAGCCGTTGAAATAAATCCACTCACTTACGAACATATTAAGCCAGAAAAAATAGGCAATCAACGTAGAATTGTAATTTCCGATCAAGCTGGACTTAGCAATGTTTTAGCGAAAGCACGTACTTTTGGTATTGAACTTGATAAGCATAATCCAGCCGCACGTCAAATTTTACAACGGCTCAAAGCTTTAGAAAGTGAAGGTTATCAATTTGAAGCAGCTGAAGCAAGTTTTGACTTACTAATGCGTGAAGCTTTAGGAAAGCGACACCAGCTATTTGAAATTAAAGGTTTTCAAGTTCACTGTGACTTAGTGCAAGGAATAGAAAATCACAATAGCAATGCTCTTGCTACTGTTAAAATAGCTGTCAATGGTCAAGACATTTTGGAAGCAGCCGAAGGCAATGGACCAGTTGCAGCTTTAGATGCAGCCTTAAGAAAGGCTTTAGTAAATTTCTATCCCCAAATTGCTCAATTTGAACTAACAGATTACAAAGTGCGGATTCTTGATGGACATAGCGGTACAGCAGCAAAAACCCGTGTTTTAGTAGAATCGAAAAATGCTCATCAACGCTGGACGACAGTAGCTGTATCAACTAATATTTTGGAAGCTTCTTATCATGCAGTAGTAGAGGGTTTGGAATATGGTTTATTGTTTGTGTGTTGTTCAAATAAAGTAGCATTGAGTATCCCTAGTTCATAGGTTTATCTTGAGCAATAGGGTAGGCAATGCCCGCATTTTGATAGTATTTCTATAAAAAATGTCTTCGATTGAAAAACGTTTAGCAGCTTTTCGTAAACTTCCTCTCCGCGCCCAACTAACTTTAATTGCCTCTACTCGCAATAATCCAGTCTTGAGCCAAAACAAAGAATATATCGAGAGTTTAGAGCGCATTCATGCTGAGTGCTTTAGTTCCTCAACTTTAGAGCAAAAGGCAATATACGAGCAATCTAAAGATAATTTAACTCAGTCTTAGAAGTCTTTTTTAAATAAAAATGTTTGCTTTATCTAGCCAAAACTTTCCTGAATCAGTTACTACATCTCTGATCGCTTTATTGTGTGTCTTAGGAGTAGGTTTTCTCCAGTTTCCTCAACTCAATAAACTAAAACTTAGCCAAAATAATACTTCACGACAAACAATTATAAGAGAAATACAGTCAGAAAAGCTACGTCTGAATCTCCTAAGTCAACTACCTACCTTTGGATTTGATAATTTAGTTTCTGACTGGGTATTTATTAACTTTTTGCAGTATTTTGGAGATGACGAAGTTCGCAAAAAAACAAGTTATAATCTTAGCCCAGAATATTTTGAAGTAATACTAGAACGCGATCCATACTTTTTACAAGCTTATCTATTTCTTTCTAGCAGTACATCACTTTATGCTGGAATGCCAGAACGTTCTGTAGCATTAATGGAGAAAGGATTAAAATCACTTACTCCTAAAGTTCCTGACAAGTCTTATTATGTTTGGCGTTATAAAGGAATTGATGAATTATTATTTTTAGGAAACGCTCAGGCGGCGAAACATTCATTTGAAATGGCAGCACAATGGGCTAACACTTATTCAGATGAAGAGAGTAAACAAGTAGCAGTAATTTCACGCCAAACTGCTGAATTTTTAGCGCGTAATCCTAATAGTAAATCCGCTCAAATTGCTGCTTGGACGATGGTTTTAAACAATCCAGTTGATGCTTCAACTCAGAAATTAGCTATTAGACGAATTGTTGCTTTAGGCGGAAAAGTATCTATTACTCCTCAAGGAGTTGTCCAGGTTACATCCCCAAAAGAAGACTGAGGTTATTGTTATTTTCTGGTACAACGGTAATTTAAGTCAGGGAAGGACGCTGGAATTAGCGATTGATGATCCAGGTTTACTGTATGGGGCAACGGTGTTTACAACGCTGCGGGTTTATCGCCAGTCGCTCGATCATCCTTTAACAAACTGGATAGAACACTGCGATCGCATTCAGTCCACTTTACAATTCTTTGACTGGCAGCAACCCAACTTCAACTCCTTGCGCCAAGGAGCCGAAATGTTAATGTCTCACTTTCCCGTACTCAGAATTACCATATTTCCAGATGGGCGCGAGTGGATTACTGGACGATTTTTGCCACTTTATTTGACAAAAAAGCAACGTTGTGGTATAGCAGCTAGTATAGCAACAGGAAATCAATATAGGCGATCGCTCCCCGCCTATAAAACGGGTAATTACCTAAGTCCTTGGCTAGCAAAAACTAGCGCCAAAAAGATATTAGCGGAAGAGGCAATTTTAGTAGATGCAAGCGGTAATTGGCTAGAAACTACTACGGGGAATCTTTGGGGGTGGCGGGATGGCAGCTGGTGGACACCGCCTCTGGAGGCGGGGATTTTACCAGGAGTAGTGCGATCGCAATTAATCAATTGGCTACGCCGTAACGAGCAGCCTGTGAGAGAGGAACCCTGGGGGCAAGAGTTAGTGTTTGAGGCGATCGCGTATACCAACAGCGTAGTCGAAGTTGTGCCTATCCACACAGTTATTCAGGAGCGCGGCGCAAGTGGAAAAACAACTCAGTTGACCTACGATCCCCACCATACCGCCTTCAATCAACTGCGGCGGCTGTTTATGCCTGACAACAGCGAGAATTTTAATGTAGATTAATAATAGTTAACATTAAATTAAAGCGCCCGCGCAGATAATCTTAGGAGGATTGACCTCGGTGAATAATAAACGGTGGAGAAATGCCGGGTTGTATGCCCTGCTGGCGATTGTTGTCATTGCGCTAGGAACGGCATTTTTTGACAAACAACCCCAAAGCAGAGAGACATGGAAATATAGTCAATTTATTCAAGAAGTTCAAAAAGGTAGAGTTGAGCGAGTCAACCTCAGTTCAGATCGGACTAAAGCTTTAGTCACACCAATGGACGGTGAGAAGAAGATTGTCAACTTACCGAACGATCCTGAACTAATTGATACCTTAATTAAAAATAAAGTCGAAATTGCTGTACTACCTCAAACCGATGAAGGTTTCTGGTTTAGAGCCTTAAGCAGTTTAGCTGTCCCAGTGCTGCTATTAGTTGGCTTATTCTTCTTACTGCGCCGCGCTCAAAGTGGTCCTGGTAGCCAAGCGATGAACTTTGGTAAGTCTAAAGCCAGAGTGCAAATGGAGCCGCAAACGCAGATAACGTTTGGTGATGTCGCAGGTATTGACCAAGCGAAGCTGGAATTGAACGAAGTTGTGGACTTCTTGAAAAACGCCGATCGCTTTACAGCAGTAGGAGCAAAAATTCCCAAAGGTGTATTGCTAGTGGGTCCCCCAGGAACTGGTAAAACCTTATTAGCTCGTGCTGTAGCTGGCGAAGCTGGTGTACCTTTCTTCTCAATTTCTGGTAGTGAATTTGTCGAAATGTTCGTCGGTGTGGGTGCGTCCCGTGTGCGTGACTTGTTCGAGCAAGCAAAGTCCAATGCACCATGTATCGTATTCATTGATGAAATTGACGCTGTTGGTCGTCAGCGAGGCGCTGGCTTAGGCGGTGGTAACGATGAGCGAGAGCAAACCCTGAACCAATTGCTGACCGAAATGGACGGCTTTGAGGGTAATACTGGGATCATTATTATTGCTGCTACAAATAGACCTGATGTATTAGATGCGGCGTTGCTGCGTCCGGGTCGATTTGATCGTCAAGTTGTAGTAGATCGACCTGATTATGCAGGACGTTCCGAGATTCTCAAGGTTCATGCTCGTGGAAAAACATTAGCAAAAGATGTGGATCTTGATAGAATTGCTCGTCGCACACCTGGGTTTACAGGCGCAGACTTGTCTAATTTGCTCAATGAAGCAGCAATTCTAGCAGCACGACGCAATTTAACTGAAGTTTCGATGGATGAAGTCAATGATGCAATTGATCGCGTCCTAGCTGGTCCTGAGAAGAAAGACCGAGTAATGAGCGAGAAGCGCAAAACTTTGGTTGCATATCACGAAGCAGGTCACGCTTTAGTTGGAGCGTTAATGCCAGATTATGATCCAGTACAGAAGATTAGCATTATTCCTCGTGGTAACGCTGGTGGTTTAACTTGGTTCACGCCTAGTGAAGATCGGATGGATACTGGTCTTTATAGCCGCTCTTATCTAGAAAATCAGATGGCGGTGGCTTTGGGTGGTCGAATTGCTGAAGAGTTAGTATTTGGTGAAGAAGAAGTCACCACAGGCGCATCAAATGACCTGCAACAGGTGGCTAGAGTGGCGCGTCAAATGGTAACTCGATTTGGGATGAGCGATCGCCTTGGTCAAGTTGCTCTTGGTCGTCAGCAAGGTAATATGTTCCTTGGTCGCGACATCACCGCAGAGCGCGATTTCTCGGAAGAAACAGCTGCCACAATTGATGATGAAGTCCATCAGTTAGTTGATGTAGCTTACCACCGCGCTAAAGAGGTGTTAACAAACAACCGTCACGTTTTAGATCAACTAGCACAAATGTTGGTTGAAAAGGAAACAGTAGACGCTGAGGAACTACAAGATGTGCTAGCAACTAACGATGTCAAAATAGCTGCATTAGCGTAGCTTGCTGCTAGTTCTATAACTTAAAAAGTCGGGGTAATTTGATGTTTCCATTACCCTGACTTTTTTCTTTTACGGATGTTCGAGTATCTGCTTTATGATCGGAATTACGCAAATTAAAACTTAAAACACTATTTGTACGAGAGTAGGCAATGCCAATCTCTAGTTAAAGGTTCTGCGTAAACCCTGTATTAGCTGTTGATATAGGCTTGGAATATACAAAAAAAAATGGGCATTTCTGCCCATCCTAGAATTTAGATTATGTTAATCTCTATGAGTTAGAGGCAGGTTTGTTACCCGAAGCACGATCAATCCATTCTTGATAAGATTTCTGACGCTCAACATCTTCAACAACTATTTCTAGGCGTACTTTCTTACATCCTTGACGACGCTCAAGCGCGATCGCATTTAATAGTAAACTTGCTATTTTAGGTGAGCTAAATTCACCTGTCACAGTTAGTTCATTATCTGATCTTGCGATCGCAGGCATCTTAGTTCCAGTAATTTCCGCCGCCGTTAAGTCAACCTCAGAAATCTCCTCTTCTCCTAAGTCAATTTCTGCAAGTTGCTTGTGTTCTGGACTTATTTGTTCAACAATTAGTTTTTCCCGCCGCACTGGAACTTGGATCATCCGGGTTTCAATTTCTTTACGGACGATCACCTCTCCAACTTTACGCTTGCTACGACCAACAATCAATCGTTCTCCTAGCAAACGGATCAGTTCTTCTTCCAACACCTCAGAAGTATCAGTATCTATCAAATCATCCCATTGTTGCGTATCAGCTAATCCAACCTCAGATGTTAATACCGTCTCTTCACTAGCTAGGTTAAAAAGAGCGTCTATGTCTACTTCAGAGTTTGTTGCAGGGGCAATTTCTGACGAATAAACATCACTATCTATTGTTATATCTTCCTCTAAAATATCTATCTCGTCTAATGACAGATCAGATGTTGATCCCATCTTTAGTGTGTCTAGATTGAAATTATCAGTATTTGCCGCAGGCATTACTGAAGGATAGAAATCATTATCTATCGTTATATCTTTAGCGGCTGCTTCATCGGCAGGCGTTTCCGACTTGTCGGGAGTTTCTGGAGTTTCCATGCCTGGTGTCTCTTGTTTTACGTATTCAGGGAGAGCATCAATTTCGGCCTTGCTAATATCTACAATAACCGAGCGATTAGAAGGGTCAACTTTTTGGACAAGCTTACTAATCAATAAAAATAGGCGGGAGCTTTGAGCATTATTATTTTGAGATATAACAAAATTAATCTGGCGATTAGTTCCCAAAATTATATCTTGTACTTCGCCTATTATTTCGCTCTGCCGATCAATTACAATAAAGTTTTTCAGTTTAATTCTTAGCTTTTCAACTGAGCTATTAATCTGAGCAGTTTCTTTTATAGATTCAAGTTGTTGGCGAGACGTTTCATTATTCATTTTTCCCAAATTTTTATAGTTTTGATTAAACGTAGGTATGTTCTTTTCTAGTATTGATAAAGTACAGGTAGGTTTAAACTTTTCCCACCTGTACTATTTAGAAGTAAGAGCAATTTACCACTTGTCCTTACTGATTCAATTTAAACTGGGGGAGTTGAGATATAGGTTAGATGCGGTCATTAGGTAATCGCTTAGAAGTATCTACGATTGGAGTATCGGTTGTATTAACATCCAATTCTTCGCGTCGTAGTGTTTCTTGGGTTTCAACTGTTTTCTGCTCTACTTCCTTACTGACTCTAACTTCTTCACGCACAAAGGCTTCTTTTTGAATGTTGGCCTGCTCTTCGTATATTTCTACGTGCGCCACTTCTCCTTCGCGGAAGGTAGCTTCTCCAGGTCTAACTGCTCTGCCAGCATCTGCTGGAGTAACGCGCTCAATTATAACTCGCTCTTTCTCGACTGGAACTGCCACTGTCGCTGTTTCGGTTTCAACGTGCTTGCCAATCGCTACTTCCCCTGATTTGACTCGTTGTTTGTTTGCAACCAAGCGTTCTTGGTACAATCTCAGAGTTTGATGATCCTGCTCATTCAAATCGTACAGAGAGGCATCTTGCTGGTAGTTGTAAGTATCGCGGTTGTAAGTGGGAGTAACCGCAGGTTGAGCTGCCATTGCACTCATACCAGCCATAGATGCTGCATCTAGAGGTGCTGATGCTTCTAAGGGTGCTGATGATTCTAAAGGTGCTGATGTGTCTACCATAGTAGATCTAGTAGCAGGACGATATACACCCCTTACCTGCTCTTCATAGTCATAATCAATCTTCTCAAGATTGCTGAACTCAGGTAGATGGTCAGCTTGCTCTCTAGTCATGCCAATTGCATACACGCGGTCTGCACCATAATCAATCCGACTACGACCAACGGGTAGCAAGACTTTTTTGCCAAAAATCCAGAAGCCTAAGTCAACGATAAAGTACCGGAAATTACCTTGCTCATCTACTAACACATCACTCACTGTGCCAATCTTCTCGTCTCCTTCTGCATAGACGCTAAGACCTTTGAGGTCTCCGCCTTCAAAAGTATCGCGGTAGTTTGGATCGAAATCTTCAAGTTTTAGAAGAGCCATATAATTAATCCTCAAAATTTTGGATTTGATAGTAGCTTCACTTTAGAAAATAATTATTTTTACTTCATCTTCCTAGCGACTGAATTAACTTCATTTTTATACTTTAAGTAAAAAATATATTTAGTAAACGGCTAATGTTTGCAGAGTTTGGAAAATCGTAAAAAGCAAAAGCAGGACTAATTTTAGCCCTGCTCGTATTTATCTTAACCAAAGATAAACTAGGTGATTACCTTAACTTAATTACCTTTAACTTAATTACAAACTTAGACAGAAATTTTGAAAGGAAGTTTATGGTTGATTATTAAACTTTATTACCTGCAACCTAACTACCCTTAGTATTAATATCTAATTCTTCACGACGTAATGTTTCTTGCGCTTCAATTGTATCTTGCTCGACTTCTTTTCT
>QQTW01001604.1_pt1 | contig 15944 bp, 16 predicted proteins | sample 1904831 | NCBI WGS metagenome assembly QQTW01 (sample SAMN09435610, study PRJNA476489) | Subsurface metagenome, whole genome shotgun sequencing project. | reverse complement strand
CAGAATTCGACCTAATTGTTTGTGAAGGTGCTGGTAGCCCAGCAGAAATTAACCTCAAGCACCGCGATTTGACTAACATGCGCGTGGCAAAGTATCTCAACGCGCCGACACTGCTTGTCGTAGATATTGATCGCGGCGGTGCTTTTGCCCATGTAGTCGGCACTTTGGCTTTATTGGAACCAGATGAACGCGCCTTAATTAAGGGCATAGTTATCAATAAATTTCGAGGCATGCGATCGATTCTGCAACCAGGAGTTGAATGGTTGGAGAAATATACAGGTATTCCAGTTGTAGGCGTGATTCCTTGGATCGATCAAGTATTTCCAGCAGAAGACTCTTTAGATTTATTTGAGCGCAGAACCGTTAAATCTCAAGCTGACTTAAACATCGCAGTTATCCGTCTGCCGCGAATTTCTAACTATACCGATTTTGATCCTCTAGAATCGGAGCCTACAGTTTCTATAAGATACGTCCACCCCAGACAAGAATTAGGACACCCTGATGCAGTAATTATTCCTGGAACCAAAACTACTATTGCTGACTTGATGTTGTTACAAAAAAGCGGCATGGCAGAAGCGCTCAAAAATTATGCGGCGGCTGGGGGTACAGTATTAGGAATCTGCGGTGGCTACCAAATGCTAGGGCAGTATCTCACCGATCCAGATCGGCTAGAAAGTGACTTTAATAGATGCGAAGGCTTGGGGTTACTGCCGATTAGAACAATGATTACAGATTATAAAGTCGCAAAACAAAGGCAAGTAACTTCTAACTTTCCTCAAATAGGCTTGCCCGTTGCTGGCTATGAAATTCATCAAGGGCGATCGCGTTTAATAGAAGCGCCCAATGTTTCTACAGAGGGGTATAAGCCTTTATTTGACGATCCGAGTTTGGGTTTAGTAGATAGCTTTCAGCTAGTTTGGGGTAGCTATTTACACGGACTATTTGATAATGGGGCATGGCGGCGCGCTTGGTTAAATCGTTTGCGCCAGCAAAGAGGATTGAAGTCTTTGCCCACAGGCATTCCCAACTACCGAGAACAGCGAGAAACGATGCTAGATTATCTCGCTACTAATGTTGAAGCTCATTTAAATTTGAAGGATATTTTAACTTAAGTACAAATGAGTGTTGCTGTACGTTTTTTGCCAGATGATATTACTGTGGAAGCAGAACCAGGAGAACTGCTGCTAGATGTTGCTAGTCGGTGCGGACTAACAATTCCTACAGGCTGTATGATGGGTTCTTGCTATGCTTGCGAGGTAGAACTTGACGATGGCAATCCAGTCCGCGCTTGTATCACCGCTATTCCTGACGGGCGATCGCATGTAACGATTAATTTATACAGCGATCCAACTTGGTAGAACCCGCGATCGCTAATCAGCCAAACTGGTAGGGTGCGTTGCAAGTCAACGCACCCTACTGCTTATCCCCTAAACCTCAAACCCTAAACCTATTTATTTGGCTGTGGAGTCATCCGCAAGTAAGGCTTAACTTCTTGGTAGCCTTTGGGGAATTTCTCTTTTAGCACTTCTGGATCTTTTAATGATGGGACAATTACGCAGTCGCCGCCATCTTCCCAGTTAGCAGGAGTTGCTACGCTGTAGCCATCTGTAAGTTGCAGCGAATCAATTACACGCAAAATCTCATCAAAATTGCGTCCGGTACTAGCAGGATAAGTAAATGTTAGGCGCAGTTTCTTTTGGGGATCGATGATGAATACTGAGCGCACTGTCAGCGTATTGTTGGCATTAGGATGAATCATGTCGTATAAGTCAGAGACTTTGCGATCAGGGTCTGCCAAAATTGGATAATTGAGTTTAGAACCCTGAGTTTCTTCAATATCTCCTACCCAACCGTTATGAGATTCAACACTATCAACGCTTAACGCCAGCGCTTTTACATTGCGCTTGTCAAATTCTGGCTTGAGATGGGCGACTTGTCCGAGTTCGGTAGTACAAACTGGGGTAAAGTCAGCAGGATGAGAAAACAATACAACCCAGCTATCACCTGCCCATTCATAGAAGTCAATTTCGCCGTGTGTAGAAGCTTGTTTGAAGTTAGGGACTGTATCGCCTAATCTTAGAGCCATGAATATTTACCTCGAATCAAAAATCCTATTTTTGTCTACTTTAGCGATCATTACATAAAACCCCAGTTTTCCGACCGGACTGTAGCGGATTTCAACAAAATTTTAGGTAAAGGTTGCTGATTGCAATAGATTTGAGTAGATTTGCTTATATTAAAATAATTCACACTTTGCAATCACAGTAATTCTGAAGCATACTTTTTACTAGGCGTTGCTATTTATATAGTTGCTCAAGTAGCAAAATTTTAATGTAAATTTTATCATTTTCAAGTCCAATTTTCGATGGGTAAACTTGTGATACGTCCAAAATCTGAACTATTCCGAGTCAACAAAACTGCTTGGTTCACTAGTACAATTGAGGCAATTTTCAAATCCATTGTGCCAAGCCGTGAATACAACTTCTTTAGACGTTGAAACTCTTAGGCTGCTTGCTCATCAAAATCAACAATCGGGATTGTGCAGTAATTGGTTAGTTGTCGTTTTACCTCCTTGTAGGCTTCAACCTGATTGTCAATGGTTTGAGCTTTTGCTGTATAACTCAACCAACCTCGCATCTGCTCTTCATAGCTAATGATAGTTGTTACAACTTGGCTAGGGTCAACTTTTGTCAATCTTTGCAACAGATGTTGTGCCTTGACTCCTCCACGATCTATAACACTGAGATGAGCCGTATCGAAAATATACATCAATTGCTGAAACTTCAGCCCCAAATAGCGCATTGCACAAACTACTTTTTCCTGCACCCGTTTTTCCAAAAACCCCAACGCGAGGCTCATACCCCAAAATTTTTTCAATTCTCCTCACTAAATCCGCCGCTTTGTCTGGTGAAATTAGTTCTAACTCTTTGAGCAATGCATCAAACGATCTCACCTAGAAAACCTCACTAAGAAAATTCAAGTTCAACTAGGTTTAGGATGCCCAAGAATAAAAGCGCTTGAATCATTTATATTTATTAATTAAAAAAGCCCCCAGTTGGAGGCTTTTGTCATAGTTAGTAACAAGGATTAAAGCAAGTACAACAAGCCAAATAAGATAATCCACACTACGTCTACAAAGTGCCAGTAGATTTCCGCAGCTTCTACGCCAAAGTGCTTTTCGCTGCTGTAGTGACCAGTAGTGCGCGATCGCCACAACACAGCTAAAATTGCCGTAACGCCGATAAATACGTGCAAGCCGTGAAAGCCTGTCAACACATAAAAGGCGCTAGCAAATAGATTTGTCGTTAGCGTAAATTCTAAATGGCTGTATTCGTACAACTGCCCGACTAAGAAAATTGCCCCCATAGCCGCAGTAATCGCCAGCCAAGTTTGCATTCCCTTGACATCGTTCTTTTTCACGGCAGTATCGGCGTTGTGCATTACGAAACTGCTAGATATGAGCAAAATAGTGTTTACTCCAGGTAGCAGCAATTCTAGGCGATGAGTTCCTTCTGGGGGCCAAGTTGGTAATACAGAACGGAAGGCTAAATAAGCGCCAAACATTCCTAGAAAAATCATGCCTTCAGCGACCAAAAACACGATCAAGCCAAATATGCGGTGGTCTGGGTGTTCTTCATGATGACCGCCTGCAACTTCAGCAGAGTGGTGATGATTGAGAGCCGTTTTGGCTGGATCTATAGTTTCAGTTTGCATGACTCTTTATAAAGTATGAAGTGTAAATTATGAAGTATGAAGTGTAGAGGCATTTTTCAGCCTTTGTACTTCATACTTCAGACTTTATTGGCGGTCTTCTGGATTAGCTGCTACTGCGGGGTCTGGTTCGGCACGTAGCGCTGAATTAGGTCCAGCAGCCAAGGCTGGGTCGCTCTCATCAGCGAAAGGCACATCCACCTCTTTGCGGCGATTGCTCATGCCGTAGTCGTAGGGACCTGTTGCCAAAACTGGCAGTTCATCAAAATTTTCAATTGCTGGTGGTGAAGTTGTCATCCACTCCAAGGTTAATGCTTGCCAAGGATTATCGCCAGCTTTTGGACCTTTGTGCCAACTCCAAACGGCATTAATGATGAAGGGGAAAGTAGAAATCGCTAGTAAATAAGCCCCCATCGTGCAGATGAAGTTCAGCGTCTCGTATTTGGGATCGTACATAGCAATCCGGCGGTTCATGCCCATCATCCCTAGTTTGTGCATGGGTAAAAAGGCAAGATTTAGACCGACGATTGTCAAGGCAAAATGTACTTTGCCCCAAAACTCATTCATCATCCGTCCCGTTGCTTTAGGGAACCAATGATAGTAGCCTGCGTAGATTCCGAGGACGCTGCCGCCAAACAAGACATAGTGCAGGTGAGCAACTACAAAATAAGTATCGTGGACGTGGATATCAAACGGTACAGCCGCTAGCATTACACCGCTGATGCCACCGATAACAAACGTGCCAACAAAGCCCATCGCAAACAATAAGGAACTATTTAGGCGGAGTTTGCCGCCCCAAAGAGTTGCTAGCCAGCTAAATACCTTAATTCCAGTTGGTACGGCAATGATCATCGTCGTGATCATGAAGAACATCCGCAGCCAGCCAGGAATACCACTGGTAAACATATGGTGCGCCCAGACAATTAGCCCCAAAAAGCTGATGGCTAGACTAGAATAAGCGATCGCTTTATAGCCAAATACTGGTTTGCGCGAATGCACTGGTATAACTTCAGAAATTACCCCAAAGAAGGGCAAAATCATGATGTAAACCGCTGGGTGGGAATAGAACCAGAACATATGCTGGTACACAACTGGATCGCCACCACCTGTCGGGTTAAAAAACATCGTTCCTGCTAGCAAGTCAAACGCCAGCAAAATCAACGCGCCTGCGAGTACCGGAGTTGACACCAAAGTTAGGGCAGAAGTCGCAAACATTGCCCAGCAAAATAGAGGCATTTGGTGTACGCCCATACCTGGTATCCGCATTTTCAGCAGCGTTACTAAAAAATTGAGCGCGCCCAAAATTGAAGATGTCCCCAGCAAAAGCAAGCTCATAATCCAGATTGCTTCGCCTACTTGCCCTGTTACTAGGCTTAAAGGTGGGTAAGAAGTCCAACCCGCATCAGGTGCATCGCCAATTAGCAAGCTGCTAATTAACATCAAACCAGCAGGCGGGATCATCCAGAAAGCTACAGCATTGAGTTTGGGAAATGCCATATCTTTCGCCCCAATCATCAGGGGAATCAGAAAATTAGCAAAACCTGCACCTGCTGGCACGATCCATAAAAAAATCATCACCGTAGCGTGGAGGGTAAACAAGCTGTTGTAGACTTCAGCGCTAACAAAATCAAGGTCTGGCGTTTTGAGTTCTGTGCGCACTAAGTCCGCCATTACTCCGCCAATACAGTAAAAAACAAAGGTTGTAACTAGGTACTGAATCCCAATTACCTTGTGATCGGTGTTGAATGTAAAGTAGTCGCGCCAATGTCTATTCGCTGGATCGCGATCAAGAGCAGGTAGATTGGCTTGTTCTTGCAGCTGTGCTTGTGTCATGGCAGTTAGAGATGGGGGATGCGGAGGTGGGGAGGGTAGGGAGATGAGGAGGTAGGGGATAGTTATTTTTAACTTATGTCTCCCTTGTCTTCCCCTCCTGACTTAATGATGTTTGTGAACTTGATTAATTAATTGTGGGTTGATACCCATTTCACTTGTGTAGGGGGCTAGAAATTCAGTAGGGGATAAATCAGATGGGTTGAGAGCGATCGCCTGATTTAATTCTTCTTTACTGGCTACTTGTTGCTCTTTTACCCAATTATCAAAGTCTTGTTGAGTTTCTACGATCACTTTGGTGTTCATTGCGCCGTGATAAGGACCGCATAATTCAGCACAAATTAGGGGGTATGAACCTGCGCGCACTGGAGTAAAGCGGACTTCTGTTTGTCTACCAGGAATGGCATCTTGCTTTAAGCGAAACTCTGGAACCCAAAAAGCATGAATTACATCGTTAGCGGAAATGTTTGCTAATACTTCTTTCCCTATCGGTACGTGCAGTTCGCTAGAGACGATTCCTGTATCGGGATAAGTCATAATCCAGGCGTATTGCATCCCTGTGATATTGACGACGAACTCTGGTGGCTTGCCTTCGCGATCAGGGCTAGGACCAATAGTTGGCGAAACAATGCCTAAACCTGGAGCATTCTTTTTTTGGGGGATCTGGTCAGCGTTGCGGACTGCGGCTGTAGCGGGGTCTTGCATTGCCTCGTTAGACTTTTCTTGGTTGAGGTTAGCAGCGTCAGCTTGGGCTATAGAAGCATCGCTTAATGTTGCGGCGATCGCTGCTCCTGGCATTTTTGCTGCTTGCTCTTTTACGGGCGAATGCATATCGTGCGGACTGAAACCACCGATAGAGTTGTACACATCAAAACTATAAATAGAAATTCCCAATACAACGATCGCTGGAATTGCCGTCCAAAGAATTTCTAACGGTACGTTACCAAATACTGGCGGTCCGTCTGTGTCATCGCCTGGAGTCTGGCGAAACTTGAAAGCGGAGTAGATTAAGATGCCTTCTACTAGCAGAAATAACCCTATAGATACGGTCATCATCGTGTTAAACAGACCGTCTACTAATAAGGCTTCCTCTGTGGCTGCTGTTGGTAGTAGATTATGGTTTTGACCGTACCACAGGCTGACTAAGGTCAGCACAATGCCTATGAGTAATGTCCAAATAGAACTGGGGATTTTCACGAGTTACTTAATTTTATGAATTTACTGCTATGTTTTTACTTCTACTTACTTACCAAGGTAGTGCAGCTATGAAGCATAGTGCGTCAGAAAACATACTTTTTACTTATTTTTTTTGGGATCGCGATTGATTATTGCTGATTTCCTCAATAACTCTAGCTTTGGACAGATGTTAAGAAAAGTAAATGGCAGTCAGGGTGAGAAGCGATCGCTTAGACATGGTGACAACAAATTGAAAAATATCTAAAGGTTAGTAAATAAAAGCATAAAGTCATCCAAAGTATAACTAACGCTTTGCTTGCATTCTAGAGTCTATGCGCTAGGGTGGAAATGAGCCAACACTTACAAAAACATTAACTTTAGTGGCTTAGAGATGGGCAGAAGGTGTAGTCCATGACAGAATTCGTCCTCAATAATCAAACAAATACAGAAGTCCCAACGCAGTTACAGCCCGAAGATAGAATTCGGCGCTGGGTATGGAAGTTGTGCATAGCTACGCTAATTTTGATGGCAATTGGCAGTGCTACCCGCGTCATGAATGCAGGTTTAGCTTGCCCTGATTGGCCTTTGTGCTACGGCAGCTTAGTGCCTAAAGCCCAAATGAATTTCCAAGTATTTTTGGAGTGGTTTCATAGACTAGACGCAGCATTAATTGGCTTAGGGGCGATCGCGCTTACAGTCGTTTCCTGGTGGAACCGTCGCGTATTACCCTCCTGGCTGCCTTGGGCATCTACTTTTGCCTTGAGTTTAATTGTCTTTCAGGGTATATTGGGCGGGCTTACAGTCACCGAACTGTTGCGCTTTGACATTGTTACTGCCCATTTGGGAACGGCTTTACTATTTTTTATCACTCTGTTAGTTATCGGTACTGCATTAGTACCCCACCAAGGTACGGGAACTGCTGGTAAGTTGCCTTGGCTAGGGTTAACGGCGGCAATTTTGGTGTACATCCAAAGTTTACTTGGGGCTTTGGTGGCTTCAAGGTGGGCATTGCACCAATGTTTAACTAGTAGTGCTTTATGCGGAGTAATGTACAGTCACATTGGCGGGGTAGTGCTGCCAAGTTTGGCAATTGTAGCTGTAGTATGGGTGTCTTGGCGGACTCCGGCTTTGCATCCAGCTTTGCGGCTATTAGCTAATATGGCTGGCGGCTTGTTGTTGTTGCAAATTTTGCTAGGGGTTGCTACCTTACGCTTGCACCTGCAAGTAGAGCCTTTGACTGTAGCTCACCAAGCTGTAGGAGCGGCTTTGCTAGGAACACTCGTGGCTTTTACAGTTTTAGGATGGCGCGATCGCTCTGGTTTGGAAATAAATCGCAGAGGCGCTGAGAACGCAGACAGAGGAGGAATTGAGGTCTTAAATTTGTAGGACTGAAGCTATAATCTTGCTTTTTGATTTTTAACTTTTGACTTTTGCCTCACTCCAGTGTTGTTTTAAATATTAAGGAATTAGTGTAAGCATGATTGGGACTAGCGTCTCTCGCCACCATGACAATTTTATTCAAGTTGTTCGCAGCTACTATCAGTTGACTAAACCGCGGATTATCCCGTTGCTGTTGATTACGACTGCTGCGAGTATGTGGATTGCTGGCGAAGGTAGAGTAAATCCATTGTTGCTGCTAGTAACTCTTGCTGGTGGTACTTTGGCGGCAGCGTCTGCCCAAACAATTAATTGCATCTATGATCGCGATATTGATTATGCGATGGAACGTACTCGCCATCGTCCTTTACCTTCAGGGAAAGTACAGCCACGGGATGCGTGGATATTTGCGATCGCTCTTGCTGTTATTTCTTTTACGTTGTTAGCTGTATTTGCGAATTTACTTAGCGCTCTATTAGCAATGTCTGGCATCGTCTTCTACGTTGCTATTTACACTCATTTGCTCAAACGCCACACTACACAAAACATTGTGATTGGCGGCGCAGCAGGGGCAATTCCGGCGCTAGTAGGTTGGGCAGCAGTCACAGGTACGCTTAGTTGGGCTGCTTGGGTAATATTTGCGCTTGTTTTCTTATGGACTCCCCCCCATTTCTGGGCGTTAGCTTTAATGATCCGCGACGACTATGCCAAAGTTGGCGTACCTATGCTTCCTGTAGTTGTAGGTAATCAGGAGACGACTCGGCAAATCTGGCTATATACACTAGTTCTAATTCCAGCCACATTTACACTTATTTATCCTCTCAATGTGTCTGGCTTAGTCTACGGCGTTATCGCTGCAAGCCTAGCGATCGTATTTATCCAAAAAGCTTGGGCGCTTTTGCAAAACCCCGACAGCAAAGAATTAGCCAAAAGTCTGTTTTTGTACTCGATTCTCTACATGATGCTACTGTGCGCTGGCATGATTGTAGACTCTCTGCCAATTGTTCATCACTTAACTAACGCAGTAAGGGCTAATATCCACGCCCTTTTACCCAGCTAGATTAAATGCGATCGCTCTTTGGACAATTTTGAAGTGCGATCGCCTTTTATAATCTAAACTTTGAAGCTATGAGTAAAAAAGAATTACGCACATATTTACTTCAGCATCGAGAAGATAGCGAGGTTGTAAGTGCCTATATCGAAAAATTAAGAACAGAATCAGACTGGGCAGTATTTCCAGCTTTAACGTCAGTAGAAGATTTGGATAATATTCCTGAATTTTTTAATAAACTACGTCAAGATCCCAGGACAGAACAATCGTAGAGCAAATATTCCTGATAGTGCGATCGCCTTTCTCTTTTCTCTGCGTCTCTGCGGTTCGTATAATAGAAATTGTTGAGAAATATAAATATAGGGAGAATTACTATGGCTCCCGCCGTTTTAATCGAGAACTTACAAAAGCGCTACGGCTCAGTAGAAGCTGTCAAAAATGTCTCCTTTGGGATAGAACCAGGAGAGATATTTGGGCTATTAGGACCAAATGGAGCCGGAAAAACGACAACTTTGCGCGTATTATGTACTTTATCTACACCAGATGCGGGCAAAGTCGAAGTAGCTGGTATTTCTGTGGTAGATAACCCTAGAGCAGCTAGACAAAAACTAGGCTACGTAGCCCAAGAAGTAGCTTTAGATAAAGTATTGACAGGGCGAGAACTCTTACAACTGCAAGCCTCGCTTTACCATTTACCCAACGCAGCCGCAAAACAGCGCATTAATGATGTAATCGCTTTACTAGGTTTAAGCGAATGGGCAGATAAACGTATTGGTACTTATTCAGGCGGCTTGAAAAAACGTTTAGACTTAGCCGCAGGATTGCTTCATGCACCTGATGTTTTGGTACTAGACGAACCCACTGTAGGGCTAGATATTGAAAGCCGTTTTGTTGTTTGGGATTTCTTGCGCCAACTCAAAGCCGCAGGTACTACAGTATTAATTACTAGCCATTACTTAGAAGAAATCGACGCATTAGCCGACAAAGTAGCAATTATTGATCGCGGTACAGTAATTGCCGCCGGAACCCCTAGTCAATTAAAAGATAAACTAGGGGGCGATCGCATCACTCTACGGATTCGAGAATTTTCACCTGTTGAAGAAGCCGAAAAAGCTAAAGATTTACTGCAATCTTTATCTTTTGTCAAAGAAGTAATTATTAACAGCGCTCAAGGCAATTCCCTAAATTTGGTCGTAGCATCTCAATCGGATGCTTTAAGCAACATTCAAAAAGCTTTGGGTGAGGCTAGTTTACCTACTTTTGGCATTGCTCAATCTCGCCCTAGTTTAGATGATGTTTACCTAGCGGCTACTGGAAGAACTTTGATGGATGCTGAACTTGCGGCTGCTGGTAGCCGTGACTTAAAAGCAGAACGCAAGCAAAATATGAAATAAAGTGAGTAGACAAAAATTGCTATATGAGTAGTACAGTTACACCTCCCAAACTCAAAGAAGTCGCTCATCCTGGGGCGATTGCTCAAACTAATGCTACCTCTTCAAATGGTTTTGCTGATTTAGTTCAAGAAACTTTAGCTCTAACTCGGCGTTTATTTATTCAGTTGCAACGTCGCCCGTCAACTCTAGTTGCCGGAATTATTCAGCCTGTTATGTGGTTATTTCTATTTGGGGCATTGTTTCAAAATGCACCTCAAGGCTTATTTGGTAATAGTCACAGCTACGGGCAATTTTTAGGTGCTGGCGTAATCGTGTTTACTGCCTTTGCTGGGGCGCTGAATGCAGGTTTACCAGTAATGTTTGATCGCGAATTTGGCTTTTTGAACCGCTTATTAGTCGCGCCTTTGGCTTCTAGATACTCAATTGTTCTTGCCTCGGCATTATTTATTGTCAGTCAAAGCTTGTTGCAAGCAGCCGTAATTGTCGGTGCAGCAGCATTTTTAGGGGCTGGCTTACCAGATATAGCAGGGCTGGGAGCGATCGCTTTTATCGTCTTTTTGCTAGCTTTAGGAGTTACAGCCCTAAGTTTGGGTTTAGCTTTTGCTCTGCCTGGTCATATTGAGCTAATTGCCGTTATCTTTGTAACTAACTTGCCTTTATTGTTTGCTAGCACTGCTTTAGCACCTTTATCTTTCATGCCTAAGTGGTTGCAAATTGTTGCTAGCTTAAATCCTCTTAGCTACGCCATTGAGCCGATTCGGTATCTCTACCTGCATAGCGATTGGTCTTTAAATAGTATAGTGATGCAAGCTCCTTGGGGAACAATTAGCTTTGGCGGTGCGTTGCTAGTATTATTAGGTTTTAGTTTGGTCGCTCTGGTTAGCATTCAACCGCTATTAAAGCGATCGCTTACTTAAGATAGAAATAACATTGAACTAGGAGTGTTACCCACCATACAGCTATGAAAAACACAGCTAAATTCTACCAACGGTTAATTATTGGCACAGTAGCATCAATTGGCGTAGCCTCCTTGCTACTGCCACAATCAGCTTGGGCGCAATCGTCTACTGATGTCAACCCTTTGCAAGACTTTCAAGGCGACGATCAAAACAACGATCCGTTTTCGTCTAGAAATGATGACTCAATGAACAGCGTCTTCGATTTAATTCATCGCGCCCAACAAGGAGTTAACCGTGACTCTAAAGAGTTCAACGCTGAAAAAACTCAAAGTCTTGATGCTGCTGCGGCTGAGTTTAGGAAACAACAACAGCAGCGCATTCAATCGCCAAATCAGGTACAGCCTGTAAGTAATCCGATATCAGCACCACAGTAGAGTAATTAGTTAGGCATAAATGCAAGTTTTTGGCTAATACCAGAACTAATTGATTGTAATTAGAATTTTGCATCCACGTCAAAATTCTCAATCATTCTGCTCCAACTGAGTTTTTAGGATGCTGTCGTTGGGCAATTTGGATTACTAATCGCAATGCATCATTCACCGATGCATCCGTAGGAAAAGCTTGGGCAACATCCGGCGCTAAGAGGACTAAATTTGTTCCTTTTCTATATCGCTCGACATACTTGCCTTTTACGCCTCCTACCATTTTGGCGAAGTCGTATTCAGGGCGTAGTTCGTCTTCTAGCTCGTCAACTTCCTTGTTTATAAAACCTTCTCTCCTGGCGGGTAGCGCTTCGAGCGCTGATGATTCGAGTGTGATTTTCTCGGTCAGTGTGAGAAACAACCAATAACTTGCCCGACCCAGACATTCCAATGATAACGTAGCGGTTTTCCCCAATTGAATGTTCGGGGTCAGGAAATGTTATAGATAGTGCATCTCCAAATACGGTTGTAGCTTCTTGGAAAGAAACATCATGCTTTCGCAGGTTGATAACAGCTTTCTCTGGGTTCTACTCAAATTCCATGCAAAAAATCCAGTTACCAATTGGTGTATCAAGCATTGCGAGAAACGCCATGCACTCGCAAAACATCGCTAAAAGTGGCGCAATAATTTGGTAATCCTAAAATACCTGGATTCAATGGATTTTCGTAACTAAAATGCCTGTAAGTCAAACAAAATCTATCCCAAGCTGCCATTTGAATGCGGAATATAGGAATTAAGATGTTAGCTAAAGATAGAGATAAGGGAATACGAAAGTAAATCTTTTTGTTGAGATACTCACAAACTTCTTCAACTGCTTGGTTTGCTGTTATACGTTCTTGCCCTAAGATTAATTGATGCGATTCGTTACCAGTTGGCGGATTGGCAATCAAATAATTGACAACTTCAGCAATATCTTTGCCATGAATGTAGTGAAAGCTACCATCCGCCTGAAAAAAGCGAATGAGATTAATTAAGTTGGCAACTTCTGGTAAACCTGCGGATAGATGAGAATAAGGCTTATTAGTATCTCCCCCTAATACTAAGGTAGGAAAAACTTTGGTAATTTTGGGAGCGATCGCAAGTTCAGGTATTTTTTGAAAACACTCGTATTTAGAACGAATATAATCTGTGCCAATTTCCCCAGCTTCTTTAAGTAATTGGTTGTGAGTACCTAAAATACTAGCTGTGGAAAAGTATATTACTTGCTGACAAACACTTGGATCGAGCAAATTTAACAACTCAATAGTTTTGTCAACATTGATATCAAATATGTCGTCTCCGCCCCATACCGTAGCCGTCAACACTGCTGTATCAATAGTTTTGAGTAAATCAGCAAATTGCTCAATTTTGCCCATATCGCCCTGTAGAACAGTCACTCCAGGGCGATATTGAGTATCTACTTGCAGTTTCTTGGGGTTTCTAACTAGCAAATACAGTTCGTAATCTGTTTGCGCAATTAGTATTTCTGAAATATAGTGACCGATGCAACCACTTGCACCAGTCACCAAAATCCGCTTCGGGTTCATAAATTAGTATTGCAACTGCTTTGCTGTCTCAAAGAAGAAAGCGACATTTTCCTCTGGGGTGGTGGGTAATACACCATGACCGAGATTTAGTATATGCCCATAGTTGCCAGCTTTTTGCACAGTATCGTAAATGCGATCGCGGATAAACTTTTTAGAACCAAATAATACACCTGGATCTAAGTTTCCCTGCACTTTCATATCCTGCCCTAATCTTGCCCGCGCATCAGCCATATCTACAGCCCAGTCAACAGTGACAATATCCGCGCCTGATTTTCCCATGCGCTCTAAAACGCCTGCGCTACCGCTAACTAAAAGAATCAGCGGTGTATCGGGGTGCGTTTGTTTGACTTGCTCAAAAACGCGCCGTTGATAAGGCAATGCAAAAGTATCGTAATCTTGAGGACTAAGTTGCCCAGCCCAAGAATCGAACATTTGGACTACTTGCGCCCCGCAGTCGATTTGGTAACGGGCGTAAATAGCGATCGCATCTGCAAATTTTGCTAGTAATTGATGCAATACTGTAGGATCAGAAAATGCCATTCCTTTGATCGCTGAATAGGTTTTAGAACCTTTACCCTCTACAGCATAAGCAGCTAGCGTCCAAGGCGCACCGACAAAGCCGAGAACTGTTGATTTGTCTCCTACTTCTTGGCGGAGTGCTTGCAAAATTGTTCTGATAAATGGTAGCGATTCGTCAGGTTCTAGGGTGTGTAAGTTGTCTACCTGAGTAGATGTGCGAATTGGCGAGGCGATAATTGGTCCTTTACCTTCGGCAATATCCATCTCAATGCCTATTCCAGGTAGAGGCGTAACAATATCAGAAAATAGAATAACTCCGTCTGGTTGAAACGCTTTCCAAGGTTGCAAAGAGACTTCGATTGCTACTTCGGGGATTTCGGATCTGTCGCGAAATGAAGGATATTTATCCCGTAGTTCCCGATATGCTTTCATATAGCGCCCTGCTTGGCGCATCATCCATACTGGCGGACGATCTACTTTTTCACCACGCGCAGCGCGTAGAAGTTGGGGAACCTGGGTTGAAACGACCATTTATAATTTTGCCTTAAGTTTGTTTTATGCTTTTGCTAGCTTATCATTTCGCTTTCTCGGTTTCTGAAACGAACCACAAAGACGCAAATAATAATAAGATATTTAACTTATGCTGAGGCTAAGAAGTCCTTGTTCTGCGTCCAATTGAGCGATCGCACCTATAGGTAAAGCCGCGTTGCAGCCATCGTGTCCGAAGGGCAGATCAGAGACTATTGGGATATTAAGATCACACAAGCGATCGCGCAATACTTCTTCTATTGTCATGCTGGAGATATTTGCTGGTGCTTCGCAGCGGCTAAATCGTCCTAATGCAATCCCGCAAATTTTTGTAAATACTCCGCTTAAGCGCCATTGGGTTAGCAGTCTATCAATGCGATAAGGTGCTTCGGTTACATCTTCTAAGGCTAAGATTACGCCGTCTAAGTTTGGTTGAATTGGTGTACCCAATAGATGAGTTGCGACAGTAAGGTTTGCTGGTAAGAGGATTCCGGTAGCTATACCGCCTCCCCATCCTGTACCTTGAAGGGGTGCTACGGGACGACCTTCTATCAAGTCAAATAAGCGTTCTATTGACCAATCCGGTTCGGCTGCTAATGTTGTTAATACTGCTCCGTGTACGCTCGATTTACCATGCCCGTATAAGCTCCACAACAGACAAGTAATGTCAGAAAAGCCAATTAACCATTTGTGGCGATCGCCCCATTGCCAATTTTCCAATATTCTGGCGCTACCATAACCGCCTCTAGCGCATAAAATACCTTTACATTTAGGATCGTTCCAAGCCTCAGATAATTGATTAATGCGATCACTATCTTTGCCTGCTAAATATCCAGCGCGATCGCTAATGCTATTACTTACTTCTATTTTGTAACCACGCGATCGCCATATTTCAATACCCTTTTCAAATGCCTCAAATTCTCTTAACGCACCGCTAGGAGCAATTACTTTTAATAAATCTCCTGGCTTTAGCGGTGTTGGCATTTGGCAATTCATATTTTTGTATCTAGCTTAAACTGAAGGTATAATCTGCGCGAATTGATTGAGCGCGTCACGTCCTTAATATAGGCTAGGTTGGTACAAAGGAGGAATATAATTATGCAATCGACTAGCACAGAGCAGTTGGGTTAATTGTTTTGCCGACTAGTCCTACTAGTTGTTTGAGGATTTAGTTTAGTGCGATCGCGTGTATTAATAAATATTTTTGGTGACACAATTACTTTTTCTGTGTATCTTTGCCTTTTTAGCAGGTTTAATCGATTCAATTGTGGGTGGTGGTTTAATACAAATTCCAGCACTGTTAGTTTTTCTACCTAATGCACCTATAGTGCTAATTTTTGGCACTAACAAGTTATCTTCAATTGCTGGAACTTCTGCTGCTGTAATTCGCTTTTCTACAGTAGTAAAGTTTAACTACTTAGTAGTTGCGGCTGCTGCAACTTCAGCTTTT
>QQTW01001603.1_pt1 | contig 15946 bp, 16 predicted proteins | sample 1904831 | NCBI WGS metagenome assembly QQTW01 (sample SAMN09435610, study PRJNA476489) | Subsurface metagenome, whole genome shotgun sequencing project. | reverse complement strand
CTCCCGGCAGCGGACCCCCAGGCGGTGCTCCTCCCGGCAGTGGATTCCCAACTGGCGGACCCCCGAGTGGTAATTTCTCGCTCGGTGGCCCTCCCACCGGCTTCACTCCGTTCGGCGCAGGGGAGATAGACCTGCTGAAACCTCAGTTGGTATGAATCGAGTCGCGAGAGAACGGTCTGTGACCTTGCTGACCGAGGCAGGCTATATTCTGGGCCATTCCTGTATACTACGCCACACTCACTCTAACAAAACTCTCTATCCTCCTGCAATACATCCGAATATTCTTCACGAAGAAAATGCGGTATGCGATATACGGCAGCCTGTTCATCACCATGGTCTTGAGCGTGTTTGCAATCGTCAGTTCGGTGTTTCTGTGCTCGCCATTTTCATTTATTGAGAGTTTCAGGACAGGAGGTAAGATTTCCCATTCCTGTTAGAGCTCCGTTCTGACATTACATGCTGCAGAGGGCAGATGTATTCCCAGAGTAACAATCGAGGTGAACGCGGCCCTGAACGTTGCTACGGACATCCTCATCGTCGTGCTACCATTGCCCGGCATCAGTAATCTGAACCTTCCAAAGACGCAAAAGCTTGCTGTGATGTGCATCTTCGGTCTTGCTGGATTGTATGTATCTTCGAAAGTGTACTAAGCTTTCTCGCTAACATGTTTCACTACAGTGGCTGCATCGTATCGGTCTTGCGATTCGGTTATCTTGCCAGTCTCGGCGCTGACGCCTCTGCCTGGGACGTCAACGCGTTGACGATCGTAGTTATATGGTCTGGCATCGAAGTCAACGTCGCGATTATCTGCGCGTGTCTTCCTCTTCTACGGCCAATAGCGGCACGCATCTTTCCCCGCTTCATCTCCTCATCAGAATACGCGCGACGAACACCTCGTCGCTTCTCGCGCGGAGGCACTCTCGAGCGAGGTATTCACATGAAGAACCGAAACGTGAATAAAGGCTTTTCCGAAACCGGAGGAAGCTCGTTCGCGACGAAGAATCATGACCTCGAGTCCTTTCATCTTGATGACGATATCAAGATCACTGCCACGGCGGCCCGGGACAGCATCAGTCGCGGCTACATGCAGCTCGAGGAGAGTGGAGCAGAGAAGAGCAGGATCAAGGTCACAACTACGATTGACCGGACTGCAAGATAGATTGCTGCTATGCTTTCGGGGCAGGGCGGAGGGTCAACTTTTTATGTTTCTGACGAGCGAGGGGAAAAGGCGATTTAAGCGGCATTGCTTCGGCGAGACGAGGTTTGGAAGGCGTAATGATAGGGCATCCAGGGCTTTCGATCAAGGATTTGGGGCGGGCATCTTCCTGTGAATAGTTTGAGATGACGATGCTTGAGAATGCATTGACTGTATATATTGTACATATTAACTACCATAATGACAAGTCGCACACAATTCGTTCCTTCAGCCTGACGAGTACTTTCAACTATCGATTCTGAGAGCGTTGGTCCCGATGGCCATAAGGTTTATTCCCAGATTTCGGAGCATAATCCGTCTTTGCCGTTGCAACAACGTCACGCTGATGAACTTTCGGGGCTTCAGCATGACATCCGTGGATTGAGTGCTTAACATCAAACCACGATCAAAGTGTACATCCAGGAGTTTGAAGAGCCTCATAGACCCTTGGCCGCAGCTATAACAGATTTACATTCCATCAAAGGCTGAGCTGCCGGCCCAGCACCTAGCATACCATACACATCGGCTCAGTAACCGTCGAAAAAGTCTGGATACACGTATGTGCACAATCACCATGACTTCAACTCGAGTCTGAGTGTCGTTGTATGTTGAGAAGGCGAGGACTGATATTCTTGCAATTGATTGTAGTCTTTCACATGGACAACAAACGCTCAGCAAACTATGTCGCCCTTGTGGACATGGGCAGGTAGAAGCTGTAACTCGATAATACGCTTCCATAATGACGCTGAAGATAGTAACGCGATCCGGTTCTCGATATCCGACGTCTCCCCCGATACAGCACGTATACTACCTTGCGTCTATCAAGATCGTGAAGGAATCTCATTATACGATGCGCAATGGGCTGCTACCCACGAGAAAGTCGCGATACCGTCGCTCGTTATCGAGGACGTAGTTGCAGCATTTCTGCGCTTCAAACGCACCTGTCAAGATTTCGGGGTAGAAGATGCTAATATCCAAGTTCTCGCCACCGAGGCAACCAGAGAGGCTACTAATTCCAATTTGTTTCTCAAGTCAATCAAAGATGCAACTGGCTGGGACGTCAGGTTACTTTCGAAAGAGGAGGAGGGCAGATTGTGCGCGGTAGGCGTGGCCAGCAGCTTCTCTGCAGTTCGCGGCCTGGTCATGGATCTTGGGGGAGGGAGCACCCAGATCACTTGGCTCATAGCGCAGGATGGGCAGATCAGAGTCAGCGAACAGGGCTCGGTCAGCATGCCGTACGGTGCAGCCGCCTTGACGCGGCGTCTGGCAGAAGCAGACAAGACCCCCGGCGGCAGAGAGCTGCTGAAAAGGGAGATATGTGAGAAATTCGTGGATGCTCTTCGAGCACTGAAGTTGCCGGAAGAGTTGAGCAGGGACGGTCTGTCGCTCTACCTCTCCGGAGGCGGTTTCCGGGGCTGGGGATTCCTGCTTATGGATCAGCATACGACTTCTCCATACCCGATCAGCGTCATCAATGGGTTCTCGGTCAAGGCGTCCGCTTTTCACGACACCGTCAGGACGCAGCTTGCCGCACAAACCACCTCAGTCTTCCGCGTCAGCCAGCGTCGTGTCTCACAGATCCCGGCGGTGGCCTTTCTTATCTCGGTCTTGACGGACGCTTTGCCTGCGATTGAACGCGTCTGTTTCTGCCAGGGAGGTATCAGAGAGGGCTGGCTGTTTTCGCAACTCCAGCAGGAGACCCGGCTCACGCATCCTCTGATCCCCGCCACCGCTAGGTCAGCACCACCATCTTCAAGGGCTTTGATTGATCTTCTGCAATCTGCAATCCCGGACAATCCAGCACCAGGCACTATTCCTCAAAATCCAACGTTCCTGACCCGGCCTCTGCTGGCCGCGTTGATCAACTTCGGCTCCACATTCGCTCCACTTCCCAAAGACATTCGTGCCTCTAGCGCTCTGCGAAGTACGACTTCAGGTCAACTTGGGGGCACGCACGGCCTGACCCACGAGGAACGCGCACTGCTTGCCCTGCTCTTATGCGAACGCTGGAACGGCCTCCATGATCTCCCGCCTACCGACGCAGGCTTCTACGCCAGCCTGCGAGCGTTGGTCGGGCCTCTGAAGGCGTGGTGGGCAATGTATGTCGGGCGTCTGGCAAGCCTGATCGGAGAGGTCTATCAAGCGGGAGTCCTCCGTGACGGCGAGACGCTGCTGCGGGTCAGGGCGGAGTGGAATTTCCCTCAGGAACGGATATTGCAGGATGGGCGGACAGGGGTCGAGTTGAGGCTCCTAGTTGTAGTGCCGACGGAGGAGATGGCGAGGTTCGTCGCGGCTGCTGTCAAGGATATTGAGAAGGCGGGCAAGACGAAGAATTGGATTGATGGGGTGGGCTTCAGGATTGAAGTTCCGGTTGAAATTCCTGAGCTAGCATCATGACTCTACGGAGTAGTTTCTGGCCCATATTGGAGTAGGGCAGGCAGTGTCTTCACATGGGCTGAGCATCGCGTCTGTGGCTACCCCTGAACCCCTCAAAGTTGGTTAGGCGTGAAGCTTTCGTTCTCGATGGCGGATCGTCAGTCTGATTCGGTCTCGGCTCATGCTTGATAGCGCGAAACAACTGGCTAGCTCCTGCTCAAACATGTTTCGAAAATCTCCGTAGCCCTATCCTGGGCCTGAAAGCTTGTTCGGCGTTATGGTTTGCCATCCTTGGTGGTCACATCCAAACTGTTATGACTACATATGTATTAGTATTGGCGCAATCAACTCATTTGTCACTTGTATGCAATTATCTCTTTACCTGTGTCTTACCAATGAGCATGGAAGAAGCTGGATAAGCTGTCGTGGCTGTGTCGTTGCTCACCAGGGCTGATTCCAAGGTTGAGACCTGAAGCCAGAAACCCCTTCCGGCGGCTCAGCCGAGACGACCCTTGGCGCAAACCGCATCCTCTGCCTCCATATTTTCAACAATCGCCCGGCGAGTCACAATCACAACGGTACATGAACGCTTCTTCTGGACCACACCTGGGCTTCTCCTCATTGCTACGTTGAATGGCATACATACACTCCGAGCCTAGGTCGACGCTTCTCTGTCGCTCGTTACATCTCTTACCGCAGCACTCTCCATTTGCCGCACGGCGCAAACTTTCAATGCGCCTCGCTCAGCAGCTACTCAGGCAATCACCAGCTCGATAGATGTGCACAGCGCACACCCGAACACGTTGCCCTGCTGAAACCGGCCGCTTTGCCTACCACTGCATCTGAGTCGCAAAGCTTGAGTCACAGAGCTCCTGCGGAGGCGCCGAGCGGAGACGGCGCGTTTTCACACATGCCGGGCTTCACGCAGGCTTCCTCCGAACACTCTCTCGTAAGGACTAGTCCTGGCCAGGTCCTTGTTCTGGAGGAGTTAGTCGCTGACCGTGGCCTTGCGTGGTAGTCAACCTCTACCATGATACCCTCGCCGCCCCCTACCCGCATGCAAAGGTTCCGACAAACTGTTGCACAGCCTGTGCTGGCCTCCTTCATTGCTGGTGGAGTCGCAGGTGCCATATCAAGAACGGTCGTGTCGCCGCTGGAGCGATTGAAGATTCTGTTCCAGGTGCAGAATGTTGGAAGGACGGAATATAAAATGTCTGTGGGCAAGGCGTTGGCAAAGATGTGGAGAGAAGAAGGCTGGAGAGGCCTCATGGCAGGCAATGGCACGAATTGTATCCGTATAGTGCCGTACTCGGCTGTACAGTTTGGAAGTTACAATTTCTATAAGAGGGTGAGCTTGCCGTTGATCCTCGATCACTGCACCCAGCTACGTGAGAGCATGAGAAGCCGCTGCATCGTATGCTTTGGTGGAATCATGAAGATCGAACAACATCCGCCTCAGTCTTTCGGTTCTCTTGCTAACAACCTTTCCAGTTCTTCGAAAAGGAGCCAGGTTCCGGTCTTAATCCTTATCAGCGACTGCTGTGCGGTGGCCTTGCTGGCATTACATCAGTAACCTTCACCTACCCTCTAGATATAGTCCGCACACGGCTGTCGATCCAATCCGCCTCTTTTGAAAGTCTACGTGACCGCAAGGTTGCCAGCAGGATCGGCATGTGGGGCACCATGATGACCATGTATAAGAACGAAGGAGGCTTCTTTGCACTGTATCGTGGCATCGTTCCCACCGTCGCTGGAGTGGCGCCATACGTATGTACATTCGTATCGTGCCCGCTGTACCGTGCTGATGCTGTGCACAGGTCGGCTTGAACTTCATGGTTTACGAGGCAGTCCGGAGCCACTTTACCTACGAAGGAGAGCAAAATCCAGGACCCTTCAGGAAGCTCGGCGCTGGTGCAATATCCGGCGCAGTTGCCCAAACATGCACTTACCCACTGTAAGTTCGCCTGCACCTGTGCCAATGTCTTCGCTAATCGAGTGTAGCGACGTCCTCCGGAGGCGATTTCAGATCAATACGATGTCTGGAATGGGCTATCAATACAAGTCAATAGCCGACGCAATCAGGGTCATCATCACTCAAGAAGGATTGAAAGGGTTGTACAAAGGCATAACTCCGAATCTCCTCAAGGTTGCCCCGAGCATGGCGAGCAGCTGGTTGACTTTCGAACTAACTCGAGACTTTCTCATGACTCTTGACAAAACCCCCTAGTCAAGGCATGGCATGTATCGCGGTCCCAAGCAGCTTCCGACACGTTTATTAACCTCCACCCTGTATCCTGCAGAAGCTGCGACTCTTTGCGTCCATATTTCTCTCTTGATCACAAAAGGTGGAATGTTTTAGAGGGGCTGCTCTTCAGCATCGGCATTTCTTCGCCAACCTGGAGTATGGCGTGCGTTTGAATAGTCATTCTCTTTTTACATGCATAGCATTGTTATCTCGGGCACCAGCGGCTGGGATTGGTTATGAGCTAGAAAGATCCTATGAATATGCAACTTCGAGTTCTTTATTTCTGCATGTGATGCCTTACGAGGCGACGACGTCTAGGTACTTTAGTACGAGTATCTGTGAGCTTTGATGCCAAGCCCAATCCAGACTAGTCCACATTTTGCGAAGCGAGACCCGCACCGTCAGACAAAGTTGCGAACATCTGCTTCTCAAATTCGCGTGAGAAAGACCTCACCAAGTCAAGTCACCACAGATCAAATCGTTAACCTTCGTTCAACATGGGTATGTCTTGCATGTACAACCGTGATTAGGACGGCCTATCCAGCAATACGTTAGCTCTGGAGCGGTGCGCTTCTTTGCTGTCAGCAACCTTCAACTAACGTCACTCGTGTCTCCTAGGTATCGACTTGGACAATCATCATGTCCGGAGTTCGCACCGCAAGGCTCCAAAGAGTGAAAATGTCTACCTCCTGCTCCTCGTGAAGCTCTATCGGTTCCTTGCCCGTACGTCACCCTCTTGCGTCGATCTGTCCGCGCATTGTGCACATTAGCTCACAACGCGCAGGCCGTACCGATTCTGCCTTCAACAAGACCGTCCTACGCCGCCTCTTCATGTCACGCACCAACCGCCCGCCCATGAGCATCTCGCGCATCGTCGCCACGGCCATCGACAAGAGCGCGGACGAGCCCAAATGCGAGAAGACAATCGTCGTCGTGGGCACCGTCACGGACGACAACCGTCTCCTTCAGGTGCCGAAGCTGACAATTGCTGCTCTGCGCTTCACCGCCACTGCGCGGGCCAGGATACTTGCGGCGGGTGGTGAGTGCTTGACGCTCGACGAGCTTGCCATGCGAGCACCCACCGGAGCGAACACGCTGTTGCTGCGGGGTCCTAAGAATGCACGGGAGGCTGTCAAGCATTTCGGGTTCGGCCCGCATTCGCACAAGGTCAGTGGAGAGTTTATGAACACCATGTACCACTATGTTTCGGAGTTCGTGCTGACATATTTTTGTTACAGAAACCTTATGTGCAGAGCAAGGGGCGGAAATTCGAGAAGGGTCGTGGTCGCAGAAGGTCCAAGGGCTTCAAGGTCTAAGCTTGGCCTTCTCTATCACCTACTGTGGAGAAGTTGAAGTAGTGATGGGGCGTGCCTGGCGGTGCGGTCGAGGAAGTTGAGAGGGGTAGATGACAAGGGCTCTGTTCAAGTAGGTAGCCTCTCTGCTTACAAAAAACGTTCCGGGCTCTGGAGAAGGAGGGGCTTTGCATGAATGCGCCTTGCTTCCCAGTGATGATTGTTGGTTTGGCCGGTGAGTCTACGTGCATGGCTGTGTTCTGCTCTGGTGATCGCTTTACCGATGTTCTGGACGACGGAGAACTCGTAGGATGTTCCAATAGGTGTTCTTCCTCAATTCTTCAGAGAGTTCATTTCCCATGAGACCCTGATAGCTATAAAACATGTGTTTCATGCAAGACTAAGAACTAAATTGGTTGGCCGAAGTATCGTACTGAGAAACCTTGGCAAATGTAACTTCGGCTTCAACACCGATCCGTGGATCGCCAATTCATGGAAAGGTTTTATCAGTAGATGGCACTAGATGGTGCAGAATAGTGGAATCCACTAACGGGAACAAAAAGCCCATCAAGGCCATCCGATTCTCACAACTTTTGGAAGAAAATTTCAAGCCCACCAGTGGCACGCCCACACCAGCTTTTAAAAAATTTGACGCGTGCATCAGCACAGAAACAACTTATAAGCTTCCCTTGTCGAATCATTACGCATCCTAGTGACATTAGCTTCCAGACATATCTCATGGATTCTCTCAGGATAGGCATTCTGGGAGGGGGCCAGCTTGGCCGCATGCTGGTAGAATCCGCCAACCGACTCAACTTGTCAGTGAGCATCTTGGATGCAGAAAGTGCACCAGCAAAGCAGATCAGTGCCCACAACAACCACCAAGTGGGCTCTTTCAAGGATCCAGAAGCCATCAGACGACTGGCGAAAAACTGTGATCTCTTGACCGTGGAAATTGAACATGTCGATACAGAGGTTCTGGAGGACCTGGAGCGTACGGTCCAGATAGAACCCAACTGGAAGACCATAAGAGTGATCCAAGACAAATTTCTCCAGAAAGAGCATCTGAGACACAATGGTGTGGCCACGGCGACGTCTGTCGCGCTTTCGGACGTGAGTGAGCAAAGTCTCAAGGCCGTGGGGGATCAGCTTCGATATCCGTTTATGCTCAAATCAAGAACGGAGGCGTACGATGGACGGGGAAATTTTGCAGTCATGTCCGAGGCAGACATCTCCGCAGCTGCCGACGCACTCAAAGGTCGGCCACTATATGCTGAGGGTTGGGTTCCATTCCAAGCGGAACTGGCTGTGATGGTCGTCAAGACGAAGGATGGCGTTTTGGCATATCCGGTTGTGGAGACCATACACGAGAACAGCATATGCAAGCTTGTATATGCGCCAGCGCGAAATCTACCGGACGATGTCGCGGAGAAAGCTCAAAATTTAGCTAAGAAGGCCATTGCCAGTCTTTGGGGAAAAGGCGTTTTTGCGGTAGAAATGTTTTACCTACAGGATGGGACGCTTCTTGTGAACGAGATCGCTCCACGACCCCACAATTCTCAGGTAATTCATACATTGCGTTGCTTGGAGAACTTTGATTAATGAGTGGCATAGCATCATACAATTGAAGCTTGCCCAGTGTCCCAATTCGATGCTCACCTGCGCGCGATCCTCGACATGCCCATACCTGAAGAGAGCCTTGAGCTGCGCGAGCCAGCAATTATGCTCAACGTACTTGGCGGCCAACAGCCGGACTCGCACCTCGAAATCATGAAGAAGGCAATGTCCATATCACGAGCATCAATCCACTTGTATGGTAAAGGCGCCGGCCGTCCAGGTCGTAAGATGGGCCACGTCACGGTCACTGCGCCAACCATGCACGAAGCGGAATACATCATACAGCCCTTGATTGCGGCTGTAGATTCTCTTCGAGCGGGAGGTGCGGAAGATGTGGAATCTCCTGCGACTGCTACTCTTCAACAGCCACCATTGGTGGGTGTCGTAATGGGCTCAGATTCGGATCTTCCAGTCCTCAAACCCGGCCTGGAGCTTCTCGAGTCTTTCGGGGTACCTTTCGAGGCGAGAATCACATCAGCACACCGAACACCGACCTTCATGGCCGAATATGCTTCGTCTGCTGCATCCAAGGGAATCAAGGTTCTGATTGCTGCAGCAGGTGGAGCGGCCCATCTGCCAGGCATGGCCGCAGCACATACTCACCTGCCAGTTGTCGGAGTGCCCGTGAAGGGCAGCGTCATGGACGGTCATGACAGCCTGTTGAGCATTGTGCAAATGCCTAGGGGCGTTCCCGTCGCCACTGTTGGCATAAACAATAGTGTGAATGCGGCGCTGACTGCTTTGAGGATCCTAGCTTTGGAGCGCAAATGGGTGGAGCGGAAATTGAGAGCATACATCGCAAACGCCGAGCAGGAAGTTCTTCAGAAAGATGCGAAGCTCCATGAAATTGGCTGGGCGCAATATCTACAGGACAAAGCAAAGTAATGGCCGACAGATGATGAAAAATGCTTATATGCAACGATCGACTTCAAAACGCGAGCCGTCGACGATTTGCTTCTACTAACCTCGATCAAGATGACCCGAATATATGAACATGCCAAATGATGTGTCTAACATGACTGCTTTTTGTACCAACTAGATGGCAACGGATCCAAAACTCAGCACAGCTTTGCTGTTTTGCATCCAAAGCCGCAGATGCTTAGATTTGCTAATCTTCCCTGAGTCGCTTTACGCCGCTCCCTTCTCTCTGCAGACCGCGTAGGCCGGACTCGACAGCTTGCAGAGCCGGAGATGCAAGAGCGGTTGCCGCAGACACGCGATCTCGAGGTTCCCATTGAAGCATCAACTTCACCAGAGATACTGCTGCAGACTGTTCTTTTGCGGAGATATCCGTCATGACCTTTCGCAGTACGCTCGGGCTGATTTCATTCCACCAGCAACTCCTCCGACAGAAGAGCTGATAGAATGAAAGTCCGTAACCCCAAATGTCGACCAGCTTGTTATATGGCCGCTGACTCTGCCCTCGTTTTAGTGACACCACCTCTGGCGCCAAGTAAGGGATGGTGCCAGCCATGTGTTCTGAGGACGTTTGCTCAAAGGTTGCCACTCCGAAATCCAGCAAAACAAGCCGGGGAGGGCTTGACGGAACCACAGACATATTCCCAGGCTTTATGTCCCGATGCATCAAGCCCTTTTCATGCAGATATGCGATTCCTTCGAGACCCTGCTTGAACAGGAGGACGTGTTCTTCGTGCGTGCGCCTCGGGTGTTTGATGAGGTCTGTGAACTTTTCGTCCGCAAGCGGCGAGTAGATGAGGTATATCTCATCAATCCTGTTCGAGCCCAGATTGTCTATATCACCGCGGGAATATAAGTCGACAATGAGATGGCATATCCTGGGCTACACAAACATGTCACAACAAGGCCAAAGTGGCACCCGAGAAGACAGCTTACGTGTGACCCAATAGACTTCATAATCTCGACTTCGTTCTTTACCATCAGGAAGTTTCTACTATTCCTAACCATTTTCTTTACCGCCACGGCAACGCCGGTTCGCTTGTCTAAGCCGGCGGAAACAGAACAAGTAGCGCCTTGCGCAAAAACGCCTTTCACAATATACCCGCTATATTCATAATCGTCGTTAGAAGGAGTCGGTGCCAGATATGCGGGAGGTTCGTGTTTCGAAGCTCCCAGTTCGTTCCTCAATACGGACAGCTGCTCTCTCAATATCTGTTCTTTCAATCCAGTCCGTACGAGCTTATACGAGAGGTCGCCGAGCGTGACGCCGGTCGCCTTGGACCAGACAACCCGCTGGGCATTTCGAACCTCATCTTTCCCGTCTAGTAGAACGGACCGGCCGAAATCCGCAACAACGAGGAAAGCGTATGACAAGAGGTCGTAAGTGAGACGCGCATGCTTTCCGCGTACCCGGTATTGTTGCTTCTTTGTCGTGAGGAGGATGTCCGCCTCGTCCGGGTTACTACCGATAACCCATCCGTAACGAAACCTTCTCGGCGGTAACTCGAGGTTTAGTCGGTAGTAGCCCGTCCATACCGATGTGTTGTTCGTCCCGTATATGTCGGGCGCTGAGTCCGTCTCGCTTCCGCTGAAGTCGGCCCCGAGTGAGGTTTTGGACTCGGAGACGTTGAGGTATTGTTGGGCATGGCTGTTCCAATCAGGCTCCTTCTTGATCCTCTCGACAACTTCGTTGAAGGCAATGCAGGCTTGACGGTTCACCGGCACCAGTCGTGCAAAGTCGCTGGTCTCGCTGTCGTGCAATGAGTCGGGTACGGTAGCTTGGGAATCTGGCGATCCACTTCTGAAGGTGTCCTTCTCGTATGTGGGTTGAGACATGAAGACAGCTACTACACAAAGCCTAGATGTGAATAATGAATCCCCGGAGCCAGTTTGCGATATCCAGCAGCCTGAAAGTGCCTGATTCCCAGGGCGGATTTGGATGATGCAAATGCCAAGACACTGCCGAGATGGGATAAGCGCGGTTGCTCGGCCGATCGATCTTCCGGTAGAATTTGCCACGTCAATCAGGTGACAGTCCGCTTTAAGCGAGGCGTTACTCCACCTTCATCAACATCATCTCATCAACCGCAAACCGTCATCCGGCATACTGGTCATCCAAACCTCACTCAACTCCATGTTCGTTGCTCCATGCTTATGTGGGTGCGGCGGCAATGGCCATGGTCATCGCTGTCGCACTCCTCTCGAATCCTGCTCCACCCCTGAACCACCCGACCGGCGCGACTGGTATGATGCGTTCACCGACAGGCTGGACTCCGAACTGCATCGACTTTCCATCACCAGATCCCCCCCTCGACGCACAAGCGAGTATGCACTTTTCGTCAGGGGATGTCTCGAATTCGAGCAGCCGACGCCTTCTGGGTATTGCGACTATACACCCAGCCAGGCAAGCCCAGTGTCCACGGCCGAGAGCGGCTCACTCAGACTTCTCACTCCGGACGAGGACCAGCATGGCGAATTCAACCCTATCATAGCCTCGTCGGCGTCACCACAGGACTATATGGAGATCGCGTCAGCACACCACGATATCAGTCAAGCCAAGTCGACCCATATACCTGATCTGTACAAGATGAACTCAGCAGCAACGTCTTCAGCTATCACCAGGAGCATGTTGGTACAACGGAAAACGCGCTCCGAGTAAGTATACATGACCGCTTCTGGCACCCATGTCGAAGATCAATCCTAACCAGGCCCTCGGGTATGCAGGACACACCAGGTACGAAAGGCCCGCAAGACGAATCGAAGAAAGCAGAAGCTGGCGACGCGCCACAAAAGACAGGCTCAACCCAAAGTAGCAGTTTGCTAGACTCTCGCAGAAAAACGTGGGCATCCACCGATCTTCGATTACCCGAAACGGCAAAGTGCGGCTCTTGGCCATCCCGATATGCCCAATCGCCGGCAGCCCACACTTGCCCTTGCATCTATGTCATGCATGTTCCGCTGCCGTGAGTGTCAGTCATGCTCCATCGATATCGTTCCAGAGCTAACTTGTTTCATAGGGTCCGCTGGCACACGTGCTCAGCACTCTAGGGCTGGCAGTTGTCCACTCAAGTGAAGCAACCAAATAAGCGATGAATGAGACTTTACTTACATGTTTACTCATCACTCCTTATCGGTGGTGAGTGGAGGATAGGATGAGATGAGAACCCGATTGACGCTAACTCTCGTTAAGCAAGTACTGTGCAAGGTACCAGATCCACTCTGCAGATATTCGCATGAGTGGTGACGATAGCCTCATCGCCTACACCTCGAGAATGCACACCATGACCTCCCGTGCTCGCCATTCTCTGCAGAGAGATGCAACCGGGAGCAGAGGGGGGCCCATTGATATCTAACATATCGCTGACCTTGCACCTATGCAAGCTTTTCAGATAAATTGTACCAAACATTTTCATTCTGTACCGATTCTCACGTGCCTCGTCATTCAATATCACGAGAGGACACACCACTGTCGTTCATGTCTAGCAATTACTTCTCATTTCATGGGTTGTTGGGTGGATCAAGGCGTTTCAAAGGAGTCTTGCCATATGTATGGATTAGTTTTGCGAAAGCCATTCACTTCTTCTGCAACCAGTTCATTCGTCGTGCAACCCTATGCCAGATATATATCTTGAACCGGCGCTCGGGGCCTTCAAGTTGGGTTTCTACGGCTTACGCGCTTACCCCATGCGTATGCTCCGCATCCAAAAGCTTCATCTAACAGAGCTAGCTCACGCGCTGGGTTTCGAATTACGTTGGCTGAGAGTAATATATTCTAAGCTGTACGCTGGGTTTCTCTGATTCGTATTGACTCGGCAACGGCGGAAGGTATTGGAAAGGCACATGGTTCTCAGTAGGCACATCCAATTTGTGGTTGAATGGCTACTGCTATCAGAATTTGATTGCCACTTGGGAGAATGCAGTCTCTACTTTCTAACTCAGGGTATGCAAACCATGCTCATCCGAGCACAGCTGCTTTCAGGTACCCGCCTACGCCGGAACAGGCCTTGACGCTGGCATCAGTTCTACCGTCTGTTCGAGACCTTTTGTCCATGCTTCATTCTCTTCCTCGCCTATCGATTCCTGTGAGACGATCTCTCTCCCCGGCAGGGAATACAGAGGGCCACCCAGGCTTGCTTCCACATACTGACTCGTGCCGTTTCAACCTCCCGTTACTCGAATATATCCAGCGCTCTGATGTTCCTACACAGCCACGTTATTCCTCTCAAATGCTGCAGGAAGTCTACCCCTTGGTCTGAGGTGACTCGGCACGTGCATGCGAACGTGCTATGACTGCGGGGCGCGCCGTGCAGGCACGATCGCACACGTTGCCCAAACCTTAATGATCGCACAGCTGGCTTGCATCTGGTCTGGAGATTCCATTGAGCTCTTGGAGCACGCGACCATCTTGTCGTGGCTTTGTGCCATCTCTCATCATCAAACTCGCAGCTAGCCTCTCGGGCCGTTGAGATAGACGAAGTAGGGGTTACCTTGCACTTGGAGCGCTGGAAGAAAGGGCGATAATGGTTGTCGCTGCTCCTTGCGTACTTGGTGATTCGGATCGCGCGAGGTTTGAACATGAAAAGGTGGAAATGCTGTGCATGAGATGCTGCCCGCTGTCTCGATCGTCCAGGGATCTCCCGAATACCCATATACTGGTAGACCCATCTGCGACCTCTCAGTGACGTCCTGCACGTCATTGAGCATAGCATGAAGCGCCGAATTGTCGTCTCACACTGAGCTCCAACCGTTATGTGGTCTACAAGAGAGTGGCCGACATGTGAACGGCCACAGGATCTTGCCACCCATCGCTTGACGGCTGAGAAGTGGAGACGGTGCCTGAGAATGCAAATTAGTACAGACTGTACGAAGCCCGTGAGATAGAACAGTCTGCGACAAAGAGGACGACTGAGGATTCTTCATTGGTCTCTGGCTTTGAACGAAACAGACAATTCCTTTTGAAGCATTGTGCTGCCGGCATGCCTCAGAACAGCCGAAGAGGCGTCATTATACTTTTGAGCTTTGCTTTTACGCCGAATATCGGGATGTCTGAGCTGTCAAACCATTGCGCCGCGATCTGTCGATACCGTTGACATCTGCAGGCGCGAGAGACGCTTGAAGAGAGCGCGCGAAGCACAACGACCGTCCAGTCCGAAGCGGTTGGGGAGCGCAGAGTCGAGCGGTTGCAACGGTAACCAGCCGAGATGGACCTAATCGAGAGCCGTCTGGACGCGCTGAGGTCGCAGAAGCGGACGTGACGTTGCCCCGAGCGGGACCCACAACGGGCTAGTCAGGTACGGCGAGGGGCTGCAGAGTGCCGCGCCCAGCCGAGAGCAGAGCACATGAACCGTTGAACTGCTGTCCGAGTGTGACCTTGCAGATCATAGGGCAACGCCGTTGTTCTTCCTCAGAAAAGAACCCTCCGCCTGTCAATCAAACTTTTTCTCCATATAAGTGCAAAGTATCCTTTGGTTTCGAGACGGAAGCAAACCAAACATTCTCCGTTATCTCTGACGGACTCACCAGACTCGGATTCCTTGAAGAGTTCGCTGTGATTGTAGTCAATTTTCAGCTCACCTTGCCTGATTGTCATCTTCAATTAGCTGATAACGTCTGATGACCAGAGGTGAGGTGCGATAATCTTCTACTCTGTCGAAGCCTGATGAAAAATGCAACATATCCGTTGCATTGGTGTCCTACTGAATACGTCATGACTTATGACATTCGGCTGGACATTCCCGCATTGTCCATTTGCTCTTCTCGATATTCCTATAGCAGAGCTCAACATGACTCCCGGCACTGTTGCTTGCAGCATCTTGAGACAGTCCTTAGCTAACATTCTCATCTCTCCTGTAGAGCGCAGGCAGACCTACACTTGATAGTTCCAGACAGCATCTCTAGTTGGTGAACATGGCACCGGCTACAGCGAATGAGATTGCGCCGACCAATGGCGTCAAGAACAAGCTCATGGAGCATGTCATCCGCACTCCTGGACGGATGCCATCTCCTCAGCCCACCCATCTCAGCGTACCGGGCGTGTCTCAGTCCCGAGTGCTTCAGGAGCAGGGCCCTGGCTACGTAGCGCCTAAGTTTGAGGGCAAGGAGCAACAGATGGAGCTGTACGTATTGCAATTGTGAAGGCAAACTCTACCTTGACTTGTGACTGACGGTGTCTCAGAGTCATGGACCAGGTTGAGGAGAAGGGGTTTATTCCAGCCGACTTTGTCGAATCCGAGACCAACTGGTTCTACAATGAGCTTGGGATAGATGACATGTACTTCCAAACGGAGACTGTCGAAGCGTAAG
>QQTW01001602.1_pt1 | contig 15954 bp, 12 predicted proteins | sample 1904831 | NCBI WGS metagenome assembly QQTW01 (sample SAMN09435610, study PRJNA476489) | Subsurface metagenome, whole genome shotgun sequencing project. | reverse complement strand
GGTGGAAGTTCGAGAAAAGTTAAGTATTCCAGAACCACAGATGGAAAGCGTTATGGCGCACCTCTGTAGTTATCCTCATATTGAGGAAGTCGCAATACTTAGCACTTGCAATCGTTTAGAGATATATATCGTTACTCACGAAACCGAGCAAGGCATCAGAGAAGTCAATCAGTTTTTATCAGAACACAGCAAATTGCCAATGTTGGCGTTGCGACAACACTTATTTGTTCTGCTTCATCAAGATGCAGTTATGCACTTGATGCGAGTGGCGGCAGGATTGGATAGCTTGGTATTGGGCGAGGGGCAAATTCTTTCTCAAATCAAGCAAACCCATAAGTTAGGGCAACAATACAACGGCATCAAATCTATTCTTAATAAGCTATTTAAACAAGCAATCACGGCGGGTAAGCGCGTCCGAACAGAAACCAATATTGGTACGGGCGCGGTTTCTATCAGTTCGGCGGCGGTGGAACTAGCACAGATGAAAGTTCAAAACTTGGCAGCTTGTCGAGTGACAATTGTTGGTGCAGGGAAAATGTCGCGGCTACTGGTACAGCATTTGTTAGCAAAAGGTGCGGTACAAATTACAATTTTGAATCGATCGCGTCAGCGTGCGGAAGAATTAGCTAAGCAATTTAGTCAAGTAACTTTACAAATTCAACCAATTTCCGAAATGATGGCAGTGGTAGCAATGTCAGACTTGGTATTTACAAGTACGGCAGCAACCGAGCCTTTGGTAGATCGTGCCAAATTAGAAGCAGCTTTAGAACCAAGTCATCCGTTAATGTTATTTGATATTTCTGTGCCGCGTAACGTCCACGGAGACGCAAAGGAGCTAGAAAACGTCCAAGCGTTCAACGTAGACGATTTGAAGGCTGTAGTCGCCCAAAATCACGCCAGCCGTCGCAAGATGGCAATGGAAGCGGAGAAGTTGTTAGAGGAAGAAGTGGCAATTTTTGACAATTGGTGGCGCAGTCTAGAGACAGTTTCGACAATTAGGTGCTTGTGGGATAAGGCTGAGGCTATTCGCGAACAAGAATTGGAAAAAGCCTTGTCTCGCCTAGGATCGGAGTTTGCAGAGAAGCACCAAGAAGTAGTTGAAGCTTTGGCGAGAGGAATTGTTAATAAAATTCTTCACGATCCGATGGTGCAACTAAGGGCGGAACAAGATATTGAAGCTAGACGGCGTTGTATGCAATCGCTACAAATGCTGTTTAACTTGGATGTCCGAGAAGCTATATAGCACTATAAATTTATCTTAGTTTCTAATTTAATTCGTGTGGTTAATAGCCGCACGGATTTTTTTATCGTGCGATCGCATTTAAGCTTCAATCTTTATACTTTTTACATATAATACCGAGGGATCGTTAATACAATCGAGGTAATAAATAAGGCTTTAATATCATGGAAAACTTATCTTTATTACCTCAAGTTATTCAGGAGCTAGAACAACACGAAGATTCTCTACGGCTAAAAAAGCTATTACTCTACCTTTGTCAGCAAGTTTGGGAAAACGAGCAAGCAAAAATAAACAATGCAGACTGGCATAGTTTGACTCAAGAATTAGTTAGCAAAAAAAAGACTTTTGCCAGCTTAAAAAAGTATATCTATGGCATGGCTAGAACAACTAATAAGCCTAAAAAGTATTCGTTAGTAGCAGATATACTTGCTTCTCAACTAGAAATATTATATTTTTTTGAAGAAGATGTAACTCAAGCTTGTTTGGCTCAGTTTCAAGAGGAGTTATTGCCTCAAGAAGTATTCGAGCGAGAAGAAACTACTAAGCCTTACGATTCCTACAAAATTAGATCGGAAATTATCAGAAACGTTAACCCATTGAGAGCCAAAATCCTATTATTTTCGGCGTTAAATGAGCGATTTAATTTTAGCCGCCAAGATTGGGTAAGCCTTAATTGCCAACAGCTTGATGCATTGCTCCAAAACTTGGTAGATAGCTGCCCAACATTTACCGAACTTGTCAGTAAGCTAGAAGATACGGCGGTGATTTTGCAAGAAATTGATGAAAATCTCAAAGCCGCAAAAGTTATCAGCCAGTCGCTGAAACCTCTCTACCTAGAGATTTCTGTGTAAATGTAGCTGTTGCCCGTAAAGAGCATAGTTTTGAAATGCTTTAATTTACTACTGCATCCTCACAAAATTTGGGAATACTAAATAGGTTGAGAGGTGCAGGACTATGAAGGTTGATGAATTTCTTGGGCGCTGTGCTGCTGGAGAAATAGATTTTAGCAATGGTAATTTGAGAGGTGTTAATCTATTTGCTGCCGATTTAATTGGTATTATCCTTATTCACGCCGACTTGCAAGGTGCGAACTTAATTTTTGCATATCTCAACCGTGCGCAACTATTCAAAGCTAATTTAACTGGGGCAAAGTTGAGCGGAGCAAACCTTAGTCAAGCTGACTTACAGGGGACTAAATTGTATGATGCTGACCTCCATGGGGCAGTTTTACAAGGTGCGGACTTGCGTAGCGCCGACATGAGCTTGGCAAACTTGTTAGATGCAAATATGCTCAATACAGATTTGCGTAATGTCAATTTAAGTGGAGCTAATTTGACTGGGGTGTGTTTGCGGGGTGCAAATTTTCGCCAGGAAAAGAATAACTATGTTGCCAATTTGTGCGGTGCAACACTCTTTAAAGCTGATGTACGCGGTGCGAATTTAGCTGGGGCAAATTTATCGCGGGCTGATTTGCGTTATGCCAATTTTAACGAAGTTAATTTGCGTGGAGCCGATCTTAGTTGTGCTGACTTGAGTAATGCCGATTTGAGTTATGCCTTGCTCAACGATGTTAATTTAGATGGGGCGATACTCGAAGGAGCAAACTTGAGTAATGCTCGATGCGAGCGAATATCAATGATCGATGCAAATTTGACTGATGCAAATTTGAGTGGGGTTGCAATTCCTGATGGTAAATTAGTTAGAACTAATTTGGTAGCAGCAAATTTAAGTAAGGCTACCCTAAATAGAATCGACTTAAGTAGAGCAAATTTGAGCTACGCCGATTTGAGTGGTGCTTATTTGATTGATGCTTTTGTCGCCAAAACTAATTTTGCTAACGCCAACTTAAGCAATGCCAATTTACTTAGAGCGGAATTAAGCAGTGCTATCTTAACCAATATCAATTTGACAGGCGCTACTATGCCCGATGGCAGTATAGGTAGTTAATTACAACATCTTTTCTAGAAACTGTTTTGCCCGATCGCATTGCGGGTTATTAAAAAACTCTTTAGGGGTATCATCTTCTGCTAATTGCCTTGATCTAGAAATAAAATGCGAGCGCTTACTTCTCTGACAAAGCCCATTTCATGGGTAACGATCGCTATTGTGATCCCTGTTTGAGTTAAGTCTTTCATCACTTACAGCACTTCTTTTACCATCTCTGGATCGAGGGCGGAGGTTGACTCATCAAATAACAATTGTTGATATAAATTTTCCCAGAAGTTGGTACTTCTAGTAAATTCATACAGCGCAAAAAAGTAGACTTTCCCGATCCCGAAGGACCAATAATTGCTATAACTTCTCCTGCATGAATTGCGGTAGAAATTCCTTGCAACACTTTGAGAGTGCCAAAAGCTTTGTGGTTGTTAGGTGCGCCTGTAGAAGAATCTTCACCAAAATAGCCAGCGTCTATGCTTAAGGTTTTGGTTAGGCTGTAGTTAGCTGCGATACCTGCTTGATTACCTAAAGGAAAATATACAAGGTTTACTTGACCAAAGTTAGAAATTGCACCTGTCGCCGTATCGATAAAAGGGCTGACTGTTTCAGACTAACAACTGGGATCCGGAGGCAGAGCATTAGACATCAGCCCACTTGATGGAATGACCACAATTTCCTTCTCTCATCCTTTCCTCTTTAGCACCACCCGCATTTTTTAACCACCCAATCTACCTCTACAAGTAATTTTTCTCCTAGCATCTACTCAAATACACAATTAATCAACCGTAAGCTATTTCTTTTGATTGATTAATAATGATTGATTTGTATAGAAAATTAGTACAAGCAATACAGATGATTGTTCATCTATTTTGCTAGGTCGTAGCAGGCTTTTTGCTGTTTGTCCTGCTAGTTGCTTTCTTAAGGAGAACGGTGTCTGGGAAGCAAGCGATCGCACTCTTGCTATTGATTGATAGTTTCTGTTAATTGGTTGTGGTGTAGGGTTTTTATCGTTTCCCCTGCTTTATAGTTATCGAAGGGGCACTAAACTGTCCATCAGAACAGCCTAAGACAACTAGCACTCGACGATTAAATATACTTTTTAACGGAAACTGCGATCACGCAAGTAAATTCTTTGTGTTTTGTCTTATAAAAAAGCTGGCGAACATAAAACTATTTCCACCAGCTTTTTTGAGTATTATATTCAAAACAATCTTTTTTAGTACCAGCCCGTACCTGGCTTAAGAGGTTCACCTGCAAAAGGTTGTACGCCAATTAGAGGATATTCATCATCGGTAGGGCTAAAAATTCGTGCTACTCCTTCAAAAAGATATTGAAGAATGCTAAGAACTCTTTGGAAAATATTCATAAAACCAAACCTCTAAGCAAATGCCAAGGAATGTTATTAGTTGTATTTTAAGTTCTTAAATGAGTAAATGCGATCGCATCTCAATCATTTGCAAGCATTCGCAGTATTTGTTTGCTTAGATTCGCATTACTTTATATCGCCCAATTTATCTAAAGTTTACCATAAATAAAACTTAATAAAACAGTTAAACTGCCTGTTTGTGCCAAATAATACCAAAAATTTATCGGCATTTTGGTGAAATACACTATAATTAAAAAGCAAACGTATCGAGGTAGCTGCACCATGACTACTTCCCCCAATTGGGAGTGTCTGCAAGATGATCGCCTTCAATCAATTACCCCATCTCAAGAGCTAACCCTAACTGAAGGACAAGACTACAGTTTGCTCACAGATCTTTACCAACTTACAATGGCAGCCAGCTATGTAGGTGAGGGCGTAGAACAAAAACAAGCAAGCTTTGAATTATTCACACGCAAATTGCCCGAAGGATTTGGCTATTTAATAGCTATGGGCTTGGCGCAAGCATTAGAGTACCTAGACAAGTTTTGTTTTAGTGCGGCGGGATTAGAAGCCTTAAAAGCAACGGGTATTTTTGCTCATGCACCCGACAAATTTTGGCAGCTACTTGCCCAAGCGCAGTTTACAGGCGATATTTGGGCAGTACCAGAAGGAACAGCAGTTTTTGCTAATGAGCCGTTGTTACGAGTAGAAGCCCCACTATGGCAAGCTCAGTTAGTAGAAACATACTTGCTCAATACCTTAAACTATCAAACTTTGGTAGCCACTAAAGCGGCTCGTTTGCGCGATGTCGCTGGGGCAGAGGCAACTTTATTAGAATTTGGTACGCGCCGGGCTTTTAGTCCGCAAGGCTCTTTATGGGCAGCACGAGCAGCTTTAGCCGCAGGATTTGATGCAACATCGAATGTCCTCGCAGCATTGAAATTAGGACAAAAGCCTAGCGGTACAATGGCTCATGCTTTAGTCATGGCGCTGACTGCTTTAGAAGGCAGTGAGGAGCAAGCTTTTGCTGCCTTTCATCGCTACTTTCCTAGTGGGACGTTATTAATTGATACTTTTGATACGGTGGTGGCGGCGGAAAGATTGACGCAAAGGGTAAATGCGGGAGAAATAGAATTAGCCGGAGTGCGGATAGACTCAGGCAATTTAGAGCAATTGTCTAAAGTAGTCAGAAATCTTTTACCCAACGTGCCGATTATTGCTAGTGGCGATATTGACGAAACAGAAATAGCTAGGCTAAAAGCAAATTCTGCTTGTATTGATGGCTATGGAATCGGCACAAAATTAGTTACGGGAGCGCCAGTAAATGGGGTGTATAAGTTAGTTGAGATTGATGGTATCCCAGTTATGAAAAGCTCTAAAGGTAAAGTTACTTATCCAGGACGCAAGCAAATTTGGCGAACTTTAGAAAATGGAGTAGTCAAGCACGATCAATTAGGTTTGATGGACGAAGCTAAACCGCCAGATTCTCTGCCTTTATTGCAGTTGGTAGTTAAGCAAGGACAAAGGCTACAATTACCAGAAAGCTTAGCAGAAATTCGATCGCGTACTACAAATTCTGTGACCAGTTTGCCCCCAGAGTGTCGAGATATCAACCAACCTGTAAGTTGCGAGGTGAATATTTCTCCGGCTTTGCAGGAATTAGCGCAAAAAGTAAGTGAAAAAAATAGATGAGAGTTGCTTTATTTGGTACGAGTGCCGATCCCCCAACTTCTGGGCATCAACAGATTCTTAGTTGGCTTTCCGAACATTACGATTGGGTAGCTATTTGGGCGGCGGATAATCCGTTTAAATCACACCAAACTTCTCTAGCTCATCGCGGCATGATGCTGCGCTTATTGATTGAGGAAATGCACCCGTCACGTCATAATATTGAGTTTTATCCAGAACTTAGCAGTCGTCGGACATTGGAAACCGTAGAGAAGGCTAAAAAGTTATGGAGTGCGGAGCGGGTAAATTTTACATTGGTTATTGGTGCAGATTTAGTTAAACAGTTACCTCGTTGGTACAAAGCCCAAGAATTGTTGCAGCAAGTTCAAGTCTTGGTTGTGCCGCGACCAGGACATACACTAGAAAATGAAGATTTACAGCAATTGCAAGGCTTAGGCACAAAAGTAGAAGTTGCGGATCTAACGGGTTTAGATGTATCTTCAACGGCGTATCGCGACTTTGGCGAGACTGATGTTATAACTCCTCCTATTCAAGCCTATATTCATCGAGAGCATTTGTACAAATGCCAGGACGCATCCAAAAAAATGCCGATTCACTAAATAAACAACCTTTAGCTGATTTTAAGGTCGGGGTTGATAATGTAATTTTTTCTGTCGATACTGTGCAAAATCGGCTCTTAGTTCTATTGGTAATGCGCCACCAAGAGCCGTTTGTAGATTATTGGGGGCTTCCCGGTACTTTAGTGCGTCAAGGGGAGTCTTTGGAAGATGGTGCTTATCGAATTTTGGCGGAGAAAATTCGCGCGAAAAATTTGTATTTGGAGCAGTTGTATACTTTTGGCGGTCCAAACCGCGATCCGCGTGAAGCGACCGATTGTTATGGAGTGCGTTATCTATCGGTAAGTTATTTTGCTTTGGTACGATTTGAAGAAGCAGAATTAATTGCTGATGGCGTAAGTGGGATTGCTTGGTATCCGGTGAAAGAAGTACCGCAATTAGCTTTCGATCATCAAGAAATTTTGGCTTATGGACACAGAAGACTGAAAAATAAACTAGAGTACAGCCCCGTTGCTTTTGAAGTGTTGCCCGAATTATTTACTTTAAGCGATCTGTATCAGCTTTATTCTACGGTGCTAGGAGATAATTTTTCTGATTATTCCAACTTCCGGGCGCGGTTATTAAAATTGGGTTTTTTGGCGGATACCAAAGTTAAGGTATCGCGGGGTGCAGGTCGTCCAGCTACATTGTATCGGTTTGATGCGGATGCTTTTGCACCGTTTAAAGATAAGCCTTTGGTGTTTATTTAGCTAACAAGATTTATGAAAATTGCGATCGCACAAATTAATCCAACTATTGGCGATTTGGCGGGTAATGCTCGGCAAATTCTTCAATGTGCAAGACAAGCGAATGAACAAAATGTCTTGCTGCTAACACCAGAGCTCTCTTTATGTGGATATCCGCCCAAAGATTTGTTGCTTAATGGTAGTTTTATTAACGACATTGCTGCAACTCTGGAGCAATTAGGGCGAGATTTACCTCCTACGATGGCGGTATTAGTAGGCTACGTCCATCCAAACGAGCAATCCTACCAATCTGGCGGTAAACCGTTATTTAATAGCGCAGCTTTACTTCACCAAGGCAAAATTGAGCAAATTTTTCACAAGCGGCTTTTACCCAACTACGATGTATTTGACGAACACCGTTATTTTGAGCCAGGGTTGCATATCAATTCCTTTAGTTTCTCGGCGCTAAAAATTGGTGTCACTATCTGCGAAGACTTTTGGAATGACGAAGATTTTTGGGGAAAGCGCAGCTATGTAAGTAATCCGATTGCTGACTTGGCGGCTTTGAATGTAGATTTGATCGTCAATCTGTCTGCTTCGCCCTACAGCGCTGCTAAACCGCATCTGCGAGAAGCAATGCTACGACACGCCGCTATTCGCTATCAAAAACCAATTATTTACGCCAATCAAGTAGGCGCAAATGATGACTTAATTTTTGATGGTTGTAGTGTAGGGTTTAATCGTAAAGGCGAAATAATCGGTCGCGCTCGGGCTTTTGAAACCGATTTATTGGTTATAGAATTTGACGAACAATTGCAAGATTTGCAGCCAAGGGCGATCGCCCTTGGCGCTACCCCCGGGGCGATCGCACCTATGCCAGAAAATGAGGATGAGGAAATCTGGAAAGCTTTGGTATTGGGCGTTCGCGACTATACTCGCAAGTGTGGCTTTAGCAAGGTAGTTATTGGCTTGAGTGGTGGGGTTGATTCGGCATTAGTTGCCCAAATTGCTACGTCTGCGTTGGGAAAAGAAAATGTTTTAGCGGTATTAATGCCTTCTCCCTATAGTTCGGATCATTCCGTTCAAGATGCTTTGCATTTGGCTAAAAATCTGGGGATTAGCACCCAAACTTTGCCTATTGGTGAATTGATGAGAGGTTACGACACAATATTAGAGCCGTTATTTGCAGGTACAAGCTTTGGATTAGCAGAGGAGAATATTCAATCGCGGATTCGGGGAAACTTGTTAATGGCGATCGCCAATAAATTTGGTTATCTGCTACTTTCTACAGGTAATAAGTCAGAAATGGCTGTAGGTTACTGTACTTTATACGGTGACATGAATGGCGGGTTGGCTGCGATCGCCGATGTCCCCAAAACTCGCGTTTATTCTATCTGTCGCTGGCTAAATCGTACAACTGAAATTATCCCCGCCAATATTTTAGATAAGCCTCCAAGTGCGGAACTCAAACCCGGACAAGTTGACGCTGATTCATTGCCGCCTTACGATGTGTTGGACGATATTTTACAACGCTTAATTCACGATTATCAATCGGCAGATCGAATTGTTGCGGCTGGACACAACCCAGCTATTGTTGATCGGGTATTAAAGCTAGTAGCAAGAGCAGAATTTAAACGCAGACAGGCTCCACCAGGATTGAAAATCACCGATCGCGCTTTTGGTACTGGCTGGCGAATGCCTATTGCCAATAAGTGGATAGATGCAAGTAGGCATCAGCCAGTAGTTCTAATCCCAACCAATTTATAGATGCAAAAAAGCCCGCCTAGGCGGGCTTTTGATTGTTACTGGTGCTATTAATTTGAACTAGGGAGGAAATTGGGCGTACCTTTCCCACCATTGCGTCCAACAGCCGGAATCTCTAGTAATTGATCGGTCGCTTGTCCATTACCGCTATCTGTAACAGAGGTTTGATTTCCCGGATGTCCGTTAGGGACAAATAGCTGGGGGTGATCGAAGGGCGCTTTGTCGTAACGCACGCGATCGTCCGTCAGCGATTTGAGGAAATCTACCAAATCAGCTTTATTTTCAGCACTCAAATTCAAGTTCTGAATATCCGCATCCAAGTTATCAATGTTTTGCTCGTGAAAATCTCCGCCTCGATTGTAGAACTCGACTACTTGCTCTAAAGTCAATTGCCCGCCATTGTGGAAATAGGGAGCAGTAAGCTCTATATTACGCAGTCCAGAAGTTTTGAAAGCTCCATCTACGGCTATTCTGTCCTTGGCATTTACTTTAATGTTAGGTTTCTCGCCTAGGAGTTTCTTGAACGTCCCTGCTTGAGCTAATCGAGACTCAGAAAGCGGGTTGCCGAAAGGATCTTTAGCACCCACCCCTAGATCTTCAAAGGTAGGTCTAACACCGATGTTGTAGAAGCCGTTGTCATAAATAGCTTCTTCATTGTCTCCCATGATCATGCGTTCAAGGCGTTCTTTTTTGACGTTCTTCACTGAAGCATTAGTAAATTCTGCTCCCCCGTGACAGTTGATACACTTGCCTTTATTTTGGAAAACTTCTAGTCCTCGCTTCTGGCGATCGCTTAAAGCTGAGGAATTTCCATCAAAGTACTGGTCAAAGGGTGAATTGTCTGAAACTAATGTTGCCTCATAAGCTTGAACTGCAAGTCCAAAGAACAGTGAGAAATTGTACTCCATGAGCGTGTACTGAATGGTACTCAATGAGCCGCCCTTGGGTAGAGGTAGAATAGTGCGATCGCCAGTTTTGGGATCGACTTGGATAATTAGGTTGGAGTTCCACCATTGCGGCTTAAATGCTTGCTCGATTAAGGTTGAATACCTTTCCACATTCAATCCTGGCTGACCTCCTCGACTATAACTACCAAGAACGCTATCGTCTGTGGCAACAAGCTGTTTGCCAAGAGGTCTAAGTACCGTTAGCTTTTTGCCTAACTTTCTTCCTACTCTTTTGAGAGGTTTGAGGGGTTTAGGAGACTTGGATGGCTTAGCTTGCTTGGTTACGCTATCGTTATTAGTATCAGATAAGCTATCTACATTAACTACTCCAGAAGAATTGTTAATAACCTCTTGACTACTAGCCTCAACTACAGTGACCTTACCTGTAGTTTCAGATAAGGTCGCTCTTAGAGGTGCGATCGGCAAGTCCTCAGCAGCTATCTCGAAGGCACTAAGTGGTGGACCTACTGCCTGGGAAGCAAGCGACGAATTTTTGATATTGGCACGCACATCTAGTAGTTCATTTTTTTTAGTCGCCTTCAAAACAAAGGCGTTAGGATCTCTCAAGCCGAATTCATTTACTCCATTAAAAATATTCTGAGCGCGTCCATCCCAGAAGTTGCGGAAGTTGAAAACAGCGTTGATTGTGGTGGGAGAGTTGCGCCCTGTTACTTGACGGACACTAACACCATTGACATTGAAGACATCATCTTTGAGAGGTTCGACAATATCCTTATCGCTTCCAGGATTAACATCCACATACTTTGATTTGAAGACTCCTTGAGAACCAGTAATATCGTTGCTATCAGCTAAAACTGTTGAAGAACGGTTGTTGGTGTCTGATAGCTTGTGAAACGGATAGTCTGCTGCCGTCAGTTGGTAATTTGGTCTGCTCCCAATATCAAAAACATTCCCTGGTCCTGGGTTGATTTGATTTTTAGATCTGTTGTCTGCTCCAGCGTGAAAATGACAACTGGCACAAGATTGAATGCCATCGCTACCAAGCTGCATATCCCAAAACAAAGATTTGCCTAAAACAAGTGCTGCTTTTTCGTCTTGCACAAAGTCTTTCAGCTCTTTATTGCCTGGCTTTGGAATTGCTACGGTTTTGAGCGAGGCTAAAGGCTGAGAAGGTTCTGATCCAATCTGTGCTGATACTGTGTGTCCAGCTAGAATCGTCGCCAATACAAGTATGAAAATCGCGCTAAATCTTTTCACAACTTTAGACCAGCCAAAAAATAGCTGCCCCAATATTCCCAATCTCATTACTATCTTGGTAGTAACGAGTTGTATCCCTTTCAAAAGTCTCGCCAGTAAGGTTTTAGAGGAAGCAATCTGACTTGTGGTCTTATTACTTGACACCGGGCTGGTGTCCTTATGACTTTCCGACTTCGGCAAATCGCTGTAACTATTGTTTTTACCCTTGCTCATTGTTTCTGAGTATGGTTCAAAAATTTTGTATGGATTTAGATCGAGCTACGCGTCAAAAACTCTGCTACCTGCATAGTTTTTCTCAGCTTCAAAAGATTTTTTACAAGTAGAAATCTTTTTCCAAAATACTAATTAGCTCAAGTTGAGCTAATTAGTGATATAGCAAAAAAACTACAGTAGATGCTTACATTTCCCCTTTCTTAACTATACCTCTGCTATCAACAAAGATATTTTCCTACATTACCTTTATTGCGAAATAAATTACTTATATTTGTAAGGTAAATTTGAAAAAAAGAGGACATTATATGATTGAGATAGTTCTCATTATTTGTAACAAGCTCAAGGCACTCTATAACATTTATTAACAAACCGCCATTCATTCAGTCTGTAGCTAGATTTCAGGAATATTGATTTATGGTTGCAAAGAAAGATGAGTATACTTATATACTAAAACTGGGTAAATTTTGATACCTAAAGTTTTATTTACTTTGTTTGTAGTAACATAAACTAAATATTTTACTCTCGGATTTTTGCCGTACTTATTTGTTAGCTTTATAGCTTATAAAGACGTTGACTTTGCAATTTTTACAGTAATTATAAGATTGCAGCTTCATAACATCCAGAAATCACAAACATTGTAGCTGTATGTACTTGAAACTTTAGGTAAAATGTGTATTAGTGGTTAAAGCAGAAACGATCGCAAAAACTAAAATAAAATCTGTGCTTGTCTTAACCAAATAATTACTAATTTATAATTAATTGATATCTGCACTCGAAATATTAGATGATGGTCCCGTTGGGATAGCCTTGGAGTCGAGGTAACGTATTGATAGCGATCACTATCAATTTCATTGTTTGCTGCTGTTTAGAGGTAATAAGTCGGAAAAGTGGTCGAGCATTCCGCTCTTGGTGCGGGTTGGTAGCCAATTACTAATAATGTAGGTAGATGCTAATAGCTACCAAAGATAACCGAGCAAAGTTGCATCCCAGCAAGTTATCTAAACCCTACAAACAAGCTAACCAATTTTAGTAAGCGTATATGGCTCCGGTTTTAGCAATATTGAATACGTTGAAACCATCGTCCGTAGTAGGCACAATAGTAACGCTAACTGCATTCTTGGTGACAGAAGTTTTGTACCCCAATCTAGTATCGTCTCCGGCGGAAGCTTGGGAAGAAGAGTCATAAATGGCGATATTAATTGGCAACGAAGCAATTTTTAGCTGCGTACTAGCACCTACAGCTAGGTTTCTCTCTCCCCGTTCATCTAAGAAGTTGTAATTTAGAGGAAACTTCGTTTTATTTATCAAAGTAACAGTAACAGGATTTTTAGGATTTACTCGTGCAATTGGTTGCCAATAACCAGGCTTATAGGTAGTTGCTGGCGGATTTTGTGCCAAGACGGGGATTGTCATCCCAACAATTAGTGCCACACCAGTCAATCCTAAGAATTGTCTCAAAGATAGCATCAGCTTTACCTAACTACGTGTCCAAGGTCAATATACAACTGATTAACTATATAGTCCACATTTTGAAAAATCATTTTTTCTACAGTAAAATCGCTAACTTAAAGTAAAAAAATATACTTGGTATGATCGCAAGTTCGAGCAACCAAAAAATGTCATTGTCGTCAAAGCTAAACCATCGTCATTCCAAAACCAATACTCATTTTTATGTAAAGATGAAATTAAATTATCTAAACATTTATGACGGCGGTTTCTCTCCAAAGCGTCCATAAGGTCTATAACAACATTCCTGTAGTTAACGATTTATCTTTGACGATTCAATCTGGGGAAATGTTTGGTTTACTGGGACCCAATGGTGCAGGTAAATCTACAACCATTCGGATGCTCACAACTTTGACTAAACCCACTCAGGGACACATTGAAGTAGCGGGGTTTGATGTTATGCGGCAACCATTGCAAGCAAAGCAAAGCCTAGGTGTAGTATTGCAGCAAACCAGTGTAGATGCTGACTTGACTGTGTGGGAAAATATGGAACTGCACGGGCGCTTACATCATTTACCCAATCCCCGACGACAGCAATCAATCAATCGCTGGTTGGAATATGTGGAACTAATTGAGCGGCGCAATGATTTGGTAAAAACTCTTTCGGGGGGAATGAAGCGCCGCTTGCAAATTGCCAGAGCGCTGCTGCACGAACCAAAAATATTGTTTTTAGATGAACCTACCGTAGGGTTAGATCCGCAAACAAGGCGGCGGTTGTGGGAAATTATTCTTGACTTGAATAAGCAAGGAATGACAATGCTGCTGACAACTCACTATATGGATGAAGTCGAGTATCTATGCGATCGCATTGGGATTATGGATGGCGGCAAATTAATCTCTTTAGGAACGTTACAACAGCTAAAATCACAGTACGGTGAGGGGTTACTCATGAAGCAAATAGGCGATCGCTGGGAGTATAAGTTTTTCCCCACTTTAAACGATGCAAATGCCTACCTAGAAAACCAAATTAACAAAACAGGTATGATGGTACGCCCAGCTAACTTAGAAGATATTTTTGTTGAATTAACGGGGCGACAACTCGACTAGAGATTTTTTAAAGCATGGTTTCTTCCCAGTAAGGCGGATTCCCAAACCGTTTAATTATAAAATCGATAAATGCCTTAACTCGCAGCGAATTTCTCCGAGAGGGCAAGTGAAGCGTATAAATACCCATATCTATACTGGTTTGGGGAGAAACTTGACAATCGGTTAGCACTGCTTGCAAATTTCCTTTGCGGAGATCTTCACCAATTAGCCAAGTTGGCATCAAAATCAAACCCGTACCATCTAAACAAACTTGGCGGAGTACCTCAGAATTACTTGATATTAAAGAACCACTGACTTTAACATCATAAAACTCGGTATCTCGTTTAAATTTCCAAATATCATAGCCCATAAAATAGGCAAATAATAAGCAATTATGCTCTGCTAAATCTTCTGGATGTTGGGGTTTACTATGCCGCTCGAAATACGCTGCGCTACCGCAGACAAGGCGCGCATGAGAGGCAATTTTACGCATAATTAGATTTCCCCCAGAGCGATCGAGATTCCCAATCCGAATTACAACGTCTAAATCTTCCTCTACTAAGTTAGACAGCCCATCGCTCAATCTCAAATCAAGCTTTAATTGTGGATACTGAACAAAAAAATCGCTGACTATCGGTGCAATGTGCAGTCTCCCAAAGGCGATGGGTACGCTAACTTTCAACAATCCGTGCGGAACGTCTTGTTCTATTACACCTTGGTTTGCTTCTTCCAAGTCTTGCAAAATGCGAACGGCTTGATCGTAATATTTACGCCCTTGCGCTGTCAGAGTAACGCTGCGAGTTGAGCGGTTGAGTAATTGGGTATTAAGCATTTCTTCTAAAGCAGTTACCTGGCGAGTTACAGAAGATACCGCCATTTGCATTTGCCTAGATGCTTCAGAAAATCCTTCAGTTTCTACGACTTTGACGAAAGCACGCATCGCTGCAAACTGATCCATCGGGTTTTTTCTACTTTTGCATAAAACGCAAAGGTGTTTAGCATACTAGCTATATTATCATTTTTTATGAATGAAGTTATCCTTGAAAAGTCAGGAATTAATGGAAACAAACTCATGACTTTAACAATTGAAATCACTTCAGACTTTATTTGTCCTTGGTGTTTGGTTGTAGATAAAAGACTCAATAGAGCAATTGAGCAATTAAAAGCTCCCGTTAAAATTAAGCGCCTTTGGTATCCGTTGGAATTAAACCCAACTATGCCAGAAGCGGGTATGAATCGTAAAATCTATCGTTCTAACAAGTTTGGTAGTTGGGAATATTCACAAACCCTTGATGCTCAAACGATGCAGGCGGCGAAGAATGACGGGATTGAGTTTCGCTATGACTTAATGCAAGTTACACCAAATACTTTAAAGGCTCATCGCTTAAGTTGGTTAGCAGAGCAGGAAGGTAAAGCTACAGAGATGGTTGAGCGAATTTTGAACGCTTACTTTACTCAAGGAGAAGATATTACCGATGTTGAAACTCTAGTCAAACTCGCGGTGGAAGTTGGTTTAGACGCTGACAATGTTAGAGAGTTTTTAAATTCCCATCAAGGAGTTGCAGAAGTAAAAGCTTTAGAGGAACAAGCAGCAAGCCGAAATATACGCGGCGTACCGTCAATCAAAATCGGCACTGAAACAATTGTAGGAGCGCAAAGCGTTGAGGTTTTTGTGACAGCCTTGCAAAGGGCGGTAAATCAATTAGAAGCCGTATAACAAAATACAGATGATGTAATGACTATAAAACCAACAGGTAATCGAGCA
>QQTW01001601.1_pt1 | contig 15955 bp, 20 predicted proteins | sample 1904831 | NCBI WGS metagenome assembly QQTW01 (sample SAMN09435610, study PRJNA476489) | Subsurface metagenome, whole genome shotgun sequencing project. | reverse complement strand
GGATAAAGATCCTCCTTACGATTTAATAGACGAGGATGTGGAGTCAGTTCTGTATTCATGTGAATATTGCAACTCCATCAGGGTGTTGGAGTTCTTTACTTGAAGATTTGTCATGCTGCATATGATTTCACGCTTTAATCACTCCAGACTCTAGAATGGCGCAAGATGTGTATTACGGGACTTTGGGAGATGGTGAATTACGAGCGGCCTCGGGGTCTTTTCTGCTCTTCTACCCTGTGAAGTTCTAGCTTGAGCAAAATTCCTCAAACTTATGATCTTAAGGAGCTCACATGTATACTAAGCCGATTTCCTACTTACACTTACCTCTTTAATCTTTCTTACCTTCTTCTGCGACTCACATCATCACCCCTCCTTGTAGCACAGCTTCGACCACTTTAGACGATGTATATCAAAACGCTTCTTGCGCTTCTCGCTCTCGGCATGCACCTCACCAGCGCCTCTCCTGATGAGCTCAACCGAGGCCACAAAGGGCACACTACCGATCACAGCAGTATCCACAGGCATTTCAAGAATACAGAAAGAATGGCAAACCCGGCCACTCAGCCCAGAAACAAGGGACACTCGAGACCGGGTCATGGGCACTATGTTACTGCGCGCGCCGTGCCTCCGTATTCCACATATTGGACAACTCTGACACAGCAATGTCCCTTACTTGGAAGCACGACCAGGGACTGCAGGACTGGCGTCGAGCCTGAACTGCCCGGCTGGTGCCAACGACTACATCATCTCGAATGCAACAGACAGAAGAGGTATCCCGGACTCGTTGGGTGGGCTCACCCCGGAACACCCTTGAATCCTGGAGGTAGCGCCCTGCCCGACCTAGGGGAGTCGAGCCCTCGGTGCATCTATTATTTCCTCCCAGATGCTGGTCGAGAGGTTCGTGTTGTTGGGGAATGCGCGCAGCGCTGGGGCCCTTGGGGATCGTGGGCTGTGATCCGAGGGTGGGGTTCGGATACGTGCGTTGAACTGGAGGAATTGACATATCATTGTGGACTATGGAATTAGGCAACGGATAAAATGTCGATTATGTTATATTGTGTTTCACGGATGTAATTTTAAGACTACCGAGTGGGAAGAAAGAGCTTGAATAATGGAGATACTTTGATCCAGCTGCTTTTATTGTAATGAGTCTGCGACTGAGCCTTTCTCCTACTTGTCTACTTGTTGAGCTCTTCATGTCATTCTCTCTTCCCACTGGTCATCGATAAATCAGAGCAGGGAATATTGCCGGGCCCAACGCTTCGAGGGGTTTGAGCAAGTTATTTTTTTGATTACACTGCTCTTACCTTTTATAGACATTTTCCCTCATATCCTTCTCAAGGCCAAGCAAAGAACTCCTCATATAAAGTCTCCTTCCCACCTACTTTTCTGTTCCTCACACATTTCTCACCCTCTCATCCAACGAGTAGTCCATCTTCTCATTCTCTTCTATTGCTTCATCCGTCCACAAGACTCTACTCTGCAGTCAATTTATTTCAGAACCAATTCCAGAACTCAGTCATTCAAAATGATCCCCAGGATATACCTCGTGCTCCTCGCCCTCACAGCCACTCTCATCAACGGTTCCCCCCTCCAGCTACAACAACGAGCCAAAGCGCACTACACCATCTCCCACTCCACCGTCGTCATCAGCAGCACCACAACATCCACCATTCCTGAAACAGCGACGAGGACGACGACCGATAGCCTCCCATCCTCCATCGTCATGGTAACCGCCACCGCAACCGAAACCTTGACCGTCACTCCCACGTCTCAAACCCCAACCACCAACAACCCCGTTCCCTCCACCCCCCGCATCATGAGCAACCCCTTCCCCACACCGCCCATTGACTTCCTCGCCCTGAACAACGACCCCATCACCGTGACCGAGACCATCGAAGACCACGCGACAGTCACCAAAACGGCCACCGCCGTCATCATGGCTACGGCTGATATGACCACCGCGACTGTGACAATCGCGCCGCTCACTGCTTGTCCGGCTAGGTTTCATGATATTTTCGATAAAGGAGGAATGGCGTGTGTGAGGGATCCCAAGGAGTGAGCGAGCTTGCTGGTGAGAGGCTGTGGGATGAGTGGATCCAATGCGTTCTGGTTTTGGACTGTGTATCCGTGAGGAACGGGGGATTGACGAATGGAGTGGGGGTGTTCAGGCTGCCGTTGGAGTAACGCGATTGATGTTTTTTGTTGGGAATGACCCGAGTTGGGGACTTGAGCTTGTCTTCATGGTCACTGTATATAACCTTGTCCTTGAGATTTGCTAGGAAGGCAACCCGGTTCGGTCAAGCGATTCCATTAGCCTGGGGCGGTCTGGTATGTGGACACCGTGTCGATATTAGATATCTCCTGCCGGCGTTCCGTCGTGCAGACTGATCGATTGTTCGGGATGACCTCGACCACGAATACGACCCATTGGCAGACCGACTACGTATTTTCTATCTGCATCTCCGCTCTGTCCCTTACTATAATGAGCTCCGATATATAATTTTAACCCGCGAAGCTTCTCGAAATCATCGGCAATTTCCAATTATCCGAATGCCATGGTTGGTCTGTCGAACATGTGCTAGTGGAATTTTCGATAGTCCGACTATGGGACTAAGATCGTCGAACCGAATGCTCAGAAGAACAAGAACAATTAGTGGTAGTAGCACGACCCAACTTTGCTGCACGGGAGGTTTTTCCATACAACATGAATAGCGCTACCTATCTCATAGCCAATTGGAGCGTCAGTCCGAGCAGGGTCGTGATTATCATGACAGCATGATGTAAGAACGGGCGATCGTTCGCGTTCTCACCAATGCCGGTTGGCACGATATCTGGGCTACCAGCTGTTGAGCCTGTTAGGAGATAGTAGGTAAAGAGAGATCATTTCTGCCTTACCATGCCAAGTCTCATTACCCTCTTCCTGTCTGTCTATTGTGATGTCCTCTCGCTGTTAAACAAAATTCGTAGGGTATTGGTTTTGACTTTCAGATAGGCCCATGCGTAGGCCAGACAGCTCCAATATATGGCCATGGTACCCTTCAGTAATCCGCCAGAAGGGTATTAAAAAGGTAGAAGTACCAGGGCTTCACATATCCTAACCCCAGCCCCGATTCCTTAACCCCATTGCTCTGGCTCGCGGATTGCTGGAAGTTCAAGATTCCCAAGTTCCTCTCTACCGTCTTGGCAGCACCCAAACCTCCATCAATATATGCTGCGCCAACGATAGCCTCGACGGTGTCGCTCACCGTGCTTTTTGGCGGATAGCGGTCCGAGTCCTGGGGCTTGGTCATAAAGCGCTGAAGTCGCGCTTTGTTGGCAACGGCGCGAAAGTGAGCGTTAGAAGTGAGCCGGGATTTAAGCTTCGTATATTCGTCTTCGGTTTTTGGTCAGTGTAATCAAATAGTTGATGAAACATCCACAATCAAGACGTGACTTACGAAGCGACTCATAGGATCGGTACCATTTCTCCGACAGCAGAACATTCATGACCTCGTCTCCTACGATTGCTAATCGTCTGTTACCCGCCTTGTAGCGCGAGTTCGTGGCTTGTTCATCTAGCATGGCACAGGTGTATGAGCCTTTGGCCTGCAATGCTTCCCATAATAGCGTTGGGTCGCAGAAGCGGTAACCAATGATTTCTTGGCAGGCTTTAGTTTTCGTCAGGTCCATTGTTATTCTGGTGCGTATCATAGAGGTTGTGGATGAGCAATGTCTCTGCTGGGGTGACGAGAAGCTCGGAAGCCGTTTCCATTTATTAGCAAGGAGGAAGGATGAAGAGCGGCGATTTGTTTGATTGGCACATAGTTCAGGCGAGACACCTGACAGGCTGACGAAAAAGTCAACGGGACAAGATGGCCAGGGACGGAGGACCTTGGAGCAGAGTATGGACATGCTCCTAGTCCACCAGTCACGTCGCAGTGAGATGGATACGCGTACAATACGGCTAATAATTCTTAAAATCAGGCAGATATAACCTCCACTGTTGACAGCTATCACACTTGCTTTACTAGACGATGGAGTTCTGAGACAAGACAAATATTCATAAGGTACCCACAGGGTGAGAGAGAAAATGAATAGTGGGGCGGCTTGGCGCACAGCAACCCCAGATAAATCTATTAAACAAACACTGTATTAACTGCTGTTCTACTATCTTGGCCTCATTCAAATAGAATTAAGGAGATAGATAGGCAAAAAATAGGATTTAAGTGTGAAAATAGGAGCCCCCCTGGGTACCTACTGAGAGGCAAGTGGCAAGTTTAACCGGCGACTACTGCACCCTACTAATACCGGAGTGGGAGACGCGTACGTGATAATCCCCACGCTATATGTAATTCTCAGAACGGCCTCCTTTTCATTTGTTTGGCTGTGAGCTTTTCGAAATGTTTCGAATCCCTGTGAAGATCGCTACTATTCTAATTGGACATGTGCTCGGCTGGGAACACTGGCTGTTTGCTCTGATCTGGGCGATGATCCAGCTACGCAATATCAAAACGATCGGTAGCTGAGTAATTGTCCGACGAGCTGTTTGAGATAGGTGGCAACTCCAGGACGTGACCACTAGCCAGTCAACTGGAGATGAAAAAGAAATTGTTGCGACAACTTCTAATGCTTTACTCCACTTGACGTTTGTGCGGACGACTAAACAGACGTGTCTCACCGTCATGTACATCCAACAGCCTTCTCTACTCATTCGCCCTTCGCATACCTCAATATTCACATTATCGACAACCGCGCAGCAGCCATGCCACCGTCGAGGTAAGCAACACCAAGGATAGCTTCTGCCAACCTCTCGACAACTGGCAGGTTCACGGAACCAGATACAGACCAAGTGTCGGCAAAATCAACGAGGGGGCAAAATAGAAACTCCCTGACAGACATGCTGGAGGCGGCTACCTCCAGGCAACGAACCTTGTTTGATCGTGAAATATCAGTTAGTAAACCTACGGGGAAATCTTTGGCAAGAAGGGATCGAGCCCAGTACACCAAGGTAACATGGCTGTCAATGACAGGCACGCTATTTCCTTCGTCATTCGACAACATCAGGTTTGGTTCGCACCATATCACGTAAGTACGTAAAAGGACACGCCATGTCCAGTAGCCACATGCTATTTGCTTCATCTTCCCTTCGCCTCAAACTTCATATTCTCGCTTCCTCCTACGTTACTACTTCGATTCCCAAAACTCGCTCCACTCTTTGGAGCCGCATCCCTATCGCCATCAAGCTTAGCAGTGCCAACGATGACTTTGAAACCAGCCACCCCGACACAAGTTGTACAGCCATCTATATAGACGCATCTATCACAGCCATCACAAACTCTAACACCATACCGTTCAGGAGCTCCTCTTTCGTTGGTCCAGAAGCAACTTTTCCAGCCTATCGGGAAAGGTCTTCTCCGAGTTATACCTCACACCCTCTCTTCAAAAGTCCAAGGAGCGTGCCGGAATAACTTGTGGGCTTTCAAATGATCAAGAGAAGAGCCTGCCATGATTGCCAGATAGCCATCTATCATTCTTGAGACCGCTCAAAACTACGTCTTCTAGAGGAAGCGAGGTGATAAGCCACCGGCTTGGAGGGCCTTCCAAAGACGCATGAGACATGTGAAAGACATTCGATCGATTCTAAGCAAGATTCAAGTTGATAGACACTCCCAAGAACCGAAAATAAATCGAAGCATCAGTCCTGGGTGCTCGTTGGAATCAAACAACATGTCGATTAATAAGTGAAACGCTGGAGCCGCCGTTGCAGTCAATGCTGTGATTGGGAATCTATTCGGTCCTGTGAGGTTGCCGTCGACAAGGATATTGATGGGTGAAAAGCATCTGATATGAACTCGCTCTTTGATCTAACCAGCAATTTACATCCTAGCAATACAAAGAACCTACTACCGAAGCCAGAGTGATCATGCTTCGTGTATGTTTACGAGTTCCTTCCGAGCGAAAGAGTGAATCGTATTGTCGTTAGACCATGAAAACTAGAAAAAATATCAAATCTACCTAGGGTCACCGTGACGTTGTGTCAATGGACATATCGAGTGGGCTGATCCAGATGAATATCATTTTACCCTAATCGCCCCCCTTATCGTTACAGCAGCCATAGGCATGAAGTTCTCAAACCATCATGGCAAAAAGTAATAGCGGCCCTGTGTGGATGACTTATCGACCCATGATCTCTGACGCATATGCTGCGAGAATTTCCCATGAATTGTGTGACCCCCTCGCCCTACTGTACGGTTATCCCGTCAGACGAAAGAAACATGGGATGAGCAAGTGCATATGTTTGGAATATCGAGACCGCGATGATATCGAATATTCATAGCCAATAAGGCCTGGGCAACCACGCAACTGGTTAGTACAAGAGGCGTTCATAACAGCTCGAATCCACGACATAGATGCAATGATGTATGCGATAGAGGGTATAGATTGCACCTGGTATTGACACGTAGCTTCACGACATACAGCCTGAATGAAGAATGGCCGCGACCGGCTTCACACGTATCCCCTTTGAGTCTCAAGACCGCTCGTGGTCGAGTTCTAATACATATTGTATCCCAAGCTCCGAACAACCTTCTGGGCAGCATCCATGCCACCATCAAGGTAGGTAGCTCCAATAATAGCCTTGATCGTATCGTTCGTCACTTCTGCATCGTCTTTGGCTTGGTGATCAGCAGCCGTAGTAACAAAGCGATGGAGCTCCTGACAACACCCGACAGAATTGAGTCTCAAGTCGGACGTGATACGGTTCCGCTTATGATCGAAATCGGCTGCTCGGTCACACGTATTAGCATGCACTAGATGTGATCCTTGGAGGGATAAGGCGTACCAGTGTCTCTCATCGTCGGATACCATTTGGATGCCAGTAGTAGGTTTAGAGCGGCTTCTCCTAGCACCGCCAAGCGCTTGTTGCCCTCCTGATAACGTGGAGCGTCTGTCGAACAAATCGGCGATCCATCAGCCTGGAGTGCTTCCCATAAGAGCAGTTGGTCTTGGAAGCCGTAACCAATGATAGCTTCGCAAGCAAAAAGCTCAGTCAGGACGGGAGGTGCCATTTCAGGGTTGAGTATTGCAGCTGTACTGTATTCTGGCTTGTTGGAAGCTCTCCTCCTCTTAAAAATTGAAACCAGAGATGGAAATCGACAGGCTCTTATATGCATGCCTCTTGGGGAGTTCATCCATTAAGACAACAAAGATTCAGCTCTCCCTTGGACAACTCAGTTGGCTACCTGGCAACAACGCACACATCCTGCATTGTGAGCATGTGGTTTGACAGCCATAACGGCCTTTGTCTGGGTTGATTCTGTCACTAAGGACCTTACATATCCCTCCCGCTGATAGGGTATCCAACCTGTTGAGCAATTGAGGTGTCGTAAAGCTCCTAGGCCGCGCATGGTTCACGTTGTTTGACTAGCACCGAGTTGTTGCTGTCGTATATCAAGGATTATTACGGACATCATATCAGAACGTAGCTGCCGCTCAATATTTGTTAAGGAACACCAGTCGCTGGCTACCATGCTCTTCTTGGAGCATATGTATGTGGAAGCGTTAGGTCTGTAACGCGCTTGAGTAGGATTCCATCGTCGTTAACACTGCTAGCTGCGGTTCGAGGCTTTTTAAGCTGGCTTTGGCGCCGGTTCAAGGTCCAGTCCACAAACATCCATCCTCCTTTCTCTGTACCTTTCGTACACTTCTTGCCAAGCTTTCTTTGGCTCCGAGGTCTTCGGTAGAGCAGAAGCGATCGATGCCTTGGGCGCATCGTATTCAGGACCCAACATTCCTAGGTCTGATATATGGACATATGATGTGCTGTCTAGGAACTCAGTTGCATTAAAGCCGTCGTCCTCAGTCCTCAGGCCAGAAGTCTTGGCGACAACGTGAACCTGATCCTCGGGCAGGTCCGATACTAGGGCAATCCTGCTCAAGAACTCTTCCTCGTCATAATCTTGGGTTGATAGCGACTTCAGGGTTGTTTCAAAGGCTTCCTTGGATGGCTTCAGTAGCACTACAGATGGCGAGGCAGCTTCGTCCTCCGATCCAGCGGAGATCCCCAGTATATCCGATTCCATTGGCAAAGTGAACAGGTGATCCAATCCAGAGGTATCTAGTACTAAGCCAGACGGTGGGAGGACAACGACACGGTTGTATGCTGTGAGTGACAGCAAGCCGGCAAGTGGAAACGCTGATTTATCACCGCTCTTGAGTATCGGCTGCACAGGTTGTAGCATAACCCTGTACCTCTTTGCTGCATTTCTCAGCAACCTCTTACTGGTCTCGTTCTGCGGATCCAGTACTTGTTGATCCGACATCGGGGCGTCCCACCCCTGCGGATACATGATCACCCTTTGTGCCATGCTTTCCTGCTCCTCCATGGCGGCAAAGAGCATGAGCGCATTACACACATGCAGATGCTCCCTGACTAGTTGCACATAAGCCACTTTCGCCCATCCTCCCTTGGGTCTGTTCCTGGCTAAAAATTTGTCGTAGAATGAATGACCGGGCGGGGTACCGAAGTGTTTCGCCAGGACTGGACTTGGTGGAGGCTGGACAACTACTGGCTGGGGCTTAATAACAGCTTGTAGGTTGTGGACTGTTTGCTGCTGGAGAACATAGCCTGACAGAAACAGGAGAAAGGTGAACATAAAGACTGGCGACGGATTAGCATTCCAGTCGGAATTCGGGTCTTTTGCACACATGCTCACCGACGGAAGAGGAAATGGCCATGGAGATTTGGCCACTCGTGAGCAGCATTATGACGGTACAGCTCGCAGTGAGCGAGATTTGCTATGTAACGATTTTGGAGTTTGCTGTGGGCCACGCCAGCGCGAGCTCACTGCAGTTTTGGGTTTCTATATTTACTCCAGTGCTGTGGCGATAATTGGCACGACAACGGGTCACGTGCTGATAAAGAAATATCACTTTACAAATCCTCAATGCTTTCGATCAATGTCGAAAATGAGAGATGAGATGAGGTGTATCGATGGCTCGAACAGTCCCCTGTAGGATTTCCCCTCTTTTCTCCCATCGACTCCAGCCCTGAATATCTCACCACCAACTGTCCACTACCTTCAACCACTCCCCCGAAGACAAGAACGTCGAGAAACTCCACCAGCCATGGCAGGAAAAGCCCACCACACCGATGCGACCCGCATGCTTGACACCCGAGGCTACGCCGGTCCCACAATCCACAACACCAACCCCCTACATCTCCTGGAAACGCCCGTCCGTGACCGCATCACCGAATCCTACTACTGGAAAGAACAATGTTTCGCTCTCAACGCCGCCACCCTCTGTGACAAAGCCTCTGCCCTGACCTACATCGGCGGAACATACGGCCAGCAGAAACCCACGCCCTTTCTGTGTCTGCTGTTCAAATTGCTGCAACTGCTACCGGAGAAGGAGATTGTGCTGTTGTATTTACGGCAAAGGGAGTTCAAGTATTTGACCGCGCTGGCGGCGTTCTATGTGCGGTTGACGTTTGATGCCACGGAGGTGTTCAAGGTGTTGGAGCCGTTGCTGGGGGATTGGAGGAAGTTGAGGAGAAGGACAAGGGAAGGGGGGTGGAGGGTGGATTACATGGACCAGTTTGTGGATGATCTACTAGTTAAGGACCGGGTATGTGCAACGAGCCTGCGGAAATTGCCGAACAGGATGATATTGGAAGATTTGGGGCAACTGGAGGTAAGGGTTAGCCCATTAGGGGAGGAGATTGAGGACATTGACCGCGATGAAAACGAGGTCGAAGAAGCCGATGGGAATGGAATTGTGGTTCATGGTGAAAGCAGTGAGCTTTCAAATTGAATGCTATTACTGGACTGTCGTAATCTGGAAGCCTTTAAGTATGTCACCTCTCTCTTCAAACTTTAATTTTCCACTTCTTATTCATCTGTTGCCGCAACCGTGGTAACGATTGCAGGTGACTTTTTGTTGTCCAAGCAAGCGATTTCTACTCAGTAGAACTCTCGCGCCGCAAACCTCATCTCGAGGTGTCCAATGTCGAATACTGCCACGACGTTCTTTAAGAACACGTCACCCAGCACCCCCTGCTCGCTATAGATCGCGGTGATGCCGGAGAAACAAGAACCCCTGGCAGACTTGATGATGAGGTCCTCTGGGTTAATGTGGAAGGTTCGACCTGCGATCTTGATCCCTAGATCCGGTGCCTTGGCTGCGCAATCCACGTCATAGTGTCCGAAACGGTAGTTGTGTATGGCGGGCGGCACAAACAGGTCATTGACCGCGTCTGCCGTTTTCTCCGGTAGGTGTATAAGGGTGGAGCCACTGTCCACACTCATTTCGTATGGTACGTCGTTGACAGGCTGATGGAAAGTATTGGATAGGTTAAACGAAGTCGTTCCAGACTCCAGTCCATCCACGGTGATGGCATAGAACTTGTATTGTGGCGCGTCTATCGTTGTTCCACCCACTCCACTCCCAGGGCGCCTCGTTGCTGTCATCTTGAGGGGCGTGCAGGTGAAGACGGATGAGTGATTAACTGGAGGAAGTCCTCCAAGCGCGAGCAGGCCGCCTGTTTCCTCGCCAACGCGATTGATGGCAATCGAGAAAATGGGAGCAACAAGTCCTTGTGTGTACATGCTTGTAAAGAGAGGAGCGTAGGGCGCTGCGTCTGAATCGGTATCAACCCTCGGGTCGTTACCTCGATAGGCACTCGTAAGGTTTGGGAACGCAAGGCCGATCAAACCACTTGACGAGTTGTCGCCGTTCCAGTATGCATGATTGACGATGCCGACCACCTGGTTCTTCACTGTAATGCCTGCGAGCGTGACCGACTCGGTGCCAACGATACCTGTCAACTGTTCGCCATCGACGTACCCTACTTTGAGATTCTGACCTGGGATTGGCGTGAATGTCGCGGAAGATGTGATAGGGGGTCCGAAACCGCACTGAGCTTCTGGCACGGTGATCTCAGATGGCGGACGCCCTTGAACGCACTGGAATCCGCGCTGGACAGCCCATGTATCAGAGCTCCCAGTATCGACGATGGCTTCAAAGGTTTGGCTGCCGAAGGTGATGTTGGTGGTGTACAAGATCTGTCCGAGGCCATTGAGAACAGATGTGCCAAAGGTCGTATTGATTGGAGCTCCGTTTTGCACGGCTTCCAGGTAGCGAGAGCGCTGCGTTGGAAGACTCGATTTACGGTTCAACAAGAGGACGTGTGTTTGTGGACGAGCTTGTCTGGCAATGTTCGCGACTGGCTTGCCGTCGTGCAGAGGAGAACCTGCAATCGATACCACAATGCTGAAGATGCTAAGAAGACCTGTGAAATGCATAATAACTGTTGTTGGTGATTAACTTGATGCAAAAGTAGTGGTAGTCAAAGAAAAAGGATTCAGAGAAGAGCCAGAGTTGTCAAGATCCGCAGCCAATTACGGAAAGAGGTACCTTATCAAACATAGGTACCATAAGTATAAACGCGTGTGACGAGTTAAATTCACTAGCTCCTGCGTTGGACGTGGCTGCAAACACCCTTGGCTGATGTCGTACCAAGGAACCAGTACATCGAAATCGAGCATCCGATAGGTCGGTTGTTCCATGTTTGTTGAAACAAAGATATTCTCCGGAGAAGAGCCCTTGCGTTGGAAGCTTGATCCTGCATCAGATATTGCTGCAAGGGACCAAACCACACATTGTGTACGTTGTGTGACGCTGTGAGGACATGGTGATACGGGCTGTTCCGGCTAGGGTCATCGATGTACCTGTCAATCAAGGTAGCAGATGCAGGCACGACTTGAGATTTGCTTTCAACATGTGATACGTCGCCCAGTACTGCCTTACACGTGCGCCCAGCCGTTCGCAACTAGGACCTGCATCTCATTGATCAGACACATGCTCTCCCTCTTTGAAACTTCCCCCAGCCCTTTCCTTGTCCATCTCCTTAATCTACCCCCGACCTTCCACCTCTTGTGGATCGTAGGCGTGACCCATCTCCAAAATCGGTTCTTCCACAACCCTACTATGCTTTCCGCGAATGATGGCCAAGCTGCGCCTTGATGAACCTTTTCATAAGCTTTAGCATTGTAACCGACCCGGACGTGAGGATTGAGCCAAACCCCCCGTTCCAGAGTCAGAGGGTTATCGGTATGGACGAGGCAACATTCGGAACCTTCGAGATGGTATCGAGCAAGCGAGTCAGGAATACCTCGAAATCGGAGGGCGGGAGTATGGTAGAAGGGTGCGGCATCGAAGGCAACAATGCCGTTCCAACAGCCTTGTACGGGTACGGGCTGGCCTGATATCAAGGCATTACGGGAAGCCGAAGACCTGAAGTATGGGTAGGTTGATGTTACTGCTTCGTCCCCGTTGGAGTCTCTCAGTGCAAATGTGTCGTAGTAATGCGGTGGTTTTGAGAAGTCTAGGGAGCAAGCCGCGGCATAGTTGCCGTCCCTTGTGCTAAGCAATGTTATAACATCTTGAGTCTAGGCAGTCGTCAGTGAGTATGTAAGAGAAATGGAAATAAGGCAGGAGCGGACATCAAAGACCACGTCGTTGAGGAAGAGGATCTTGTCGAACTTGATTCCCTTCTCTGCCAGCTGCACCAGAGGCTTTAGAGATCGATTGCGCAGCCGGGCCAGATATGGAATCCGTCGCAACTCCTTCTTGCCTCTTGCTGTATCAATCCAGCCGTTGCTTCCCGGGTTGCGGGCGATTTCGTCGGCATGAGTCGTGTCGTCCAAGACGATGGTTCTTCCGACGCTCTGCCTCCCCAATTGGCTGTCCAGCAGCCTCAGGGCACCTTTCGAGTCATCCCAACTCCCACTCTCGAGTATAGATACATAGACATTCTTTGACCCAAAGTATTCCACCAACTGTAATACAGCTTGGTTCCAATGAGAGCGTAGAATGGCTTCGTTGTTCCAGTGGATGCTGGCAATGAAGATGCTTTCTTTTGCTACGTCATCAGTATGTGCAGCCGGTAGAGCACGAAGACGAGCAGCAGAGAGCGAGAGACAATCGGCGAGGAAAGCAATCAATAGGCATAGGACTATCGCTCTTAAGATTCGTGTACGAGAGGATCGTCGGAAGGAGAACCGTAGCATGTCAATATGGAATCATTACCGATACACTCTGACGAATACCAGCTGATGCTCCGCTTTATCATCCAGCTTAGCAGATCATTGCGTATTGCAAAGGGCTGATTCTTGTTGCATTGGGGAAGGAGCAGAGCTTCAGCTTCCGTAGGTGAGTTGTTGTCGTCGTTGGACTACCGAGCTCATAAATTTGGTGGCTCAGCCGGTTGTTCTTGGCCGCTTGGCATCAAACGGTTATTTCGAAGCCAGATCAGACTTCAAGCCATGATTAGGTTGGGTTTTGTTGATGTTCTCTGCAATAATATACATACTTGCTCCAATCCAGCGAGGCTGAACGAGCGTTAGGCCTTGTGAAACGTTGCAGGCGATCCATACCTGGATTAAGCAAATACATCGTGGAGGCTGAGCGCTTGCACAGACAGAGAAGGTCCTTGGCGCCGGCCACGGTGACCCGCAGTATCCCATGTATATCCGAAAAGGAAGCCACGTCTTCGGACAAGAGCTTCATCAATGAATATCAGGTAATGTTTTGAAGACCCAGGCATGGCCTTCGCTCCGCGTCGCAAGATTAGACTCCTTCGTCAATTTCTTTTCACAACTGCTTTCTCCCTCTCGCTTGATCTCTTTTTCTGTGCTCGGTTGACCTACCCACATACCTGCAGGACGTTGAATGTTAAAGTGCTCCAAAGACATACGAAGCGTTTATATTGCAAGCACACAATGCAGTTCTGCGAAACTTCTCCAAGGCCACTGGACCCCCAACCTCCTGCAAGTTCTAAAAGACCTGGAAGCAGCAAAAATTGAAGTCTTCATCTCAATCTATGAAAACGGTAGCTGGGATTCGACTAGATCGATTTTGATCAGTTTCGTCACACTTTAGGTACTCTAGGAATTGCAAATCGAATCACACTAGACAATAATTCGCATGAGTACATCGAGCTCTGGATGGCTACGCACTGCTTGCGGTACTTAGATGCGTCGAATACCCTACGTAGCCAATGTGAGGAATGAATTGCTGAAGCCGCTGCATGAGTTGACGACTGCTGGAGAGAGGTTCCTAAGCTGATCTTCGTTGACGATGTGGTTTCTCGGTAATCTCCCTGTCTTTGGAACGAAGTCTTCTGTCCATTCAATGATGCGTATCGCTACAGCCTGAGGATATCTGGACACTGCTTGAAACGCACAACGGTAACTATGCAGCCGCCTGCGCACTCGACAACTTCAACCCTCCTTGGAAACCCGTCGATGCAAAAGCAAGAGGCCATCATCTGCCAGGGTTATAGGACGATTTCGCTACGAGGGACTCGCTGGGCATACTCTTGGGTCACATCTGTTCCCCTATCTCAGCTCCGCCCTATACGAAAAAGTACTTATACCTGGTCGCAATGTGTCAGTGCAGAGCTGCTGGAACGAAATAAGTAGGCCAACCATGATCAACAAAAGATGGGAATAAAGCTGACAGTAGCTCTAGTCGCTTTCGACGCGTCCCCTTTTAAAGACCAGGTAACCCACTTGAATTCCGCGGTATGCCAGTTTCTCTGGCCCCATACTATGTTGAAGCTTCTGAATGCTGCGTCATTCATTATAATAACCCCCTTTTAGCTTAAAATGGCGTTTACATCGATCCAGTAGTACGCGTAGCATATTCGGTACCAGCATATGCAACGATCTCATCAACAAGCAACGACGACAAAATGAAGACCGACTGGCCTACCAAATCCGAATTATTTGGGGGTTATTGGAAATGCAGGTGGGGATGGTAGGCTCGGTGGCCAGCGTTTGCAATTAAGGTGTGGTGGAGAATCAAATTATGGAAAAGCCAGTACCTGGAGATTGTTGGACCGGGTCTATCTTGTGCTACTAATTTGGCCATGGTACTTAAGCCAAATGGATGGGCGATGCGGGGTGGGTGTATCGAATAAAATCATGATAGAAAACGTATTAGGTAGCGGTAGATCATTCTCTCCATTCTATTGATATGATTTTATCTTTTATACCTTGTATATTAATCTCATTCATTTCGTTTAGTCGCTACCGGAAACTTTACAAGGTAGATAAGGGAATGATAATAATGCAAAGCACGGGCAGCAGCAAGTTTTGCATTGAGTTGTGTTTCTGAATAGTCTTTCAAAAAAAAAAGGGGGGGGGGGTTTGACAAGATCTCATTTCCCAGTAACGAGAACCGCGAATGATGGATATTACGTAGAAAACTGTGCTCTTGATGCAGCTATCCAGCAAAATTCGCGGCAAAAGGATTAGTGAATTATACTGATCTTATAACCGCTCTCGATAGAAAGTACTAATTCCACTTGATATGCAAGCGTTTAAAACCACGGGAATGAATGGACACCTACAAGCATCACAAGGTATTTACTCACTCCGCCAGTGGTTTGCCCGGAGATACCGGATGAGATTATGCAGCCCGCAGACTAACTCAACAGTTTGCAACAACCTGATTCATTTCTGGATATGATGATCCAGTTGTATAAAATTTGCCCAGCGCCATTGCGAAGATAAATCTCTATCCCGAGGTCGACATACGCTCGATGCCGCTATATATGTCCATCTATATACCCTAATGATTTCCCATCAATTTCATGGATTCGTAAGCCGTGATCGAGGTTCCCGATCTTATCGTACATTCTACGCCTATCGATTATTGTTCTCATAGTTCTCATAGTCGTCTGCTTCGGGCGACGTCCCAGGACTTGCGTCTTCCCAATGTACTGCACCATGTATATTAGAAAACCCGATTCGAGTACTTGTTTGCAGAGCGATTGATAACAAACTTACCATGGGGTCTGATGAACCAGCTCAGAACGAACGCAACAAAAAACGTGCTCGCCAAGCACACAAATACCGTCTGAGTGAACTTGCCCACAGTGGCACTGTAGATGCTGTTGAAAATCAGA
>QQTW01001600.1_pt1 | contig 15963 bp, 18 predicted proteins | sample 1904831 | NCBI WGS metagenome assembly QQTW01 (sample SAMN09435610, study PRJNA476489) | Subsurface metagenome, whole genome shotgun sequencing project. | reverse complement strand
TCAGTGAAAGTATAGTACCCACTGGTCGTATCTCTAAGCATCTGATTGGCAAGTGAGCCATCAAGCTCGATGCTACTGACAGCGCCTGCGAAGTTTTCAAATGCCCTGGAGCTGAACAGATAGCCGCTAGCATATTCGAAGCCACCAATGGTAGTGGTTCCCCCTAAGTAGGTTGGTGAGATGAGATCGCTACCGACAGATTAGCCTATCAGTCTCAAAATCTTCAAATTACCGTACATTCCCTGTATGAATCTGTCGTTACCCCTTTGGGACAAGCTCACTATGCCTCGTGAAAGATCAACTTCGTGCTCCATGATTCCTGGCGTTAGGACGCAGATGTGAGACGTTGCGAACAGTCTGATGATCAAGCCTCGGTCGAAGTTCTCCATCTTTCCTTCATAAAACGTGGCGTTGAAGCGCAGACCTGCAAAATATGAAATGTAGTCGTCCGGATTGCGGGAGATATTGTACAGCTCGACCGAAGAGTCAAACAAGACTTTGGTGTTCGGAGAGGAGTTATTGTAGTCTGTGAAAGTCGTTGTAGTCTCGCAGTCCACTCTGAAATTGAAACCCTATAGATAAGATATCAGTCAGTTTCCTGCATAGCAAGAAACGAAGCGTTGCGCTACCTTTACCACCGCAGAGCAAGTATCTCCACAGTAGTCGTGCTCTAATATCATATCTAAACGCGATGCATAATCATTCATGATTTGACTGAATGCAGCGCTCAGTCTGGCCGTGGAACGGATACCAGCGACACGGCTATAGACACTGATACCAGAATACCCGCCGGGTAAGTGCTGAGCGACCAGAAGCTCTAAGCTTCCTTGCGTTTCATAGGTATAGTTACTGTTAATCAAGGATGCTCGTTGATACAGTGGACCGCGAAAAAGTGAAAGAAGAGTGACTAGACGAGCTGCGTAGGGAGAGTCAGTCCTGAAAAGCTAACGAACTGTAATGAGGGCAGCGTACCGATGGCGGTGACCCGGCCGCCGCGCCGAAAGCCTTGGGTCATTGCCTGCCATGGAGAGTCCCCACATTCCCAATTCCTACTGATTTCTGCAACCTGCTTCCCAGTCAGACTAGTCGTAGAGTCAGCTTGATTGACATACAGTACTTCCTTGTAGAATTGTTCGCCAGAATAGAATCACCAGTCCTTCGGCTACCGCAAAACCCAACAGTGTATTTGCGACGACGGACAATATCGCAAGATAGACTGAAGGGGTAATGGGCGACCACTCTTGAACGTCGGCTCCATCGCTGACAACCAAAATCACTGCAGCTGCTGCCGTACCTGTGTAGAGGTTAGCGTATGCTCATCATATTGTCTGGCACATGGAGGTGTCCAACAGGCCAGTATTCCAAACAACGACAACACAGCTAGTACAGGGAGTCGTGCCCAGAAACCAGGTGTCCATACACCATGCTGGCTGGGTTCGTGCCCTGAGATATCATGATTGTGGGCTTCGTGACCAGGCTCAGCAAAGACACCAGGAAGTGGTTTCCTTTTCACGACACGGGCGTCATTGAAGCTAGCAAGATGTGATGTCTGTGGGTGGAGTTCTAAGTAGTTCTGACTGACGGGTTGATACGCGTTAGAGGCTCTCTCTGTTGGCACCGCATTACTGAATGCTGTTCTATTCATTTTGGTCGTGTTCATATGAATGTCGAGCTAAATTTGGCAGATATGACCTACAATATCACTTGTAGACAGGGAGAATGCAGTGCTTAGGGCTTAAAGACTCTGTTCAATCAGTGTGTCCATTGGAATCAAATTTAATCAAATGAAACAAATCAAATGCTTGGCAAATCTGTCAAATCTGTCACGTTTTCATCAAATCAAATCTCAGGGTTATTTTTGATGAAAAGACAAAGTCTTGGCAGACTCTGTTGGTTAAATAGTATCCTTGACAGCCATCCTTAACAAGATACTGCTTACTAACATTTGACTCCATTTGACAAATGAGTCAAATCTGTGAGCGTTTCTGCGTCAACTAATCAGCTCTCGCCCAATGGCATCCTATCAGGCGTGCCGATAAGGTCACCAAGCTTTTCGTCGTTTCCAAAGAGCACATTCTTGCCCATGGATGAAAGCCTCCCCGCTACCCCCTTCTGACCACTTTTGCAGATCGCACGAACACATCGAGCAAAGTGGCTAGGATCTCAGCGAGCTTCTCCTGGAGTTCGATTGGGAGCTGTCCTCGGTCATACACCGTCAGTTGCACTGGGAAGTCCTTAAGAGTGCCCATCATATCAATGATAGCATCGTAGGATGCAGATATGCCTTTTGCGGAGTTAACAAAGTAAGTGGTAGCTCCAAAGCAAAGTACTTGGAGAGAACGCCATGGAGGCCCCACCAGCAGTCATATTACTGAGCAGCTCAATAGGCTTACAAGTAGCCTCTAAAGCGTCGAACAAAGAGGCCCGCTTTTCCGTGAAATCCCCGAACTTGTACGTTCTCTTTGTCCAGGAAAGTTCGAAGATCAGGTATAGATGATGGATGCGGCAAGGCATCGCCATCCATATCTTCGCCTGTCACCTCGGCATACTCCTTCTTAGCCACAGGCGATATGGCAAGAAACTGGCTCGGTTTTGCCATATTGCTATACACAGAGGTTTTCAGGCTTGGAAACAGTAAACGGAGATCAATGTGGTTGCTTCGCAAGAAAGAGCTTGAAACGTAGGAGAGTAAGCGAAAAGATAGTGCTGGCTTTCTGGAAGTTTGGAGTGGAAGTCGTACATGTTCTGTAGATGGAACAACGTATCTTAAGAGGACTTAGCCAAAGACTTACCTGAAGGCCTGTTTCGTAAGCCGATAGATTTCAGGCATCGATCAGCCGGATATTTGGAAGTGACCCCTGTCGGCAACTTCGGCGGCAACGTCGGGGGCAGCTTCGGGGGCAGCTTCGGGGGCATCAATTGCCAAGCAATAATGTGTTCGCGCGCCACTGCATCAGATACTGCATGCGGGAGTCTGAGAGAGCTCTTATGAAGCCAGCACGACACACCATTTACATTGCTTCAGGACCCAGAACGTACCTGAATTGACGCGGCGCAGGCCCTCGATTAGTCTTGTCCCATCTGCTACAGGATTCATCATGCAGCAACAATTGCGAGATCCCGCGGCGGGCGTGGCACGCGAATTGCTTCCGCACCTGCACCTGGTCTCCAAGTATCGATACCCCTTCTTGAATCAAATGTCCTTGGATACCGTAGTGAGCTACCTCACAGAAGCCCCCAAGATTGTGCACGATTTGCAGCCCGTTGTCTGGCAGTTCCTCGAGGCCCCGCAAGACGGAACAGTTCTACTGGTTTGGCAGCCTATAGATTATCTGGGGACAAACTTCGCAAGTGATGGCTATGTATGGGGTGATGCAGAACATGCTTTCAACTCTGAGCACAACGGCTACGTATGCACCTCTTGTCAGCGGTTCAACATCTTTCGCTGATAGGTCAACAGATGGTCGAAATGTGGCTGCACCGAGGGGGTTATCATTGGCCGAACGAACCCTTCACAGCCCATTGTAGAAAGAGATACCGGTTGACACAGTCCAAGAATTCCAACGCCCCTCCTTGCGACCCGTCATTGTGGATCATACATTACTCCAGGGCGGAGCGAGAAAATGTCATACCTTCCAGTCAATTACCTTTGCAGGCCAACGTACAGGCAGCCTTGAGCCAACGTCGTTTCCTTCAAAGCCAGGGTCACTTGGCCAGGAAAGAGTTCATGCTTCATGATAAGGCCAATTGGCCAACCATCAACATGCCATCTTCACAAGGCTTACAATACCCGCCGCACATGATAGCAAGACAACAAGCTGCTGCAGCCGCACAGATGCAGATGGGCGCCGCACCAATAAAGAACGTCCCTGAACGTAATCAGCACCGCCGAGGACCAAGCAACGTACTGGAGCCGACGTTAGAAGAGGAGGAAGACGTGTCCCGAGGTGACATGCTGGATTTCATGACTCCGAGAGAGATCAGCAGAATGCGATATGAGCAACATCACGAGTGGATGGAGGAGATCATGTCCTCTCCATTTGCCATGAAGCAGATTGTGCCTACAGATCTTGGGTTGGGCCGCAAAGGTGAGCTTGAAGGGCTGACTAGTGGCTTCTTCGACACGCCTACGTCGGTATATCAGGAAACGTCTACCAACGTATCAAATGTTGGGGTTGGCAGAATGGAAGTTACAAAGGCAGAGGAATTCACAGCAAAGGCAGCAAAGAAGGTTGCAGAGATGGAGGCTGAGCTGGAGAACCTGAAAAAAAGACATGCTAGGCGAATGGCCAAGCTTGACAAGACATTGTCTCTGGCCACCGCAGAGAAGAAGCTAAGGACGGCTGCTGTGGAGGATGGCCAGCCGAGTATCTTTGGGGATAGCAAGGCAGAAAGTGGACAGGGAGCGGTAGCGAAAATTGACGATATCGTCCGAGATATCGAGACTGCTAGTGAAAAGAAGATCAAACCAGTCTTGGTTGTTGAGTGTATACAGAAAGGGGGTCTGGAAGAAAGGTTTCAAACGCCAACGGCTGTCACTTCGAATAGACAGCCATCTCCGGAGAAGGCTGTTATCGAGAACAAGCCAATTGATTCAGATGCTGAAGCTTCTAACACCGCTGAGACGACGGTATCACCTGAGGTGGAGCAGCCGCAACACTCCAGCGCGATTGCACCTCAAACATCACAGTCTGTCACTAATGGGCATGGACATGAAGTGCAGCAACCGATTGTCGAAGAGACGAACATGGAAGAGCCTCCAGTACCCTCACTCGATGATATGGATGTTGATATCGAAATGGCCGGCCTTGACAAGGATGATCAACAAGACGAAGCACAAACAGGGGAGAATGAGGGAAGTGAATGGGTCATGGTAGATGACCTGAATGCGGACATCAGGAAAGAAGACATGCCAGCAGTTGCTGAAGCTCAAAGTGAATTGCCAGAATCGGCAACACGAAGCCCTGGCCCAACTGCCGCATCAGGTTTCGCACACTCTCCGACAGCCCATGGTATGCAAGGTCTAACGCCTGCTGAACCTTCTGGTGGGGAAGTAGGTGAGGGCGAGGAGATGAATACCGCTGATTTCGACCTTGGACAAGGTGAATTTGATGCAAATTTAGATGCCACTGGGCATGACTTGGTGGATTTCGGGGACGAAGATGGAGATTTGAATCTAGAGGGAATGGATGATTCGGCATTTGGAGACGCTTTTCATCCTCCAGATGAGGGTCAGAGCCATCTAGCGGAGCATGGGGACATGTCATGAAGCACAAGCTGTGTGGGGGAGATCTAGTTGTTAATATTGGGGTGGGTTTGTACGAGGAAGGATCTATACTTTTATCTCTAGGAAAAATGAGCTATGCCTTCTCCATTCGTAGAGGGCTGAGTTTGGAATAGACTGATTAGAATGGCTACTAATTCTTGTATTCTTATCATCTATCATCTCTTCTCTTCTCTTCGTAGTTTCCAACCCCTGCCAAGAACCCAGAATTCCTCCCCAATTCCTAATCAGGCAGTTTGCGCTTGTGACCAACCTTCTACCTTTAACGTCGGCGCCATCAACAGCCAGTTGTATGTACAATTGCAACAAAACCTCTATTTGGAACCCTAGCATCAATGTCAAAGGATCTGGAAATGATTGAATCGCCAGCCCGCTTTCCACACACAGCCGCCTCATTCCGTACCGGAAGCCCATTCATGTCGTGTCCTATCTTGTAAATTCATACGCTGTCCAAGGCGATACTTATTTTCCGCTTGCTGCGTCAGAGGGTGAACAATGGCTCCGCCATCCCCCAGCCATTTGCATGGAATCGTGGATATGGGAAGGTGAGCGAAGGTTTGCATCTCAATCTAAGCTCCTTTCCTACCACCGAATCCCCCATTCTACCCTATCTTACTTTTACATTCCCCGTCTAAAAACCAAGCACCAATCCCTAACACACAACACCAACTTACTCTCCCCTCTCCCCCACCTTCTAGCAACGGGATCCGCTTCTCCATTACGTCGCTCAGCCCACCAACCGCGCGCTCCCTCCCGACGCTGCACCAATCGCGACTCGGCCTCTCCCTCTACGACGCCCAATACAGCGACACCAGCAACCCGCACCAGCGGATGCCTATCCCGCCGTCGACCATAGATAGCGTCATCGCCGCCCTGCTCCGCTTCCAGACCACGTGCTCGGACTTCGGGGTGCCGAGCTCGAACGTCCAGGTGCTGGCGACGGAGGCGACGAGGACGGCGATCAATTCGGCGGAGTTCCGGAACCGGATCCACGAGGCGACGGGCTGGGAGGTGCAGATGTTGGCCAAGGAGATGGAGGGCCGGATCGGGGCGATGGGGGTGGCGAGTAGTTTCCAGCGGGTGGAGGGCTTGGTGATGGATTTGGGAGGTATGTATGTACCAATGTACCGAATCATCAACTTCAAACGGTCCATATCTCTCCTATGTGTAGAGCTAAAATTTCTATCACTCTAGGCGGCAGCACGCAACTGACCTGGCTGGCCTCGCACGGCGGCACCATGCAAACCGACCCGCAAGGCTCCATCAGCTTCACCTACGGCGCCGCGGCCCTGACCCGGCAGCTCGCCCACCTGGAAACCCAAACCCAAACCCAATCCGCGTCCGAAGCCTCCAGCGGCGCCAAAGCCGCCCTAGCGTCCGAAATGCAATCTTCCTTCCGCGCCGCCTACGCCTCCCTCTCTATCCCGGCCTCCCTCCAAGCCTCCGCCGCCCGCAATGGCGGACACACGCTCTACCTCTCCGGCGGCGGCTTCCGCGGCTGGGGTTACCTGCTCATGTCGCAGGCCGAGCCCAACCCATACCCGATACCCATCGTCAACGGCTTCTGCGTCTCCAAGTCGGACTTCCAATCCGTCACACGCATCCAGGAGATTGCTGCCCAGATCAGCAGCAGCGGCGGTGATGGGCAACAAGGAGGAGGAGGAGGAGGCGAAAGCATCTTCCGCGTCTCGAAACGGCGCGCAGCGCAGGTCCCCGCCGTGGCATTCCTGGTGAATGTGCTGTGTCTCGCAATCCCGGAGATCAGGGAGATACGCTTCTGCCAGGGGGGAGTGCGAGAGGGGGTCTTATTCCAGAGCCTGGATGAGGAGACGAGGGCGATGGATCCGCTGAGCGCGGCGAGTGCCAAGTTCGGGACTGGCTCCGCGAGCCAGATTGCGGACTTGTTGGCTGATTCCCTGCCCGGAAACCACGCCAACAACAACAACAACCCCCAATTAGGCCGAAATGAGCTGCAAGTCCCCTCTTCCTTCTCTCGGCCATTGATCCGCGCTCTCGCCGATCTGCTATACGAGCACTCCCCGCTGTCCAAAGAATCCGCCTCGCTCGCCGCGCTCTACGCGCCCATCACGGGGGTCCTGGCCTCGGCGCACGGGGTCTCGCATCCGCATCGCGCCATGCTGGCGCTCATGCTCTGCCAGCGCTGGTCGGGCGAGCTGGCCCCGCCGCACGACGGCGTGCGGGATCGACTGCGCCGGCTGCTGGGCCCGGAGGAGGTGTGGTGGTGTAATTACCTCGGCAAAGTGGCCGGGTTGGTCGGAGATGTCTATCCGGCTGGTAGGATTGAGGGGGGGAGGGAGAGGGTGCGGTTGAGGGCGCGTTGGGGGGTGGGCATGGGCAAGATGGGGTTGGATGACGGGGTTAGATTGGCGGTTTGCACGCGCGAGGGGGATGTGATGACGGGATTGGAGGGGTTGCGGGATGCGGTTAAGGGTATTGAGGGGGTGGGCAAGAAGAAACATTGGGTTGGTGGGAGTGAGGGCTGGGGGTTGAGGGTTGAGGTCAGCATTGAGGCTTCTCTCTAAGATGGAGGAGAGCTGTCTACAGGTGTTATATTGAATAGCCTTACTAGCATGTAATCTCACTCTTATTCAAGTTTTATCGTCTAATGATTTGTGTCGATTTCGCACTCAAGATTGACATGGACAAGCTACGATGGCAGAAAGGAGGCGATATAACAGAAGAGTGTCTACCGAAAAAGAGAGCGAGAGTAAGGAATGAAGTTGGAGTAGGACGAAACAAGAACATGTCGGTAGATATAGATGGCGTCCCCTCCCTTTTGGACAGAGGAGAAGAGTAAGCAAGATCAATGCTTCCAATCCATGGGCTCACCCTGAGGAGAGCCTGACGAACATCAAAGTTTCATGATCATCCAACTCCCCAGCAAGAATAACACATCAGCAAGGACTCAATAGTGAGAAAGCTTTCTGCCAACGCAGATGCTTAAAGCATATTTCTAGAGTATACAGCTTCGATTCAAACCGACGATAGGTTTCATGATTAGCACCTGGATGTTGAAGGATGATTGCTGCTACTTCAGGTGTGGTATGTTCTGCTCACACTGCCATATTTGGCCTGCCAAGCAAAAAAATATAGGAGAGCAGCCAGGGGTTGGCCGACCAAGCAAAAGCTGATCCAGAATATGCAGTTCCCGATGACTCTTCCGGTGATACCTTCGATCCTTGTCAATGGCCTGGTGATCATGATCAGTGGCAGCTGAACGACCATGCCAAAGAATGCAACACCTGTGAGGTCAATTAGGAGGGACTGAGGCGGCCCGCAAGGAGTGAGTACTCACCAAGTATATTATGCGTTGGTACGCCTACAGCAAGCTCGTGCAAGAATCCGGAAAACACAAACACCATTGCACTTGCAGTCTTAGGACCCCATCCCCGGCCGACCAGGGGCGAAAAGATATGCCTCCGCATAAAGTGATATACAGGCTTGTTCCAGGTGCTCCAGTATGACTGCAAGTCTGTACTGTTCCACCAATCTCCGTAAAAGTTACGATCACCAAATCTGGTAATTTCTGCCAAGGCATTCATGAAGGATTGAAAGAGTGCAAAGAATCCAGCAAGCCATATAACCAGGGAGATTGTAGAGAGCTTCATCAATCGTTCCAATATGGATGGTAGATCCAGCACTGCCATTTTGTCCAGAGAGTTGCGGAGTAGGGGAGCAGCGTATTGTGCCGAGATGAGCCAGATGAAGACAGAAAGACCAATAACTTCCAGCGTCCGTTTCAAGACGAAAATCCATCGGACGTGTGACGTTCGTGGATAGACAGGTTGATAGACGAGGGTAGGTGCCCACCAAAAGTAGGCCAAGTTTTGGAAGGTGATATTCTGAGGATAAGGACACTCCAGATACATCTCGGGCAACAAATCCGGACTTGTTGGATGCAGCAATGCATGTCGAAGGTCGCGGTTGGTGAAAGCATACGAGCAGTTCTTAAGCCATACAATAATAGCGTGAAACTCACACAGCGTCCCGATTCCCGGGTGATGGATGTAGAAATACACCACCACGTTGGTGATTCCGAGACATAGTGTAGCATTGATGGTATGGGCTACGGCAATGTATGTCCACGTCGCGTTGAACTCTCTCCTGTCTTTAGCATTTTCGGGGGCTGGTAAGCCTGTCTCGCTCCTCCTCCTGCGGCCAATAGCTCCCCGTGCCTGCTGAGCAGCCACAATCTCGATGACATATGCGGCCAATAGATGGATAGGTACGAGCGCGTAAAGAATGGCGCCAAGGACAACATCCTGCCTCCTTATATCATGACAGCTGATGCAAATCAAGACTCCGTACTTCATGAAATTTTCCACTACAAGTCGAAGATTCATAACGATCACGACCAGAACTAGAAGATTGCGAAATCCAAGAAAACTGGGGGGTACAGTCGCTTCGTGACTGAGGCATGACGGTTGATTCTTCCAATGCAGGGCCGCAACATGTCTATACTTTTTCTTGAGCTTTCCCGGTCTCAGCTCGGCTGGCTCCTGGGTTTTGGAGATCTGCTGCTGCGGGACTGATCGCAGAGATGCATTTGTCTTCGATGTACCAGTTCCAAGGACCTCTATTGCCGTAGTTACAGCAGTGTGGGTACCGTCTGACATGGCGCCCAGGGTATGATTTCTTGTCAAGTTCCGCCTTCTACTAGATAGTAGGAGCTGTCGAATGTTTAGGGCCATAACCAGTTCGAGGAAGCACGAAGGTCGTGCAGCAGGGTAGGAAGGCGGCATCGCAGCATTTTGGTGTGGGAACGTGTTCACAAGGTACAATCAGAATTGAATCAGAATTGAATCAGCCAGTGTAGACCAGTGGAGGCGGAATGGCGGATAGCGGATAGAGATGGCAGAGAAATTCTTGGGCAGTGGGGCAGTTCACAGAATCAGTTGAATGCCTTGCTCGTACTTACGGCGTACTATTATTGTTGGGCCAAGTTAGAGTGTGAGAAGAATGCAGGGCAGGGAGCGGATGGACAAGCTACAGGGAGAAGGGAGCCAGGGGAGCAGATTGATGCCAAGCCATGACAGCTCCCTCGCAATTGAAGTTTCCAACCTCTCCTCCACTTCAGCCGCTGCAGAGCATCAAGGAAGGACAACGGATGAGGAGAAAACTGTCTTGATATAGTACGTACTTGAGTAATATCCGCAACTGCACCAGCCCGATCAACACCCTACCCTCGAGATTTCATGCTTGGCATGCAGGGGTACACAATTGGAGTCACGGAGCTCAAGTGACATCTCGTGTGCTACAAGTACTATTATCAGGTCAAGACTGCCCAGAACCGACGTTTATGTGCTGAAGAATCTGATGATGAGCTGAACAATACCATATCCAATGAGGAACTATATTAGAAATGGCAACAAATGGCTATGAGTACGAGCAGGGAGGTGATGGTTTTGCCAACCGCAGACGAAGACCACGACCCGTCACTGATTATGGATCATCCCTTGTGCAATACATGCGAACTCGCCGGCCACGATACAAAGGCTCACACCATCTAGAAACCGAAAGACCCAGCCCCAGCTATATCGTCGATGTGCTCCCTCCCGCAGCCAAGCTCGATTGTCCAGCCGATGCCATACCTGTACGCCACTTACATTCCTCCCTCGGCAAGTCTAAGAAGCCAGTAACGGTGGTGAGATGGATGCCAGAAGGGCGTCGGCTACTGGCTGGGGTACATAATGGAGAATTTATGCTATGGAATGGCATGGCTTTCAACTTTGAGACCGTGACTGCTGTAGGGTCTTCATCGCTTCGAGCTGCAGAATGGTCGCACAAAAGAGATTGGCTACTGGCGGCGAATGATGAAGGAATAGTCTACTATCTTCAGCCTACACTCAACAATCCACACAAATTTCAAGCCCACGAAATGCCCGTTCGAGATCTTGCTTTCGCCCCGTCAGATTCCAAGTTCGTGACCGCATCAGATGATGCTACTCTCAAGATCTGGGATTTCACAACCTCAAATGATGAGTCCACTCTTCAAGGCCACAATTGGGACGCCAAATGTTGTGACTGGCATCCATCTAAAGGTCTTATAGTGTCAGGGAGCAAAGACCACTCGGTGAAATTGTGGGACCCTCGCTCCACCCGGAACCTGACAACGCTTCATGCTCATAAGAATGCGCTTACTGCAACAGTCTTCTCACGTCTTCGTGACCAACTACTGGCGACAGCTGGCCGAGATAATCTAGCTCGAATCTTTGACCTCAGAATGATGCGTGACGTGTGTGTCTTGAGAGGTCACGAGAAGGGCATAACTGCTGTTTCATGGCATCCTGTTCATTCATCCCTACTTTCTACTGGTTCAGATGATGGCTCAATCCATTCGTATCTTCTCGACGAACCCAATCCTCCTGTTGGTGTGTCCACCTCAGACGTCTCCCCGTACAATGCTCTTGATCCGTCATCTGCACCAGCCCAATCCATCTATCCAGCCCATCGTATCTCGCATGCACACGAGTCAAGCGTTTGGTCATTGGATTGGCATCCACTCGGACATATACTAGCCTCGGGTTCGAATGATCATTTTACTCGATTTTGGAGTCGTGCTCGACCTGGCGAGACCAATTGCTTCAAAGATCAGTATCATCTGGGTGAAGAAGGTGCGGAAGCACAAGGTACTTGGGATCGTAAATATGGTCGCAAGCAGGCACGTGAGCAAGAAGAGCAAGAGTTGGAAGACGAGGCGGAAGGTCTGGAAGATCAACGTGCGTCGGCAGCCAACACGGCTTTCTCAATTCCTGGTCTTCCAATTCCAGGCATCAATGGCAGTGTACCTAATCTCCTTCCTGGCATGGGTCATGTACCGCCGCCCGTCCAAGCTGCCAGCGCTGCGGGCATTCCCAGTATACCTGGGATGGACCCAACACGTTTGGCTCAACTATTTCCCCAAGCCAATCCAGGCTTCATGCCACCTCCTCCGCCGGGGGCACCCGGTGGGTTGCCGGTGGATTTTTCAAAGCTTCAATTGCCTATAGGCTTCAAGCTACCACCAGGGTTTCCGCCTCCACCTGTTGCTGGCGGCCTTCCACGAGGACAACCACAAGGACAATCCAACGGCTTACCCGGCCTGCCTGGTAGTGTCCCAGGCTTTAACGATGCTGGCGATGATGCGGCCAACGGTGGTGTGAGACGAAGAGCGCCATTACCGAGTCAGCAGGAAAGTCTGATGGCTGAGCAGAGGAGGGGCAACTTCCGGCTATCACGATAAAGAGGAGCACAGCATGACTGACGATGGTCTTAATTGAGAGCAACTGGATAGATACTACTGTGTCATACATGATGGTTTCGACCACCGGTTCTAAGGCCAACCTGCACCATCTTGGAGTGCCTGCAATTTTGGGAAATCAGCTACTTTGGTATTTCGCATCAGAGACGCGCTCGTCACATTTAGACTCGTCTTCAGTGTCATCGACCCAATCTTCTTGCCAGGTGAATCGTCACCTGCATCGGTCAGTGAAGTGTCCTACTTGGGGCCATTAACTTGCAGAATTGGCCTTTTTCAATCCTCAAACTGCACCAGTTGCTTTGAGGACCAACAACAGTCTCCCAAGCTTTCTTTATCCTGACTGATAAATATGAAGACCGCTGATGCGCAGCTATGAACTCTGCATACTTGGGCAAAAAAAAGCTCATCTTTGTTGCTCCTGCCTAAGAGGCACATTCAGACGACTTCTCTCCTGCCTAACCACAGCTCCAAGCATGCAGTTGATCAGACTCTGTAAGGGCTGTCCACAGTCAATACTGAACAATCATGCTGAGTAGGATGGTATTCTACGCAGAGTTGACAAAGCATAGCTTCACAGCCTCGGGTTCTGTCGCTTTGATGCGGACACTGACAGACATATCCAAACATTGCATGAGCTATCAGATGAACCGCAAAGTAGGAAGACCTTTAAGAGCACCGGACACAATTAAAGCTGTTCACTGCATCAAGGGTTCAAAAACTTCCTGCTTGACAACTCATCTCCGATGCAATAATTCTCGTCAGCTCCAGGATGGGGACGTCGATAGGCGGCTTCCCGTTCGAAATAATCAACAAAAATTCCTACAGTACCTTGACTACCTTTCTCAAACTATTCTGCGAGCGTGTAACTAGTATTACCGCAGCCTACCAGCAATGAGTGACCCAAACAACACCACTCTACTCCTTGAGCAGGAAAAGTTCTCAGTAAAAGCGAAAGCAAAACACACATTCATCAATACCTTCTTTCCGTGCTATTCATGTCTCAGTATGCGTGCAAGGGCTCTGTACTGTAGCGATTTCTTCGAAAATCGATGGCGAGCATGAGGTCAAGGCAATGCATACCTCTGCATCTGGCAGCAATGCCAACCCGGTCACGGCGACCGCCGAATTGTACGCCCTAAGTCTATCCACCAGCGCTAGCTCTGCGCGAAGAAGGTAGAAGAAGATTCTCACGAATCAGGAGCTCACGACACACCGCGCAGAGTGATCTCCTTAAACCCCATTCACCGAAGACTTGGGGAGAAAGGAAGACGTGAAATCAGAGCTCCTCCGTCGATCCCCGAGTCTGGGTATTGTGCGTGAAGTTTTCAATATGCAGAGAAGCATCCTCGTGCGCCCATCAACGATCTCCCGCTCAGCTATTTTGACGTTGATGCCGTACTAGCCACAAGGGGGTATATGGTCCTAGGAGAAACTGCACACTCCAAGATGGTGACGCGTTGCATTTATCGCCACCAAGTGCTGCGAGAGTTATTACTAAGCTCCTCTTTCGCAAGAACCAGAAAAGAGAGGTGCCCTCATTGAAGCTGAGTAAGTTAGACCTCCCATCAAACGTCGATCGAGCAGTCACAATACGATGATATTTGCGGCCACTGCTGTCATGCCTGCCTCTATTACAAGGAGTCTGGCTTCAACGGAGAATGAGAATGGCCCCGCTGAGTGGGGTTGGGGAGTGGGTCTATATCGAACCGATGAGGAGGAATGGGAGTCTGTTCCACATGCCTCTTGGTGTGAACCAGTGGCGGCCTAGTCATGAATCCAAGTGAGGCTGCAACTTCAGCAAGACAAATACGCAGATAAAATCCGAGCTTAGTAGTTCAATCACGACGGACGTTAAAGCTCCATTCATATCTCCCCTCTCTCCTATAACTACTCGCCCCTTTCATTCAATGAACAGTTCGAACCCCCCATCCTCCTAACTGACAACTAACAAGCCACTTAACCACTAAAATCATCCCTGCACTGGAAAATAGGACAAAACAAAGCGCCCCACCCAGCAACCCAACCCAATCCCTTAAGCAAGAACTCCCCTCACCGCCGTCCCTTCAAATCATAAAGCCTCCTCCCATTCCCCTTCCCACTCCCATCCCTCCCTTGGACCTCCTCGCCCGCAACCCAAACCCTAGCCCTTAAACCGCAGCACCACCAGACAGCGGCCAAGACTAACAGGCCCAGAACCACCATCCCGGCGATAAAGCCACCTTGTTCCGCCGCGCTGCGCGTGTCCCACCCCCCGCTCTCTTCGGCGCTCGAGGGCGTGATGAGCAGTGGAGTGTTAGAAGGTGGGTAGGGCGGGATGGGGAGGTAGGCTGTCCCTCCTCCTTCTCCTCCGGCTCCTACTTCTCCTGGGGCTGGAGCTGGAGTTGGTGTTGATGTAGTGCTGGAATAAGGAGCGCAGGGCGTGGTGAGGTGGGTTAGTGTCGCCCACGGCTGGTCTTGCTGTTCTTGTTGTTGCTGCTGCTGCTGGGATGGCGTGGTGGTGGTGGTAAGAGCTGCTGGGAGGAGGAGGATGATGTCGATCTCGGTCACGGTCAGCGTGATGGTGCTGGATGGTGGGTGCGGAGCTGATGTTGGGCAGCGGAGCGGGAGGATGGTTAGCGTCGCGCCTGGGGTGGCGATCAGGCTGGTTCGCGTTGTGGTGGTTAGGATCGTGGTTGGGCAGGTTGCTGGATTGGGGGGGCGAGGGTGTCCCTGTCAAGGTGGTGCTGGTTGGAGTTGGAGTTGGGGTTGGTGATGGTGATGTGAGGATGATGAGTGACATCTTTCTTGGAGGGTGTCTAGGTGTAGACAGATGGTCTTTTGACGAGACGGACAAATCATAGACGGCATTGGGAGCTTCGCCCACCCTGTTGAACAAACGTAAGAGCGGTAGCAGAATAGTGAGCTTGATTTCAGCGATGGCGTTTGAGTGCTGGCAGTCCAAGGCCCCAATCCAAGTATTGGATGAGTGGCGTCCGACGAGATGAGATATTGAGAGTCTCAGGCAGTATATCCGCTCCAGCAGGACTAAGTCTTACAATTTATCCCCCACATCCATTAAGGCAGCACAAATTGCATTGCCCCAGAAAGAAATCAAGAAATCAAAGAATCATCTCGGAGAGCTGACCTCAGACCCATTAGCTATCAGCCTGCCCTATCTCAATATCCTCACTATTGCCTCACTCCCACCTCACAACCAGCATCTGATTTCCGCCATAATCCAGCCAGGATTGAAAGAATCTCCATATTTTCCCATCAAGATCCGCATAGCATACTTTCATCACTCCCAAAAACAAACAAGATATAAAAAGTAGAAGAACCCACCACCACCACCACCCACCATCCGCCACACCTAGACACCCTCCAAGAAAGATGTCACTCATCATCCTCACATCACCATCACCAACCCCAACTCCAACTC
>QQTW01001599.1_pt1 | contig 15967 bp, 13 predicted proteins | sample 1904831 | NCBI WGS metagenome assembly QQTW01 (sample SAMN09435610, study PRJNA476489) | Subsurface metagenome, whole genome shotgun sequencing project. | reverse complement strand
GTCGAAGCCTGCACTGCTCCTATGGCACTGCCTTCCGACTCGATTGCCCTTTCTCCGCGGGGGACGCTAACTGCGCTGACAACGCTGACAATGCAGAGAACCGTGAGATATATCAAGCGACGATACATGGTCAAATCGCTGCAAATGCTCCGTATGGAGCCGGCCGTCTCAAGGATAATAGCGGACGAGTTCTTACTATTTTGACTTGTTTGTCACACATGGACGGAATCATAATATATATTAAGGACTGAACTCAAGTAAAGCGGGCAAAAGCGGTAGCCTTGTGGAAGGGCCAACTGTTGAGCGGCCATGTGATGTCCAGAATTGGAGATTATAATGGACTGGTCTTTTCTTGCATGTTTTTGACAGCCCGGACCGGTATTACAACTTGAGCTTTCCCAGTTTGTCACGGTTGTTTATTACTCGAGCATTGATCAGTCGCTGACGGTAGCTCCTCATCCAGATTTGAAACTTCAGGTCTTGGTGTCAATCCAGGTCTAGAACCCGCTTTGAACTTTTACCAGACTATAGTAATTAGCCTTCAAGGAGTTGCTCACTTTTCATTTAGAAGAGATCAGTGGTTGGAAATGCCCATATAGACCATATTCAGGACTGTGATCATAATGATGCAGATGAGCTCCGGCTGATCATCTGTCAAATCAAGATCAGGCTCTTTCTTTAGCTGTAGTTTCCGGGAGCGCTGAGCGGAAAGCCACTGGCCCTTTTCATGCCTCCAGTGTATCAGCGTCTATATTTATACACGAGTTCTGACAGGCCAAATGCATATTTCTCTTAACGTACCTCTTGACAGGGCATACTTCATGCTGCTCACCAGCTAGTCAGGCACCGCTCTCGATTGAAACCACCGCGCAATTGTCGTTCTGGCTTCACGACTTTGCCCTGCAGTACTGTGTAGCGCACTATGTTTTCGCAGTCCTCCGGCCGAATTCTTGCCAACCAAATGCATTGTGTCGCTTCGACGTTGTCGTTCTGTGACTGAGCACCTTTGCTGTTCTCATGGGGGTTGTGCTCTTGGTTTTCTGATAGGCTATGCCTGGCTGCATCTCCACTTTCCTGTCCATTTTCTCTCGGCGTCGACGGGAATGCTCCTGCGCGTCGATATATGAGGACATTCGCAGAGAACTTGTGTCCCCCGACATGGCTTATGAAGTACACACCTACTCCACCAGGTCTCGTGTCCTCAAGATCCCGCTGCATCTGCAGAGCACGCAGGTGTCGCTCAAATTCACGCTTGAGCAGCGGTGCTGACTGGCCGCATCGGGCGTCCCGGGTCTTGTGACTGCAGAGCAGGATGAGAGCAGCGTGCGGACAATGACGGAGTTTCAAGCCTGAAGCTGTATGGTCAGTTATAGCAAAGGAGTCTTGGAAACTTAAGCCGTGCTCTAGGGGTGTGGTCGTGGTGGGAGCCCGGTCAATATAGGACCTTATCAGGTCGGGTCCACTGGAAGGCGTGACATTGTCAATGAAGACGAATGCTGGAAGGAGCAGGACTGTCGTTGGTTTTTCTTTCGCGTCAATTGGCGTTGAAGAATTTCCAGGAGCAGGCACAGGCATATTGGAGGCCGATATCATCAGTCTCTGGTTGATAATTAGTATTCAGATTATCACGATCGTTTTGAGCAGCAGCAGCGGTCGACTGGCAGAACGCGTAAGCAGCGGAACAGGCCGTCAGACTTACACCGTTTGTCGGCTTCACACTTCCAGCTTCGAGAGCCTCCATAATACTGCCCTTCTCATCCGCGATGTCTCTTTTCCAATCAGTCGCTCCGGTTGCCACGACCAGATGGGTGCTCCACCCATTCACGTGCCCGTACAGTTCCTCATCCTCATCAATCTTGAAGCTTCGAGGATATGTGATATGGCAGGATTCACAGTCATGAAGACACTCTGCGCCATCAATGAATGGATCGGTTCGAGCGAAGAGCCTTTCTCGCGAAGCAGTATCAAAGCCATCTTGACCAGGCTCTTGTGAGGCTTTCAGACGGCTAAGAATAGTCTTGACGAAGCCGCTCATGCCACAAAGATATAGAGAGATTGGTCTAATGGGGGAGAACAACACGGCTGAAACGGTGGTCTAAATCTGAGATGAAATCTGTAGGCACATATATCTGGTATAACTTAGTCTGTCAAGAAGATCAAAAGAGTTCGGCCTGGCTAAGCTATAACAGCTCGTTTTAGTGTAGTTATAGTCTCGTCATGTACGGGCGTAAAATCTTGAACCACTTTCGAGTTGTCCATCATCGAAGAAGAGAGAACGCGCCGACGCGCAAGCGCTGTCGTCACGACGCTTGGACGTCAACAGAACAATAATGTGAAAGGAATCAAATGGGTGCGGTCGACACCTCCTACGGAGATCAAAATATCTTTAGCGCCGAACAAGGGATCCTCTTCAACGTCTTGCACCCTTGTATGGGCTAGGATTCTACTTCACACCTCAACCTGTGCGAGCCTTGACCGCGCTCGGCGCGCTGGACCAATTAGCCATTGATATCCCTGCTGACTGACAAGTTGAGCTATCAATAGGTGGACTGTCCGCAGTCCTTAGGCTCTGGTGATCTTCTGATCGAATACTCCGAAAATTGGATTGCTCTCTAGTTGACTCCGTACTCAATAGCGAGAGTCGATATGAGTTCGGTAGCCGAACTCGTCCGTCAGTCGCCTCCCATCGACCTCACAGTCCCATACAATGATAATCTCAAAGGCAAGACGATCGTCATCACCGGCGGCGCAAGTGGGTTCGGAGCCGCCTTTGTGCAGAAATGGGCAGCGTGCGGCGCAACCGTTATCGTTGGCGATATAAGAAAAGGGGATCAACTCGTCCAGTCCCTGCGCAAGGAGACCCAAGATCTGATTCACTATGTCCACTGCGATGTCACGGACTGGCAGTCCCAGGTCGAGCTCTTCCGAGCGGCGATCAAGCTCAGCGCAAAGGGATGGATCGACTGTGTGGTTGCTAATGCCGGCATCGCGGGCGTCGATAATCTCGAGAACCCCTCGGACGCGATAGCCAGCAGCTCGAATCCGCCGCCGCCGGACCTGCGCGTCATCGCGGTCAACCTCACCGGCGTGCTCTACACCGCGCATCTGGCCCTGTTCCACATGCGCCAGAGCCCACCCGGTGGATCTCCGCAGCAGTCGGACAAGTCCCGCGACCGCCACCTCCTCCTGCTCGGCTCCGTCGCGTCTCTTGGCCCGCTCCCGGGCCAGCCGCAGTACACAGTCACAAAGCACGGCGTGCTCGGTCTGTTCCGCACGCTCCGGGCCAGCGCCTTCGCCCACGGCGTGCGCATCAACATGCTGTGTCCTTACTTCATCGATACGCCCATCATACCTGCCTCGGCGCGGGCGCTGCTGGCAGGCGGGGCCATGGGCAAGATCGAAGATGTGGTTGATGCGGCCACGCGGTTTGTTGCTGATGCGCGGATAGCGGGTCGGGCATTGGCCGTGGGGCCGAAGATGGGGGTCGTGGAGCGTGAGGATGGGGAGTGGGAGTTTGTTCCGAAGGGCAAGGATAGCGGAGAAGTGGAGAGGGCTGTATGGGAGGTTTATGCGCATGATTTCGAGGAAACGGAGCTGTTCAGCCTTAGATTCCTGCGGTTGCTGAATGCTTTTACTCAGGCTAGGGGGTGGATAGGCTGGGCGAAGGATATGGTTTCTGCAATTCTATATGGCATGATCGGGAGATAGAATTGATACGAGTATCCTAATGCTTTGTCTCAACAGCGAGTTCGTCCATCCGAAGCTTCCTCCATCCATTGAAGATTCAGATATCTGCTGGCACATATCGGATTGCATGAAAGCGCTTCTGGAGGACCAGAGATAGCTTCAATTGGAGTCTCAATGTTCAAAGAGACCAATTGGTGAAAGACGGTTCGAAGGCCAGCAAAGAGTGAGCTTGTAAATTCGATGCCTCTGTACCTTACAATCAAAATATTGATGATAACTTGCTGTTGCATGAACAATGAAGCTCTCGTTCGTCAATGACGCTAACCTTTATCCAGTATAGCGCTAATTTGCTATCCCCTTAGAAATTCACAGCTTCACGTACATACATCCATCACAACCACGCCCTTAGCCCTCAACCACCTCAGCAATGGATCCAGACGCCCCCATTGCCCCATCCGCACCTCACACCGCCTCTCCCCTGCGCTGGGTCCTAGGCTTCCTGCTCGTCGGCTTCGCATGGGGCTTCACGACGCCGTTCATGCGGCGCGCGGCGCTGGACTACACGCCGCCGGTGCGGCCGAGCGTGACGGATCCGCGCGTCTCGTGGGTGAAGAGGAAGCTGAGGAGCGTGTTCTGGGCGGTTGCGGACCTGCTGCGGCGGCCGGCGTATGCGGTGCCGCTGCTCATCAATGTGACGGGCAGCGTCTGGTTTTTCCTGTTGATCGGGCAGGCGGGTGAGTTTACTTGTGGGAGAGGATTGAGGAGCGGGGGGAGACCCGCTTCGTGTTTGGGTGGTGTTATGGTGCTGATCTTCGTCAAAAGAACTCAGTCTTACCGTTCCAATAACGAACTCTTTAGCCTTCCTCTTCACCGTCGTTGGCGAATGGTGGGCGGAGGGGAAAGTCATAACTCGAGGTATACAACCAGCCTGCTTCCTTGCATCGATGCCACTCAGTTATTGCTTCCTTCAGTGTACTGATCCGAAAGCAGAGACCTGGATTGGCATGTTTCTGGTGCTTACTGGGATAGCCCTTTGTGTCAAAAGCAAAAGCTAGCATCGCATCTAATGATTCTACGGGTCTGGCGTTGGCGCAATCTTGCCGGGAGTCCGGCTTATGACGGTAGGGTTCCCGGTCTGGTTCGCATTAGAGCGATCTGGAGAACACGAAGAGCAGATGTGAGCCACAGCTTGCGGTTCAACGGAGAAAGTACAGTTGGAGGCAGATCCGGCCTTTCGAGATGTCCGAAAGCAACAGCCCCAAGATATAGGCGTCTATTTGAAGAGCTCAAATGAGAGAAAGCCCTTAAGAGGTCAAGGAGCTTGAGGCTGCTTGCTCTTGTTGTCAAAAGCTCCTTCAATTGCGGAGAGAGAGTTGTGCGGTTCCCCAATCAAGAGACGGTGTTGCATTCATGGCGTCCAACAGCCTATAACGGGACGAACGGATCAAGGAGACCTTCCAACGGCGTCCTTCTTCGTCTTCGTGAACCTAGATCTAAGACAGAAGCATTCACGGAGGTCTTGGCTATCAATCTGCTGGTCCTTCCACTATATACTCGCACCGTGCGGTGCCTCCAATCCTGGCATATGTTGCGGCGGACAGATTGTGGAGGGCGAGAGCATTGAAGAATCTCTCCTCTCAAAATGAGGATAGTGAGGAACCACCGATTTTCGAACAGTCAATTTAGGGGATTCTTTTCTAAACAAGAATGAATCCGCTCTTGGGGCTCTACCGTGTTCTAGCGATTAACCCATGCTGACGGTACGAGCTTTTCGTATCGAGGACCTTGCTTTGGCTATGCTAACATGTAAGCTACGGAGTCATGCAGACGGGCAGTTGCTGGTGGTCTTACTAGAGGTCACCTAAATAGATGTATATATTTGGTGGAGGTTGCCAATGAAGGATTTGAGAGCTCTCACTTAATACAGCATGTTGGGTTGCGGTAGTCAGGACAGTCCATGTCACCAAGTGCACGAATAGAGCCGTGTGATTGCAGATGAGCTCTTTTCCTGCAAAGAAGCAACCCCACTACAACGCCCGTATAGATCAACTATAAAAGTAACCTGTCCTTGTACCAACTCTGAACTGGAACACAATACGTATACAGCTTTGATAATTTCATCCCAACATTGGCAGAACATACTCCTTTGCTCAGTCTCCGAGCCAGCTGCGTGCTGACCTTTCCCCAAGACTTTAGGCAAGCGCGCTATAATCGCGATTAGCAAGGTATCTTAGCGAGCAATGAATATAAGACTCACCCCATGGGATCCCACAGAGGAAGCACCTTCGGATCCTGATCAAGCACCTTCCTCACATCCTCGCTCACAAACGCGGGATCTACCACGGCCTGGTAAACAAACTCGTCCATCCAGCTGTCCGTCATGACAAAGTACCCGTGTGACCCGGCGCTGTCAGACCAAGAGTTCTCGATCCTCCACCGCACGGGTTTATCGTCGACGATATGCACACCGGTCAGCACCATGGCGTGCGTCATCTGGCTCTCGCCCGTCATGAGCCGCTCGGCCTTCGACATGCCGAGCTTGACGTCGAAGCCGAGCTCGTAGTCGAAGTTGTCCGGGTCGAGGATGCCGCGGGCGCCGTCCATGTACTTGCCAACGTCCGATCCAAAAAATACGGGGAGCCCCCGTTGCAGCATGGCGATGCAGGCCTTCTTCATCGTGTGCATGTCCACGTTGACGTACCGGATCGGCCGGCCGCCGGACACGTTGCCGAGGCGCTGCACTGTCAGCAGCTGGCCGTAGTCGTTGCGCGGGTCGTTGACCAGGCTGAAGAGCTTGTGGACGTCCGTGCCGCTGCATGCTTTGACGGTGCATTTGTCCGACAGCTGCTTGGAGAAGTCGAGAGGCGTTGTGGACACCGACGAGAACTTCCCATCCTTGTCGTAGTACTCCCAGGTGAAGGTCTCGTGCGGGCTAGGTGGGGGACCCAGCGTGAGGGTAAGGATGCGATGGATCTCTTGCATCATTTGCGCCTTGACCGCAGCCGTTGCGTTTCGAACGACGACATCTTTGGAGCGTGCCATTCCGCGAAGTCTTAGAGCATCCTCTCGGAGCTTAGTAGTGACTGTGCACTCATGTCAGACCGAGTATTTGATGAATGTCGGAATTAATACGTACTCAGCCGATCCATTTCACCCGAGCTCATTGCGTTTTGCGAGTCTGGATACAATTTGTGTGGAACCTGAGTGGTAGTTGGTAAGTCTTGAATAATCTACAAAGCACCTCGTCGAATATACTCACCAGACCATATTTCTCCACAAGATTGGCCAGCATATCCCACTGCCCTCCATCTCCCACAGGACTCGCCAGAAGAGCCTGCATCCACCTGCCATCGAGCGGCTCATCCAGGGTATCCAAGATATTCTCCAGGAAATAATTCGCCTTTTCCAGCTTGTCCCAGTAGAAGAGATAAGCCTGGCTGAGCTGGAACTCCTTCAGGTTATACTTCTTCATGATCGCAACGCGGAAGACGTTCGTCGAGGCGAAGATCCAGCACCGGCCGGACTGGCGCTGGTTCGTCACCGGCGAACCTTCGAACGGGATCTTGACGCTGAAGGTCTGCGTGTCGGCGATAGTGGCGCGGGGATTGCGCAGGATGGACGCGGGACCGTTGGTAGAGAGCGCCAACAGTGCGAGCCGGTTCTACAGGCCATCATTTCGCGTCAGTATCGTTATTCCTCGATCACCTGCCGAAAGCAACTCACCTTTGGATCGCTCAGAAGCTCCTTCTGCCACTGCTGAGCGTCTGTGATGGAGACGTCGGGTCCGAGCGACGAATAGCTGGGGACTATAAGAAATCTTTTCATCAGTCTTTATGCTCAAGATGCTGTGAGCAACGCAAGATAGACGTACGCGCATCATATATTGTCAATGACTGGACCCGGGCAAGCGTTGCCTCCTGCTGCTTCTCGCAAGCTATCTTTCCCGTGGTGGCCCTCCTATCGATTGTGCCGCACCTCTTGGACGAACCGGCACCCATCTTTCAAACGCGAGAACGAAGCGACAGTCCTAAAGTTGATGCGAGATGTTCCGTTACGCAAATGCCGATGTGAAGCAAGTAGGATAGAGAGAGACGAGAGAAGGACAGATTGGTGGCAATGGTGGGGGATGTCGTCCGCCAGATCTATGATGGGGGCTGGGGATCATGCACGTCGGTCATCTGCAGGGAGCTTGGGCCATCACAGCTGCAAGTACTCCGTACCCATGTATCTCGAATTAGTTCAGAAGAATTATTGAACCAGAACCAATCTTGAACTCCTGGACAGCCGCAAAGTATTGCTCTCTATGCTTACATGTCAAAGGCAACGTGCTGCTTTGACTACATATCGATGATATTGTAAGGGCACAGGAAAGACACGGCATTATCATCTCATGCGGGCATATAAAGTCAAAACTGGTTGAATCTTGTTAAGCTGCCGACTACATAGTAGACACGAAGGCTATCCTTCCTGCATCGGCTCTTCAGCGACATAGTGCAGATACGCCCCCAGCAGCTTGATCCCTTCGATATAATTCCTCCGATCCAACTTCTCATTGACCGAATGCGCCGCATCCGTCGAGCTACCCATCGGCAGCAGAAGCACATTCTTGCCCGTCGCCTGCTCGAAGGTGAGCGTGACAGGGATGCTACCACCCTCTCGCGTCAGGTCAGGCTTGACCCCCCAGACGTGCTCGACGGCCTTGCCGGCCGCGGTGAAGTTCCAGTGGCGGGGACTGGCGACCCACCACTTGCCGGCGTGCTGCAACGACACGTTGCAGGTGTTCTTGGACCCGAGCGCCTTGAAGGCGTCGTTGACGTGCGTGAACACGAGCGAGTTGACCGCGTCGATCTCCATGTCCGGCACCGTGCGGATGCTGAACTTGCCTGTGACTTTGGCGGGGATGACGGTCTTGGCTCCGGGCGCGCTGAAGGCGCCTTCGATGCCGTGGAGCGATAGGGAGGGGTATCGCCAGCGACCCATGAGTGTTCTGTCCTTGTCATCAAAGAGGGCACTTTTGCTGCCCAGTGACTCGTATAGGTTATCCATCGTGAAGGAGATTCCTTGGTATATTTCTTTCTCAGCATCGGTGAGCGGCGCGACGAGGTCATCAATGCCCTTGATGAGTATCTTTCCGTCAGGCGCGACCAGCGATCCCATGACGCGTACGAGATCCGTCATCGGCTCGTGTGCGGTCCCGCCAAAGACTCCGCTGTGCAGGTCCTGGGCTGGACCTGAGATCTCAATGCTGTAGTAATTGCAACCCCGAAGGCCGTACGTCAGACACGGTTTCTCCGTGCCCAGCCAGTAATTGTCCGAGATACAGACGGCGTCCGCGTCGGCGAAGAATTGCCTGGCTTCAGCTTCGATGAAGTCGTCCAAGCCTTCAGAGCCATACTCTTCCATACCCTCGAAGCACATCAGGAGGTTCACGGGGAAGGGCATGTCCGCCTTTTGGTGTGCTTCGATGGCGTTGAGCCAGCCCAGCACAGGACCCTTGTCGTCAGTACTGCCGCGACCGTACATCCGGCCCTTGTCGTCGACTGTCAGGTCGAACGGCTCCGTGGCCCATCCGTCTTCCTTCAGCGCAGGTTGGACGTCGTAATGGCCGTACACCAGAATTGTGCGCTTATTCGAATCATTGCCATACCGAGCTATGACGACGGGTGGAAGCTCGAGGTGCTCCTTGTGTGGCTGTTTGCCCAACGGACGCAGTTGTACCTCTGCTCCTAGAGACTTGAGCTCCGACGCGAGGAACTCACCCATCTGTTGCGTGATTAGGTCTCAGGACGGCCCAACGCGCAGTGAACACAGGAGCAGGTTACCTTGACGACATCTTGCCGCCGATCTTCATCCGCCGAGACGGACGGTATGGCGACGGCTTTTCGTAGTCGCTCGATGAAGCTTTCAGCGAGGCTGTCGACCTGCTTGAAGTAGGAATCAAGTTGTGGAGCCATGGCTGCAGGAGACGTGTACAAGTATGGCCAGGCGCGTTGGTCGAGTGCAGTTGGCTTTGGGCTCCAATGAGATCGGGTCAACAAGAAGGCACGGCACGCTTTTGCGGGGTTGCGATGGTGGAGAGCAGTTCTCAATACCCGCACACTTTGAATCTTCATCGACAGATACATCAATTATCATTCAACTGACAAGCCCATAATATCTTTTCATCGACCGGTTGATAGCCTGGCTATTTGTCGCCTTGCAATCTCCGCTCGGTGGCTTCATCATTCACGGCCCTACCATTTCCCTGCCCAGGTGCTCAGTCCATTGTAGCGTCTATGATCAGGTCGTTCCATAACTGCCCGGGTCCTGACATGCGGTCAAATCTGTCACGGACCTCTTACAACAATGCCTCACATATAAGCTGCAAAATTGCATCTCCTACTTATTAGGTCCGAACAATGTCTTTCAAAGAAAATGAAAACCTTGGAAGAGATCTGTATGATGAGCCACAAGCCTCGGTTATATTAGCCGATGTTTATCCGCGCGTATGCCGATGTATCACCGGGATTTGAATGTTTTGTTTTCTCCTCCGTCCGGGACCGTCCCTAGGGGCAATTTTGGACGAAGTATGGAAACACTCGAAGTTGTATTCCAAGATTATTGTCCATTAGTTAGGGGTTGTTCGATCCTAGGAGGAAACCGCGAAGCACTTTGTCCCTGCGTTGAAACACCTAACACTCACGAAGCCCGACCATCTTGCGCTGACGACGTTACGCCTCGTCTTGCGTCTCGTCTATCGTCACCAGGTTATCGTCGAGGTCCTCAGCGGCTAGGGACGACCATCGATTCATTTCGGGACAGTCTTATCAGCGGTTGTTATGACTTCTAACCATTTTCCTCTCAGGTCCTGTGAGGATTGGAATATATGGCTCAATCTCATTCGCATGCGAACTCTCGAAGACGACATCTGGAAGTTCATTGATCCCAATGCCGACAATCATCCCGTGTTGAAGGAACCCGTGCTGGCGGACTTCGTGCTGAAGGAAGCCGTTCAACCGCAGTCAGGGCCTGCTGCCACGCCGTACGATACTGCTGAGTACAATCGGCTCCTTGCCATTTACAATCTCGACCTACGCGAATATCTAGAGCATAAGCAAGTCATGGGGCGCCTTATGAAATTGGTCTGCGATACTGTCGATCCGCGGAGCTTGATGGTGGCTAAGCATGCCAAAAGCCTCGCCGAAACGATGAAGATCCTCAGGCAACATTTTGAACCAACCGATCACGCTCAAGCAGTGGCCCTCCGTCGTCAGTTTGCAACGCTTTGCGAAACCCCGAACGCCAAAGAGCTCGAGTCCTGGCTCCTGGACTGGGAATTTATGATGCTTGAATCACAAGAGCTTAATATCCCCGAGTTGCAGGGCGATCGCGTGTTGCATGCCTTTTTGGAGGCCATTCGACCGCTTGCTGCTAGATGGGTCGAGACGTCGGAGGCCGTGATTAAGAGATGCAAGCTTGAGGGACATGAGCTCACGATCGAAAAACTCTTTCGTTCCTGTCATGTGTTCCTCCGAAAGCGCGCCGCCGGAATCACCGTCTCGCGGCGACAACATCGACCGGGCCGCGATGCAGTCACCATCCGTTGAGCCAGCATAAGCTCCTTCGTCTTCGCCGTCTCGTGACGGCAATGTCGAACCGGCGCCGACGCACTCAGCAGCCATTGAACAAGCTTGGATTCCCCTCCCGCTTTTCGAACCGCTGGCGAAACTATCACAAAGAGATTAAGCCAGCTCAGGATTCTCCGCCATCCCGTATTGACGATTCCGAACCGTATCCCACCGAGCCTGGTCATCGCTTTTCGAACCGCCGGTGAATCTATCACCGCCGATTGAGCCAGCTCAGGCTTCTCCGCCGGCAAAAGCGCCGCATACGGCTCGCTTTGATGATTGGATCCGACTGTGGTACAAACACTACCCGTTGAACCGCTTGTTGAACCCCGTCATGTGCCACGAAGCCCGCTTAGGCTCCCTCGTGTCCACCGGCTCATATTGCTGTCGAGCCCCAAAGAAGGATCTTTCGATTGGATGGGTTCCGTTGATATCAGCTTCAATATTCGCACCCAAAGCTAGAGGGATCTGTTGAATGAGCCAGACCCGGTTGATTGGCTCGTGTTCATACCGACGTATCGCCAAGATTGATTGATTGATTTTTGCTTGCTTAGGATCCACTTTGAATTCGAAGTTTGTAAGGACTCGAAGTTGTATTTATAGTGATCGTTCGATTCTGTAGAGAAATCTGAAGCAATTTTTCCCTATGCTGAGCTTCCATCAAGGTATAGACCCTCTCACTATCTCCAATAGCCAACCTCATTAAAGAAGTAAATGTGTCGCTTCCTGTACATGAATGGATCCTCAAAATCTTCTTCCAACAAGTGACGGATCCGCGAAGCTGATTTCCGAACTCCGATTACTCTGCGGAGACACCGTCCTCGCATGACCCGCACCACTGCTTCTGTTCTGCCGCGGCGAGCTCTCGCCCGTAACCCACCAGGCTCCGTCGCTTCTGCTCGAATTGTCGAGATTAAGCTCCAAAAACGCCGTCTGCTCGTTCCCTTGGTGATTCGACGGCCTTCTTTCCAACCCATTCTCTTCCGGTATCGGGCTTATCGTCCGCGGCGCCGCACCCGCAACAGGATCATACGCCCCTCGCGAGACAGTTTGTGTCCGCCGTCGAGGTTGACCATCCAAGCTCTCGACGCTGCCTCCGGCCGATATGTCCGGGTCGTACAGCCAGGCGGACTCCGGGTACACCTGATGTCTGCTCTGTCGCTTGCGCCGCGTTCTGAAGACGAGGAACAAAGCGAGGATCGCTACGATGACAACCGTGGTGGCTGAGGCGCTGATGCCGGCGACGGCACCCGTGGAGATTGTCTGCTCTGGGGGAGGCTCGGCTGAGGTCGCGTCGTCGCTAGTGGGTGCTGGCGCTGGGGTTGAGATTATGGTGCTGGAGGAAGCTTTTGCTGCGGATGAAGTGGTGGACAGGAGGTTTGTTGTGATGGAAGAGGTCGTGGTTGAAGATGTTACGGTTGAAGTCGTCGCGGTCGAAGAAGAGGACGTCAGCGCAGATGAAGACGTTGACGATGAGAAGACCGAGTCCGTTGTTGGCGATGAGGATACTGTAACGGATGGCGATCCGGTGGAAGAAGAAAAGGTGGTGGAATCATCCGACGAAGTCGATAATGTCGTAGAGAACGTCGATGTGGAAGATGTTTGCACGGAAGATGATGATGTAGAAGATGCTAATGCGGAGAGAGTTGATGCCGAAGAAGATGGTACAGAGGATGTGGGTGTGATGGATGCTGATGTAAATGATACGGATCCAGAAGACGCCGGTGTAGAGGATGACAGTCCAGAAGACGTCGGTACGGAGGACGTTATGACAGAGGATGATGATGTAGAAGACGATGGTGTTGAAAATATTAGCACAGAGGAGGCGGGTGCAGACGATGTGAGTGTAGAGGTTGTCGGTGTAGATGATATTAGTGAAGACGTCAATCCGGAGATTGTGGGTGTGAGGGGAGAGGACGTTGGTGTCAGGGCTGTTGTCGCGAACGCATCTGATGCAGAGGATGCCACTGCAGAGGTTGTTGACAACGGGCCGACGGCTGTGCTCGACGCCGATGACACCCCTGTAAGAGATGAAGTTGGTGAGGTTGGAGCTGACGTTGAAGTGGACTGCTGTAAGGAGGACGATGAGTCTAGATTTGAGTTATCTGTTATCGAAGAGGCGGGCGAGACCAATGAGGACGAGTCCAAGCCGGGTGAAGATGTTGTCGCGGCCGAAGGCGTGAGGGTGACTGAAGGGGTGGTAGAAGCCGACGAAACGAGCAAAGTCGTAGGCGTGGAGGAGACCGAAGGCGTGACGGCTGCTAGAGAGCTGGAAGAAGGGGCAGGAGTATCCAGTACGGACAAAGACGAAGCCACAGAGGTAGTGGAGGATAATGACAGGGTAGACAATAAGGTAGAAGAAAATGGATACAATATGAGGGTCGTCAAGGTGTTGTCTGAGGAGACCTGAGAGAGAGTGGGTACGTATGAGTCATACGAGACAACTGGAATAGTCAAAGTGGCCGTCGACAATGCGATTGAAGAGGTATCAGGTGTGTTGGGCGAAAGGATGGATGATGTTGAAGACGACGGCTGGACGCCATAATCTGAAGATAGAGAGCTCGTTTCAATGGAATAGATTAATGTACTCGGCAGGTCCAAGGTGGTCGCACTTGAGTCCGTGGTGATTGTTGGGAGGATCTCCGGTAAGAACAAGACCAGGCTTGTCGACGTGCTCGGCTCGAGCTGGTCTCTGGTTGTCGTCGGGGCGGAGTCAAGTGAGGATGTGGTCGTGGGTGAGGAAACATTCCAAGCTGCTACCCAGCCATCGGGCTGCAACGGAAGAGACATGTGGAAAGACTCTCGTACTCTGGAGCGAACGAAGAAGTGGGAACCCAGACAAACCCTGGTCCGACTTCAAGAACGACGGACGCAACATGAATTGGATATGCCAACCAGGAAGTATAAGAAAGCGACAGTTAAGCCACTGGGGGCCCTTATGACGATGGGTAGAGGAGTCGAATTAAGAGAGAAAACGCCCCAGCGGCTCCCTAACATGCTACATATGTGAAGGAAAGAGGTGTGGAAGAAAGGTCCACGCCACAATCTAGACACAAAGCACAAGAGAAGAGAATATGAACGAGAATTGACGATTATGGCAGATCGAAGGGAGAGCAAAGACTTGTCAGGCAAGCGGACGACATCGCGGCGATCCTACTATATACGATGGTGGTGGCAGGCATGACAGCGATGATACCAGGAGTTAATTGGGGAGCTTGGTGGATGCAAAAGTAGAAGCGCGGCCCAAGCTCCTATGAATAATGGAGTGCACGCGCGACGGTATTCTCGCCATACATACTGCTGCGTAAGAATGTTGTCCACTGAAAGTGAAAGATTTCAAGACTCGAGGTGGCGAAGCGCAATGCATAGAAACGCTTGGCCGGAAAGGGCTGCATATCGCGGCGGGGGATCGCCAGCCGATGCTAAGTTTAGCATCACGGCAAGTGTGGATGACGGCGGCCTGCAAGTTGCCGCTGCTCTCTTGAAACCTTCGAGGTCATGCACATGTTCTCACCTATATCTGTTGGACTGGTCGATGTACGGAGTGAGCTCTTTTTCATCGGTCGGCTCGGACTGTCATGCACCAAGCGATCTCGGTGACGGAAGTCCATGGAGACGTACGGCGCATCTTCAGCTCTCGGATGTACGGAGTATTCGTCTCCATTATCGTGTGCATAGACTTCTTGCCGCGGAGACACTTCTTGGCCTATTTCCAATGCGAGGATTCTCTCGGTCAAACATTTCGCATAAAGCCGCGCCGCTCCCGGCCGTTTTTCAATCCTCGGAGAGCATCATTTTGAACGTCCGTCATCCTTCAGGGAAGAAGAACACATGGGCATCAGCCACTCGGAACCATGGACCGACCGGCGAAATCACGCAGAAGCTCCTGCATCCACGATGGCCATCCTTTCGCCAAGGTAGCCGACACCAGACGGCCGGGCACGATTATCTGCCCACCCCTACCGCTCAAGACCTGATTCACGACCGCATCGGCGACCAGGCTGGGCTCGATGATGTTGCCAGGCTTTCTTTCGAGAGCCTCGCGGTACGAGTCAATGAGCGGAGTGCGCGCAAACGTCGGATGGACCACCGACGTCTTGATCTCCGGGCACTTGTAGACATGCTTGAGCTCTTGCCCCAGACCTTCGTGGAGCGAGAGCAGGCCCGCCTTGGTTGCGCAGTAATCGACCAGGTTGGGCACTGTCACGAAACTCGCCATGCTGGCTGTGCTCACGATGTGGCCCTTTTTCTTCGCGATCATGTCCGGCAGGAATGCCTGGATCAGGTAGAAGTGGCTCAACAGGTTGACGTCGAACAGCTTGCGCAGGTAATCCGAGCGCGCATCCAGTATGCTGTGAGCGTGCGCAATGCCCGCATTATTGATGAGTATAGACGGGGAGCCTTTTGTTGAACGGATGCTATTCGCTACGCGGTCGACTTGCGACTGATCTGTGATGTCGCATTGATGATATTTTGCGTCTGTAGGATAGGAAGAGGATTAGCTTTTGCCGATCGCGGCGGTCCTGTAGGAAGACCCCAGCACGCGACATACAATCCTGTAAATCTGCCGGCAGCGGCTGTATGTCCAGCACGACCACTTTCAGACCCTTCCTCGACAAGCCTCGAGTTATTAGAGCTCCGATTCCGCTGGAGCCCCCCGTGACAACTGCCAC
>QQTW01001598.1_pt1 | contig 15969 bp, 15 predicted proteins | sample 1904831 | NCBI WGS metagenome assembly QQTW01 (sample SAMN09435610, study PRJNA476489) | Subsurface metagenome, whole genome shotgun sequencing project. | reverse complement strand
CCTGCCCAACTTGCACTCGCTTGGTTGCTGGCAAAGGGCGAGGACATCATCCCAATTCCTGGCATGAAACGTCAAGCGCGGCTGAATGAAAATGTGGGTGCAGTGGAAATTGCCTTGACTGCTGAAGAACTTCAACAAATCGAAGCAATTGTCCCGATTGGCTCTGCTGCCGGAACTCGCTATCCTGAAGCCCTCATGCACTCCGTTAACCGTTAGAGGATGTTTGGATATAAGCAACGTCAGCAGCACCTTAATCAACTCGGCTCCATCATAGCCGTTGATCAAACAAGATAGCACGATAAATACAGAGCGAGTAGGAATAAACGATTACCATGAAAACAACCAACAACACAATCCTGATCACGGGCGGCGGCTCCGGCATTGGACGCGCCCTCGCCGAAGCCTTCCACACTTTGGGCAACCAAGTCATCATCTCCGGGCGGCGTGAGCAAGCCCTTGACGAAACCACCGCTGCCAACCCCGGCATGAAATCTCTGACAGTTGACATGACCGACCCCGCCAGCATCCGCTCCTTCGCAGCTCGACTGGCTGAAGCACACCCCTCGTTAAACGTGCTCGTCAACAATGCGGGTATCATGCGGCCTGAAAACTTGCTGGCACAGCCGGAGGACTTGACCGACGCGGAAGTCACCGTCATGACCAACTTGCTGGGTCCAATCCGTCTCACCACCGCACTGTTGCCATTGCTGCAGAAGCAACCTCGCGCCACTGTCATGACCGTTTCTTCCGGGCTGGCGTTTGTACCAATGGCCACGACGCCCACCTACTGCGCGACCAAGGCCGCCATTCATTCCTACACGCAATCGCTGCGCTACCAGCTCAAAGGAAGTGCGGTGGAGGTTCTCGAACTCATTCCTCCCTACGTTGCCACAACGTTGATGGGAGAGCATCAGGCTGAAGACCCGAATGCTATGCCCCTAGACGAGTTCATCACGGAGGTAATAGATATTCTCAAGACGCAGCCCGCCGCAACTGAGATCTGCGTAAAGAAGGTGTATCCCCTTCGCTTTGCCGTTGAGGGAGGCCAGGAGAAATACGAGCAGGTGTTTCAAGGGGTGAACGCGCACTGACTCATGGGCAAATTAGATGCGTCTGTAGCATGAGATACAAAGACAAACACGGATTTACGTATCAATTGACTATAGTTCTATTAAACATTTAAATGCCTGACTTGATCACTGAGTCAATCGATCCATTCCGACTCCTGTTCGATTTACAGCAGGGAAACGAGATTGCTCAGAGTTTTTCTGGTTGTCTCGAACCAGAAACGATCGCACATCAGGTGACAAATGGGTTAGTTGAAAAGTTTGATTGTATCTTCGCTCGAATTTGGCTTTTAGAACCTGACCAAACAACCCTCAAGTTGGTTGCCTCCTCTGGTATGTATACCCATACGAATGGCACATTTGCCAGAGTACCGCTGGGAGCCTACAAAGTGGGCAAGATTGCTCAAAACCGTGTTTCTTTTCTCAGCAACAACCTGGCAGATGAGCCTTGGGTGGGCAATCGAGATTGGGCGATCGCTAACAATATTCGCGGGTTTGCAGGTTATCCTCTAGCGATTAAAGATAGAGTGATCGGAGTTCTAGCAACTTTTAGCCATCAAGCAATGGAACCAGAGTTTCTAGAGGTGTTGCAGACGCTCTGTACGATCGTGACAATTGCATTAGATACAGCCTTACAGCACCAGCAGGAAAAGCAGAATTGGCAATCTTCCCGCAGTTCTGCCCTTAGGCATACCCTCTCTGATCAGTTAGCCAGCATCTTAAGTTCTGCACGACTAACGCTTGTTGGCACTGAACAGCCTCTTACTCTTCCTCTAATTTATGTGTTTTTACAAGCAGCCGAGACCCTAAACAGAATCGGATGTGCTTATTGTCGGCTCATCTACACAGTAGAATCCATTGCGCTAGAGGCGATTGTTCCACTGACAGCTCTAAGCAGTCGAGATCCAGATTGGATACACTCTGCTCTAGGTGAGTTGTTTTTCACTGTTTCTTGTTTAGGGGGAGTGCTGCAAACTCAAACAGGTGTGAACCCAAGAGCCATTCAGATTGTTCTTAAAATTCCATACCCTCACTGCAGCTTGGGAGAACGCCTACGAATTCAGTGCCGTTTACCTGTTCTGCAAATGGCATTCACTCACCTGTCTTTTTTGGCAGGACTGATGGTTTGCGATACTATGGACGAGAACATACCCCTGCTCACCGATGATGTAACCAAGATTAGCTCTTCTAAACGAGTCCTATGGATTCAGCAGGGATTTCAAGCATTGCCGAAAGGAATCAAGGCTAAAGTTGACCTGTCCATTCCTCCAGAGCAACTCCGGCAGGCGGTCGAAGCGGTTGTTCGTGACGAATCCTGGAGAATTGAGTCTAATACTACACAGCAATTTCTCTCGGAGCGGGAGCTAGAAATGATGACTCTTCTATCTCAAGGGTTGCGCGATCGCGATATCGCTAATCGCCTGATTATTAGCGAAAGCACGGTCAAATTTCATATTAACAACATCCTTACGAAGCTGAAAGTGCGGACTCGTTACCAAGCACTCTATCAGGTAGTTGTGAATGGTTGGATTCAGTAACAAGCTGGACGGCGAGCGCTCCCAGTGGCTGCTTCTATCTGGGCGGCTATTGCAATTAGGGTGCTTTCAGCAGCTGGGCGACCAATCAACTGTACACCAACTGGCAAACCATTCGAGTCAAACCCAGTGGGAAGTGCTAAAGCCGGCTGTCCACTAGCATTGAACGGCGGACAAGGAGCAACCCAACTAATAATCTTTTGCAAAGTCTCTTCGGGACTCAATGAAGCCCACTCCCCGACACGGATTGTTGGATGCAGATAAGTTGGCAGTACCAGCACATCTACTGAGTTGAAGAACGACACAATCCGTCGCGCCACTACCTGCATCTGGGAGACAGCTTGTAGGTATTCACCAACAGAACCTGTTTGCTCCAGTAGCCAGCGATTCATTGGTTGTAGTGCCTCTTTAGGAATTCCAGCTGCTCCTATTCCAGCCTGCCAGACTTTTGTAAACGGCTCAATCAAGTCGGTGAAATCAGGACAACCTTGTTCAACTGTGTGTCCCAGTTCTTTTAACAGCTGGACTGTCTCTAGCACCGCCTGCTGACATACATATTCAGCTTCTCCTAAGGGAGGTATAGTTGTGGCAAAGGCAACTCGCAGCTTTTTCTGCCCATTACTAACTTCCGCAGCAGCGAGAAACGACGGTTCTGGATCAGGTAGCCAATAAGGGTCACCTGTCACGTAGCCCGACATGACATCCAGGAGTGCTGCGGCATCGGCGACAGTACGAGCCAGGGGACCAATGGTGGCAACTCCACTGAGGCGATCGCCTACAGGCGCATTCGATACGCGCCCCCGCGACGGCTTTATTCCTACCAAACCACAACAGAAGGCGGGACCACGAATTGAGCCACCGCCATCCGAGCCTTGAGCGATCGCACACAATCCGGCTGCCACAGAGGCCGCCGCACCACCACTTGACCCCCCTGGTGTATAGTCCAAATTCCAGGGATTGCGAGCTGGCGGAAACCCAGCTGGTTCAGTGTAGGGCAGCGAACCTAACTCTGACGTGGCTGTTTTGCCTAAAATAATAAACCCAGCCTGCTTAATCCGCATTACTACCCCATCATCATAGGTAGCTATCTGGTTCATTAATGCGGGTGTTCCGTAGGTACAGCGAACACCTGCAACAGGGTTAAGGTCTTTGATTGAAATCGACACACCAAAAAAAGGTGGCAGTTCTGAAGTGTTCTTAGTTTGAGCCAGGAGTTCTGTTTTGGCTTGGGCATCGGCGATCGCGCTTTCTGCCATTACCGTAAAATAGCTACTTAAATGGGGATTTAGGCGCTGGATACGTTCTAGATAAAGCTCCACCAACTCAACTGGAGACACTTGTTTGCTGCGAATCAGCTGAGCTTGTTCTAGCGCTGGAGTGAAGGCTAAATCAGTCTGATCCATCTTTGAAATATCTGCTTTGACTGCGCTCACGTTTTAAAATATCATTTTCGCTATTTAAGGCGCTGCAAGCAGTCCGCCGTCAACCGGAATGGTTACGCCATTGATGAAATTTGAAGTGGGACTGGCAAGAAAGAGGACGAGGTCCGCCACCTCCTGCGGTTCTCCAAAGCGGTGCATGGGGATGCGGTCTGACTTTGCTTTCATTTGCTCTGCCCAGGTGGGGTCGGACCAAAATTTGCGGTTTAATTCAGTCAGAATTACAGTTGGACACACTGCATTCGCCTGAACATTGTAAGGACCCCATTCAACGGCCATGGTCCTAGTTAGTTGATTCAGACCGCCTTTTGATACCGTGTACGCTCCGAAGCCGGGTGTTCCAAGGAAAGCTCCTACAGAGGAAATGTTGATAATTTTGCCGCTTCGGCGTTCAAGCATTTGCGGCACCAGTACCTGTGACAGCAAGAAAACGGAACGCAAGTTAACTGCCTGGGTATTATCCCACTCCTCAGGAGTGATCTTAAGCAGGGGTGCAATTGTAAACCTACCTGCATTGTTGACCAAGATGTCCCAACGTTCCGCGTGAGCAAGAGCTGCCTCGCCAGCTGTGCGAGCGCCTTCAACCGTTGCTAGGTCAGCAGTGATGAGCAGGCATTCTCTGCCGGTCGCCACTACGTCCTCTTGAGTCTGAAGGAGACCCTCTTGGTCCCGACCAACTATCGCCACGTCTGCACCAGCCATCGCGAGGGTCTGGGCAATCACGGCACCTATGCCCTTGGAACCACCGCTGACAAGCGCACGTTTACCTTGAAGTGACACATCTGCGGCTTCTCTCATCATTGCTGATACTGCTCCTTGACCGCCAATGTTTAACTTCTAGCTTACACTTTTAATTCGCTCGATGCCTCGAATGACCGACGCCACAAACTATTTGATTGCCACAACGGTTGGAAACATCACAGCTTTGTCGTTTGATCATTACTATGCATGACTACCGCCAAGACTATGTATAGTATCCCATTATACTATCTTCACCAAGAACCCAGAGGAGCCCATGCCTCTTGATTCATGCAGGAGGTCTAGTGTACAGTGTCTTTCAAAAGATTTTTAGGTAAAGGGCGATGCTTCATTGTCAAAGCTTAGTAATCACGCCAAGGTTTGGCAAAGCTAGAAATTTGAAAAATGGTTGCAAGCAAAGAACACTACTTTAGTCCATCCGAATACCTTGAGTGGGAACCTCAACAGGAATTCAGACATGAATATGTTGAGGGTGAAGTCTTCGCTATGACTGGCGGTACGATTCCCCACAACCTGATAGCTGTTAATTTTACCACAGCAATTAGAAACCATATTAGAGGCACAGGCTGTCGAGTATTCGTCAATGATGTCAAGCTTGGCATAACAGAGAACGGACCATTCCACTACCCCGATGTCATGGTCAGTTGCGATGAGCGAGATAGGCGTGCCACTAAGTTTGTGCAACACCCCTGCTTGATTATTGAGGTGCTCTCAGATAGTACAGAGGCTTACGATAGGGGCGATAAATTCAAGAAGTACCGCCGTATCGATTCACTGAAAGAGTATGTCCTGATCGAGCAAAATTCGGTGGGCGTAGACCTTTATAAATTAAACGAGCGCGGTTTTTGGGAGTTACATTCCTATGAGCAAGGCGACGAAATTTGCCTTGATAGTGTAGGTTTTAGGTTCCCAACCTCTCTACTTTATGAAGACGTTGAGTTTCCTGGGTGATTACCACGTTGCGTAGCTCAAGGGGATAGATCCACCATAGTCTGTTGCCATTCCTGAATATCAGCCAGTGTTGGTAGGTGCAGCGGCTTGTTCACAAAAGCCAATTATACTCAACCAACCGATCTAGAACACCTCCACTCAGTTGTCATAACATAGAATTAAACTTTAGAGCGATCAGTTAAAATCTCATAGCCGCTGTCTGTTACTAACACCGTATGCTCAAACTGAGCCGATAGGGAATTATCTACCGTCACTGCTGTCCAACGATCAGCTAATGTGCGCGTGAGTCTAGAACCTGCGTTCACAATGGGCTCAATCGCCAGCGTCATCCCTGCCCGGAGCTTGACATTTGGCATCTCACGGGTGCGGAAGTTAAAAACTGAAGGCTCTTCGTGCAAATTGCGACCAACACCGTGACCGGTAAAGTCTTCCACGATGCTGAAGCCATTTGCTTCCACGTGGTCTTGAATTGCACCAGCCAGGTCGAGCAGGTAGTTCCCCGCTTTCACTTGTTCAATTCCTTTGTATAAAGCTTCTTCTGCCACCCGCATCAGCTTGGCTGCTGCCGGTGTGACTTCTCCCACCGCAATGGTGATACATGAGTCGCCGTGAAATCCCTGTTGATAAGCTCCAGTATCTACTTTTAAGACATCACCAGTTCGGATCACTTTCTTCGGATTGGGGATGCCATGCACGACTTCATTGTTAATACTAGAGCAGATTGAAGCCGGAAAGCCGTGGTATCCCTTGAAGCTGGGAGTTGCGCCCATCTCGCGGATGCGCTTTTCTGCATGAGCATCCAAGTCAGCAGTCGTCATTCCCGGTTGTACCAGCTCTGAGATTTCTTTTAGCACTGTTGCCACGATTTTCGCCGATTGCCGCATGATTTCAATTTCACGCGGCGACTTGATTTCAATTCCTCTACGTTGTTTCTTTTGAGGCTGAGGTTGAGTCTGAGCTGGTTGAGAAAGCAGATTGCTAAAAATGTTCATGAAAATCAATTAATAGTTAACCATTTACATCGGCGGAATAAGCTTTCTCAATATAAAAAATGTAAAACATTGGTTATATTGCAAGCAACTGACTGGGGATGCCTCGCGCTTTTACCCAGGCTAATTGAGTAGTATTCACTATACTCAAGTTAACTTATTTTATGCCCCTAGAGGAAGTGGGGGGAGTAGGGGAGCAGGGGAGCAGGGGGGCATGAGCGAAAGATCGCCCACTTAGCTCATAGGGTATGAACCTAAGCAAGAGAAAAAGATTCTGCACTGCTTGCAGAAAGGACTTGTACCAACAAACGGCAAACAGAACACCTTTAAAAGAGGGGAAACTACCTTAAAGTTATTCCCCCTCGCTCCCCTGCTCCCCTACCCCCCTGCCTCTTACATTACGGCTTAGGTGGCCCTGCTGTCACGACGACTAAATTATCTGGTTGCAGCAATTCTTTAGCGTCTTCATTGACCTGGGCAAGGGTGACAGCCTGAATTTTTTGGGGAAACTGACGCAGTTCCTCTTCATCCAACCCATAAACTTCATTTCTGAGAATTCTACTAGCTAGATCGTCAGGGTTAGCCAGGGAAACGTTGTAGGTGCTGGTAAGGGAGCGTTTAGCAGCCTGCACTTCAGCCTCTGTCACACCTTGCTTGTGGATCTGCTGTAGCAGATCGCGGGTACTGGCGATCGCACGTTGGGCATCTTCCGGAGCCGTCTGCATCGAAATCAGGAATGGCCCAGCCTGCCTTCCAGCCTGGAAGTAACTATAAATGCCATAGGTTAGACCCTGGCGATCGCGAATTTCAGTTCCCAGACGACTCGACAGCGTGTCGCCTCCCAAAATTTGATTCAGTACCAACGCTGTATAGAAGCGCGGGTCTTTCCTATCGATGCCCTCATAACCCATGAAGGTGATTGACTGGGTTTTACTAGGGAGGACTGGGTTGAGCTGAACTACCTTGGAGGGCAGCGACACTGGTGGATAATTCACAGATGGGGGTTTGCCGCTGGCTTTCCAGGACCCCATCTGAGTTTCGAGTAGTGAGCGCAACGCCTTTGGTTTAAAGTCTCCCACTATAGTCAGCACCGTCAGATCTGGACGGTAATGTCCTCGATAAAAACGCATCACATCCGCACGGCTAATGCTCTTCAGGCTGTCCTCAGTGGGGAAGGTATGGAAAGGATGGTCTTGCGGGTAAACTGTCTGTTGAAACGTCCGTTGCGCTACGCGTGATGGTGTGTCTAGTTCCACCTGCACACTAATTAAGGCTTGCTGACGAGTGAGTTCCAGTTCTTTAGTTGGGAAATTAGCATTTTTTACCACATCCGCCAACGTCTGAATTAGGGTAGGCAGATCGGTAGCTAAGCTATAGCCGTTAATATCTACTCCCTCGCGGTTTGCTCCAAAGCTTAGACTCGCCCCTCGATCTTCCAAAGCTTTAGCAAGCGTCAAGGCATCTTTACTCTTGGTACCACTCATCAAATTTTCCGCCGTCAGAGCTGCTAGCCCTGCCTTGTTATCTTGGTCAAATTCTGTACCAGCTTTAATGTACCCACTCAGGGTCACAGTCGGGGTGCTAGTGTCTGGCAGGAGCAATACGCGGATACCATTGGCTAACTTAAACTGTTCTGGTAGCGATCGCGTGGTCGGTGTTGTTACTGCTACAGGCGGCAGGTACTTGGTCACCTCAGCTGGGTCTACGGGTGGTCCCAAGTTGAATTGTTCGGTGGTTTGCCCAGTATTTGCTGGCCCACCGCCAGCTTGGCCCTGCAGTTTTGTCGGCTCAAAAAAGCCCACTGTGCGCAGTTTGGGTGCGAGGTAGGTTTTAGCCACCTGCTGCACTTGGGCCACGCTCACTTTGTCAAGTGCCGCTAGATAGCGATCTGTGTAGCGATAATCACCACCAGTTGTTTGGTCATATCCCAACTGAAACGCTTGGCTGCTGATATCACGATTATTCAGAATTATAGAGGAGCGTAGCTGCGCCTTAGCACGGTTCAACTCCTCCTTTGTTACGCCTTTTTCGCGTAAATCTGCGATCGATTGTTGCGCAACGGAGTCAATTTTTGCCAGTTCTTGCCCTGGGGCAGCAGTCGCTGACAGGCTATACCAACCGCCTGCAATCAAATTGGCTGTACCTCCCCCAGCATCACTTGCTAAACCTGATTCTACTAACGCCTGGTAAATACGAGAATTCCGTCCTTCTGTCAAGATGTAAGCCATCACATCCAGTGCTGGAACATCCGGATGATTCGCGGCAGGCAGTGGATACACCGCTTTTAATAGAGCTGCCGCTCCAGGCTCGCGCAAAACAATGGGTGAGGATTTAGGGGGAGGGATTGCCTGGGCTTCCTGAGTCGAAGTTTCCCTAATTTCCTGCTTAGGTATTTTGCCAAAGATCTCTTTGACTGCTGATATAGTGGAATCTGTCTCAAAATCTCCAACAATTAGCAAAGTGGCATTTTGAGGGCTGTAGTAGGTGCGGTAATAATCTCGAACCTGCTCAACCGTAAACTTCTCTACATCGGCTTTTGTGCCGCCAACCGTCAATCCATATGGCGAGTCCGGTAATGCGGCACGCATCACAGCACGACTCAGGCGGTAGTCGGGGCGATTTTCGTATCCCTGTAACTCGGAAATTACTACGCGCTTCTCGCTCGCCAGTTGCTCGGTATTGATTAGAGCATTCTGCATCCGGTCTGCTTCCAAAGTCAGCAGCGCCTCCAACTTGTTGCGCTCCACGGTACCAAAGTAGGCAGTTTGGTCATAGCTGGTGAAGGCATTGGAATCACTTCCTAACGCACTAAACAGGCGACCAAACTGAATTGGGCGATCAGTGGTGCCTTTAAACAGCATGTGTTCCAACTGGTGGGCAATGCCATTCACTCCTGGCGCTTCGTTGCGTGAGCCTATCTTGTACCACACCTGTACTGTCACCACTGGTGCAGTGTGTACTTCCTTGGTGAGTACGGTCAGACCATTCTCCAGCATCGTCTTGCGGACGTCATCGCTCATAGACGGCGTTTCATTCTTAGGAATGACCGGCTGCTGGGCTGCTGGACGCTGGGTATCAGCAACCAGTTGGTTAGACGTGGCTTTAGCGGTAAATAGCAGCGTTGCACTTAAGCAGAGGCTGAACAGAAAAATCGGCAAACGAAACCGATGCAAAAATGACATATTTTTTTAAGAAAACACCTAGACTGACAAAGAAATTAATTTTACTTGCTCTACTCTAGCCAGAAGAACGATGCAACGTGGGGGCATGTTCAATTTGGCAGTAGGGACGGCTATAGCTGAGCGGCGACTCTAGAGCGTGCTGTAGCAAGAATTCTGGATTGCTCATGATCTTTTCAGTCTGACCGTCAAATACGATTTGTCCTTGACTGAGGACGATAGTGCGATCGCAAAGTTCCAAAGCTAAATCTAAATCATGCGTTGCAATCAGCTGAGTTAAAGGCAAGGTTTGCAACAACTCGATCAACTGGCGGCGAGAACGAGGATCTAATTGGGCAGAGGGTTCATCAAATACCAACACCTGCGGGTTCATGGCTAGCACTCCCGCGATCGCAATTCGTTTCTTTTCTCCCCCAGACAAATTATCAGTATTGCGTGGTCCATACCATTCTGGGTCAATATCAACTGCTGCCATCGCCTGCAAGACTCGCTTTTTCAACTCTATGTCTCGCAAACCCAAATTCATCGGACCAAAGGCAACATCCTCCCAAACTGTTGGCATAAACAGCTGATTATCTGGATTCTGAAACACCAGCCCCACAAAATTCCGAATTTCTTGCAAATGCTGGGTGCTTACAAGCCACTCTCCAATCATGATCTGTCCTTCCTGGGGAAGGATAATTCCATTCAGGTGTAACTGCAAAGTGGATTTTCCCGATCCATTGGCTCCAATCAATGCCACCCGCTCACCTGCTTTGATAGACAGATTAATTTCCCTCAAAGCCTGAGTTCCATCCGGGTAGGCATAGCTAAGATTTTGGATTGATATCGGATTATGGTGCATCGAGCCAACGTGAATAAAAGTTATCTAACAGAATTCAGGAGTCAGAATTCAGCATAAATTCTGTGCTACTGGCGGATGAATAAGTGGGTTTAAGACCCCCGCTATATTAAGATTTAGCGGTCTGCAATCAGTGGTGGGACAGAACATCCCCCACTAATTAATTCTGACTCCTGGATTCTGACTTCTGAGTTCTTTTTTATTTAGGCCAGTAAATAGCCTGTCCCAGCAGCGCCAAACTAGCAGTCAAAGTCAGAGCCACAACATCTCGCCGTCCACCCGGCGGTACTTTTTCTAATTGCGGTATTCCTTGATAGCCTCGTGACAGCATCGCCTGATGAACCCGATTTCCCCGCTCATAAGTGCGAATAAAAAGTGCCCCCATCATGTTGCCAATCACCAAACGTTGCCAGCGGTTGCTGCCCATCAAGTTACGAGATATTGCTGCCCGACGCATGGCGTTAAACTCCCCAATCAATACACTGATGTAACGATACATTGATGCCAGAATGGCCACCAACAGCGGCGGAGTTCGCAGTTCAAGCAAGGCATGCAACAACGCTGGAACCGAAGTTGTTAAAGTTAGCAGGTTAAGCGTCAGCAATGATAACAGCGCTTTGAATGTTACACTCCCTAAAATAGTTAATCCCACTGTTGTGATCTGCAAAGGTCCCCAAGACCATAGCACTGTGCCTCCACCTCGAAACAAAGTACCCAGGAGAACGACGCCGATAAACGCGAACTCAACTGCCAACCGTTTTAGTAGTACTGGTAGAGTTATTTGACTGAGGAATAGAAGGGTTACTATAGCCAATCCATAAATTGCCCAAGTCCACCAATGACCATTTGGTGTTAAGGCAATAGCAAATACGAGCAGCAATACACACAGTACACGAGTACGTGGGGCTAAAGAGTGCCAGGGAGTAGCGTGTTTACTATCGACATCAAGATGAAATGCCCCAATGTGCAGCAGCATGCAGTTAATCTAACTAATCTAGCGGCTCATCTGAATTTGTAGAAGATGAATCAGAACCACGAACAACCAGTTTGCCAATTCCCCAAGCCAACCCAAAGGTAGCTAATGTTCCAACGAGTCCGGCCATTGGAGTGGCTATCCCTTCTGGTACACCTCTAAGAGCATACTCATCGAAAAAAGCATAGAAGGGCAATTGACGGGCAGTTGTCTCTTCATGGGCTTTATCATCAAACTTCAGATCCTGTGAAACTCGATCCAGACCATCAGGGTCTTGGCTGGCAAAGGGAGAGAGGAAGATGGCAATCAGTAGGGCAACACCCAGTCCAGCAATGAAGAAAGCACGGTTACGCGATCGCGACAGGTTACTACTCATCAGAAATTCCTATTGAAGACAGAAGACAGGAGACAGAAGCCAGAAGACAGAAGAAGAAAATGGAAGGGGATTCAATGAATACCATCTATAAGGTATAGGGGCGACCAAATTTTGGTCGGGGAACCAAACACGAACTCGAAAGAGAGCCATAGCCAGGATATACTTGATAATTCTGACTCCTGACTCCTGAATTCTGACTCCTTCTTGTTCAAATACAAATTTTTTCAATACCGGGAAATAGGACGCGAGACAGAAACCCTTGCCTTGCGGGGTGGATCGAATAATAGATCGGGTCGAGTCCGCCAAACGAACGTGAGGGCTACCACCGTGATCAGTGCCTCGCCAATCCCGATTAGCACATGCCAAGATACCATTGCAACCATTGCCACTGATAAGGGGACTGTTCCAGACAATGCCAGTTGTATTGCAGTTGCAATTGAGGCAATTACCACACTTGTCCAGGCAGCTACGCTTGCGCCAATCACCATGCCTGATAATTTATCGCGCCCTATGGTGAAGCGAATGGCTCGGTACAGGTAGTAACCGGCAAACGTGCCAATCAACCCCATATTAAAGATGTTGGCTCCTAGCACTGTTATTCCGCCATCCTGAAACACAACAGCTTGCACTATAAACACCGCAACCATGACTAGTGAGCCAGCCCACGGACCTAGTAAAGCTCCTGCGAGTGTCCCACCCAGGAGGTGTCCAGAAGTGCCACCGGGAATGGGAAAATTAAACATTTGCGCAGCAAAAATAAATGCGGCACAAACTCCCATTAGAGGTACGGTTCGTTCCTGGTATTCTGCCTGCACCCGATTCAGCGCTAGTGCAATCAGACCAATTGCCAAAACCCAGGTTATAAGAATAACAGGTAAATTCAAGAAACCGTCTGGAATGTGCAGGGCTAACTGTGGCTGAATCAGCCAGTGCAGCCAGCTTGAGAACGAAATTTCGGGGAACGCGGCTGTATACATAATCAACAACTGCGATCTGCAGCCAAATTTTTTAATAGGTCCAACTTTACCAATAGAGCTTCTTTCTCTCACAAATTCAATGCTCTAGGGGGGCATAGCCCAACTCGCTCCGCGCCTGTAGGCTTCCGTGGAACTCGTCTCATGGCGAAGCCAACCCGAAAAAGAAACGCGAGTTTCGCCCAGTTAAGTACGAATCTGTAACCAGGGACACCATTGAATAGCAGTAAAAATGAGAATTCAAAAGCTTTTGACGATAGCTACCTTGTTGCTAGCCATGTACGGTTGTGAAAATTCTAAAGGAACGAATAGTACTGCACCTGATTCCACGCCAGTTTTCTCTCCTACATCTTCATCTGAATTACAGTACAGTCCAGCTACACCCAGAGCCTCTACTCAGTTAGAGAAAGATTCCTGTATCCCAATAGAAGAATACCAGGCAGATAACGTCTTGTTTTAACTCCCAAATTCAAACGAGCATTCCGTGAGTTTGTGAAGCGAAACGCTGACCTACAGCAACCCATTGAAGACACTCTCCTATAGATGGAGACTGATGTATTTGCCTGAAACTTGGGTACTCATAAGCTAAGTGGAAAGCTCGACGGTCTTCAATTCGGTTTTTGTGGCTATGACTGTCGCGTTATTGCAGAATGTGACTTTTTTAATTCAGATGCTATTAACTCTATATTTTTAACTATTATTTCTTCATTACCTGCTTCAATAATGTTATTTTGGGCTATCCAAAACATTTCCATGTCTCTATCTTCTCTGTATTCTTCCCAGGCAGTTTGCAAATAAACTTCTGCTTCTACAGGATCTTTTAATCTCTCAATTAAATAATCGTGAAAGTTTTCACTTGTTTGCATCTTCCCTTCTCCTATAGTCTGACCAGTAATCTTGTGCTTTTTTAATGTCTTGGGCTTGAGTACTTTTATCTCCAGCCGAGAGTAATAGCACTATTTTGGCTCCCAATTCTCCAAAGTATATACGGTAGCCGGGACCGTAATCTATCCTTAATTCTGATACTCCATTTCCAATGCTTCTAACATCTCCCTCATTCCCTTTTTCTAGGCGTTCTAATCTCCTTTCAATTTTGGTAACAGCCTTAATGTCTTTTAATGAATCTAACCACTCTCTAAAAGGCCGTTTTCCATCTTTAGTAATGTAAATGCGAACTTTTTTGGGTGTAGCTTCCATATTAATACAAGCTTGTAAGCCAGTTAATCCCCTCAGTCCATGCCATAGTCGAAGGGAGAAGAGGTGGGCGATCAATCTACTTTCTTCGTCGCCACACCTATAATTTGGGGACTGACGATCGCAGGAGCAGGAGCCCGAAAATGCTGGTAACTCACGCTTTCAAAACCGGCGTTTTCCAGCGCCACCCAAGTTTCGCGATCAGGGTGGCAACCATCACCGAGAGTTTTCCACAACGGACGCACCCATTGCTGTACTCGTCTTAACCGAGTTCTCTGCAGCGCAGCTACGTGTTCAAGGAAAAAGAAGCGTCCACCAGGCTTGAGTACCCGTAATACTTCCTGCAACACAGCGGCTAGATTGTCTACTGAACACAGGACAAGGGTACTAACGACAGCATCCATGCTGTTATCCTCAACGTTGAGATGTTCAGCAGTTCCATTACGTAGATCAACGTCTAGGCCGAGCCGCTCTGCTTCTTGTCTAAGATACGGATGCATGAATGGGTTAGGCTCAATCCCAATCCAGTGAATATCGGGTGGGTAGTAGGACAAGTTGGGACCAGTCCCAGGACCAATTTCTAAAACATTGCCATGCAGGTCAGTAAACAAGGCTCGCTTACGATCTGCCATCTCCGCCTCGTACTCGGCGTTGCCATAAGCCATTAGCCAAGCGAATACTCGCTGATACCAGCAGGTGCGCATTTTGTGTTTTCAATACTACAGAAGGTGTCTTGGTCGTCAACTCTAACTACTTTGCAGGATGGGGCAGATTGTGGCCTCTCGTGTAGTTGGATTCTCCCAACCCACAAGCAACCCGCCCAGTTCAGCGCGCAAGGACATCAACTGCTCAATCTGGTGGTCAATTTGTAAGAGCTTCTTACTCAGCTTCTGTTTAATATCACCACAAGGAAGTTCGCCTCAATTCGTACCGCAAATATTCATCGCGCGATCGCGTTTTACGAACAGCTAGGATTTACTGTCTCTGAACGCTTTACGACCGGCTATACCCTGGCTTGCTGGATGGAAGGGTTGGGCGGACGGATTGAGTTGATCCAAATTCCGCAACCTGGTTCTGCCCCGGATGCCTTTGAGGATGAACATTATGTCGGGTACTACCATTTATCGTTTGAGCTCACCAACGTAGAGACACTGCCAATTTGGTTGACAGACCTAAAAGAACGCTTTGCCGAAGCGAACTCATCACAGCCAGATCAGTACCAACCTCTGAAGGTGTTGCTAGAGCCGACTCAACAACAAATTGGCGATCGCGTTTACGAAGTCGCTTTTATTGCCGATACTGATGGTCTGCCCCTTGAATTCATTCGGGTTTTGAGCAGCGCGATCGCTTAAATGGGATTGCAGATAAATTCTTAACAGACTTCGGACTATGTTAACCCAGGAAAAAAATCTGCTCTTGATTGGTCAAGTAGCCGTTCAGAGCAGTCTCCCCGTTAAGACAATTCGTTATTACGCAGATCTAGGTCTTTTGAACTCTTTAGAGCGTACTGAAGGAGGCTATCGACAATTTTCATCAGAAGTGATCACTCGCTTAGCGTTCATCAAGCGCGCTCAAAGTCTTGGTCTTAGCCTCCAGGAGATTGGAGAGATTCTCAAAGTGTACGATCAAGGCGAACTTCCTTGTGGTGATATTAAACAGAAGCTGAGTAAGAAGCTCTTACAAATTGACCAC
>QQTW01001597.1_pt1 | contig 15970 bp, 16 predicted proteins | sample 1904831 | NCBI WGS metagenome assembly QQTW01 (sample SAMN09435610, study PRJNA476489) | Subsurface metagenome, whole genome shotgun sequencing project. | reverse complement strand
TAAAGCGATATTTTCTTTCCGCTCCTTGATTCCAACAAATACCATTGCGTTCGGGGATTGAGAATGCGTCCATTAATGATTTCATGATTTTGCTTTCCGCTAATGAATAGGTGTGCTGAAAATGCTGTGAGGTATGGACTAAAGACACAGCGCCTCTAGTCCACCGCCGCTTTAGAAGATGAGTGTTTCGTCAAAAATTCTTTCAGCTTCAGTTTCTACCGCTAATCCCTCAGCTTCTAGCATTTGGGCTTGTTCCCGGATATAAGCCATCTTTAGTCGCAACCCCCGCGCGTAACCTGTCATGTAAGCCCAGTCGGTTCTTGCGGGGTCGATGCAGTCGAAGCCATCTCCTTCACCCATAACTGCCAGTTCCTCAGCAATTGCGGCTTGTTCGTCGCAGCGTTGTTGGTCTTGCTCTAAGTCAAATGCTGTCGTAATCATTGTTAGAATCCTTATGTATTAATTTGATCGGGCGGTTAGTAGCCGCCTTTTTCTTTGGGCATTTTGAAGTAAATCTGCTTACGGCTGTACCCGTTTCACATCCTTCATACTTATAACTACATCCTGGTTAACCGTGAAAAACAAGGGGTAAACGATCAAAAATATCCCTGTTAACTGCGATATCCTATTAGCTAGGCTTATCATGGTTAACAGGGATATAGTGTGTTAGGAAAGTTGTGGCTGAGGCGAGTGTTAGTTATTCTAATTATTCTGATTGGCTAATTAATTGGCTTCTAGCCGCATCGCAGATTACCTTACGCAGCCAGCTAATGCGCTCTTTGTCTGGCAATGAAGCGATCGCTTCGTGTACATCTACGGGCAGTTTTACCCCAGTTACCTTCTTTGCTAATGGGTAATCGCCTGGTATCTCTCCCCTTGGCTTAAATTGCTTTGCCTTAAATTCTTTTGTCTGTACTGGTGATGGGTTTCCCTTAGCCATATTTACTTTCCTACTTCTGTTTGTAATTCCATCATCAAACTTTAACACGGTTAACAGTGATAAGTTTTAATTATGTAATTACACGGTTAACTGGGAAAAATATAATCATTAATAGCTAGTTTATCACGGTTAACCGTGATATTATATTCATATAGGTAAGGGAAACGAGAACCGAACTCGGTAACGCTGCCACCGCCAAGGTGAGTGATGCCCGATGAGGAGATACCCGAAGCCAGTAAATAAACGCAAAAAAACATCCCGCTTGATAACGGTGCTTCAACACCTCGGCGGGACATTCATTAAAAACTAAACACCATGATAGATCAAGTAATAGAAACAAAACAACTATCCGCCGATGGCTACCAGTGGAACCAACACAGCCCAAGGGTAGCGACCATCACAAACGACTTGCTTTACTTTTCCCAAGTAGCCTATTTTGCTTTTGATTCTTGGGATGAGGCACACAACTTTTTAAAGTACATCACCGACCGTCAACACTGCACTAGAGCCCAGGTAAGGAAAAGCGAACGTTTTACCTCGCACCTCTGGGAAGTGAAAACTTGGGGAATGCCTCAATCGATGCTTGAAAAGCTAATTGAACGAGATCGTAACCGCAAGCCCCAAGCGCTGCCCGTTCCACCCTTTCGCCGCGATTGGAGTTTGAGCGAGAGCTACAGCGCTATTACTTACGAAGCAGCTTAACAAGGAGGATGACCCGCTTGGATTAAGAGCGGGTCTAACCCTATGAGCTACTGCTATTTGATTTGTTTTGGTATGCCCATCGGCAACCCCGACTCTAGACACGGGCAGGCTAACCATTATTTGGGATTTACAAGCAAAAGCCTCAAGAAAAGGCTAGAGCAACACCGTTCCGGCGCAGGAGCAAAAATAACCCGTGCTGCTGCCAAAGACTACGGCAGAGAGCTAAAGCTAGTCCGGCACTGGACTGGCGGGACGAGAGCGCTGGAGCGCGAACTTAAGCGCAGACATAACCCAAAGCATTACTGCCCACTTTGCAACAACGCAATTACTTAACCCCAACTTTATCGTTAAAGGAGTTACAAAATGCTTACTCAAAACGATCTCGCTCGATTCAGTGGCACAGATAATTATTACCAGCACTGGCTACGGCGATTTGTCTATACCGATGGCGTTCAATACGTTGCAGAAGAAGGTGGCGCGTACTGGCTCATTGATGCGATCGCTTCCTACCAGCCCAAGTTGCTTAAGGACACTATGCTGCAAGAGTTTCAGCACTGGATACTAAAGGTTGACTTAGGTAACCAGAAAGCACAGCTAATCTGCGAAAGAGATAGCAATGATGTGGTTTTGACTCAAGATATCGAGTTTACAGATTTTCCCTTGGAGCAAATCAGGTTCTACGTGGTGTCAAAAGTTCTGATGTTGCCCTCTGAATATTAATGCACAAAGCCGCAAATCGCGCGATCACCTTAAGAGTCTGATAGCTCAAAATGGCGATCGCGTCACACTAAAAATTGTGGACACCGACCGCTACGGTAGAAAGGTTGCTGAGGTGTTTGCTGGTAGTAAGTTCTTGCAGGCTGAACAGGTCAAAGGTGGAATGGCGTATGGTATGATCGCTATTTGAACAACTGCCCGGCGGATGCAGCCGCAGTGAAACAGGCACAAGACTTTGCCAAACGAAGCAGAGTAGGTGTTTGGAGCGGGAACTATACTAAGCCTTGGGATTATAGGAAAACAAAACGAAATTAAGCTGAGATAGGTGTTGTAAGAGTAAACGTTACACGAGTTAATCAGCACCAAGTAGTTTTTAACCATTCACTACTGTTGAGCGGTCAAATGCGAACTTTAATCTATGACTGTTATTCGCTGCTGCACTAAATATCTAAACATTCTCAGATATTTCTGGAATTGCATTCTCTGCAATTGAAATAAGTATATAACGACTGATAAGTAGTTGTAGCTTTAAATTACTACAGTTATTACTTAGTTAAACCGTTCTTAACCTAACCAAAAACTAAAACAATGCTTGTTTCTACTTTTGAACTTCTTGTTAAACCACAGCTACCTAATTTATTACTATTTGCTGAAATAAACAATTTTTAAGTTATAGGTAAAGTGTAGTGAAAAAAATCCTATTGATTGAAGATAGTACAGCTATCCGCAACCTATTTTCCAAATCGCTGAATGATCACGGCTTTTGTACTATCGTTGCAGAAAACGGATTGGTTGGTATTCATCAAGCACAAGAACATTTACCCGCTCTGATTGTTTGCGACATTGCTATGCCTCAACTTGATGGTTACGGCGTGCTAACCAGCCTGCGTCAAGACTCTAAGACTGCGACTATATCCCTCATTTTTCTTAGTGCTAGGGCGACTCGGAAGGATCTGCATAAAGGTATGGAAATGGGAGCAGATGACTACATTACTAAGCCTTGTACAGTAAATGAACTGTTGAGGGCGATCACAACTCAACTAGAAAAACAAGCAGCCTTTCAGCAATTGTGGGCGGGACAATCCCAGCCAATACCCAAAGCATCGTCTGCTGAAGTTCGGGCTTTATCTTTAGATCCCAAATCAATTTTGCCATCGCTCCCTCAGTTCAGCGAGATATTTGACTTCATTGAAGCTAATTATTACCTACCGATTACCCTAGATGATGTGGCTAAGGCAGTTGGTTATTCCAAGGGCTATTTGACTGATTTAATCAGAAGCCAGACAGGGCATACTATAAACCGCTGGATTGTCAAGAGGCGGATGGCAGAGGTACGTTCTTTGCTTCTACAAAGTGATCGCTCAATGGAGGAGATTGCTCTAGCAGTTGGCTATCAAAGTCAGTGTCATTTTTTTCGCCAGTTTCGCCAACATCACGGCAAGACTCCCCAAACCTGGAAAAAGGAGCAACAAAATCAATTTATTAACCAAAATAATCGGAATAATTGTTAGTTCTATCGGTATATTGTACATTGTCATTATTTTTTTAAACTTCTAGACTACCAATAGGTATCAACTCTTTTCGTTTTTGATAAACTAAGAGACTCTAACAAGTAGGACAATATTCTCAAACTAAATGAATTGCAATATCATTTAGAATTGCATTCGTATAGGTATGTATTTTATGTCAAAATTTTGAGAACTTATGCAAATTTGAGAGCGTAAAATTAATCTACTTGAATAAAAAATCCACAACATTAGTTAAAGTAGCTACTGCTTTAGTTAACTTGAGTTTTGGCTCTTAGTAAAACTTCACTACGTATCCCATGCTAATTTGACTTACCACCCCATGAATACAGAATTAGTAGATGTTGAGTCGATTTTAATGGATAGAACAAAGCGGAAAAAAGCGGTTGACAATCCTTTCCTCCACAACTTGCAAAAAAAGCATTTCATCCGCTTTCAAATCCTACCTTTGGTAGGAGCTTTAATCACTTTGCCGTTAATTCCTTATCTTCCATTTGGTCTTTTTGAATTATCGCTTTTTGTAGGATTTTGGTTAATTACAGGATTTGGAATATCGTCTGGCTACCATCGCTTATTTACTCACCGTTCCTATAAAACCCATGAAGTAGTCCAAGCAGTACTTGCTATTTGTGGGGCAATGGCGGGTCAAGGTGGTGTTATTTCCTGGTCAGCCTTGCATCGCCGCCACCACGAATTGAGCGATAAACCAGGCGATCCTCATTCACCAAATCTGCATGGTAGTCATTGGCGCGATCGCCTGCGGGGCTTACTGCACTCCCATATGACTTGGATGTACAAACACGAATATCCTAGTGTCGTCCACTACGTCCCCGATCTCATCAAAAACAAAACCATCGTCAGAATTGATCGCTACTACTACCTTTGGGCTGTGCTGGGATTAGTCTTACCCGCTGTTTTGGGAGGCTTGTACCACTGGAGTATAGCCGGAGCATTGGCCGGATTTATTTGGGGAGGCGTACTTAGAATCCTGTGGGGAGGCCATACCATCTGGTCGATCAATTCCTTCTTGCACTGCTTTGGGATGCATCGCTTTGAGACTGAAGAACACAGTCATAACTTTGGACCAATTGCCCTATTAACCTTCGGCGAATCGTGGCACAACAATCACCATGCATTTCCAGGTTCGGCTTCTTTCGGCTTGGAATGGTATCGCCTAGATCCGGGGTACTGGTTCATTCAAATACTCGAAGTTTTACATCTCGCTTGGGACGTTAAAGTTCCAACTCCAGAAAAAATCCAAGCAAAACTAACTCTACAAAAGGAAATGTCATGAAAACTCAAGCGCAAATTGGTCAATGGATTAAAGAGTATCTAGCAGAGCTTCTAGAAATAGAACCAAATAAAATTGACGAAGACTATGAATTTGAGCGGTTTGGTATCAATTCTTCAGCAGCAGTTTCGCTAGTAGGCGATTTGGAAGAGTGGTTAGGCTTTGAGCTAAGTCCTTCGCTATTTTTTGAGTTCAACACAATTACTCAAGTTTCTCAGCATTTAGCTCAGATGGTGCAAGTAAAGACTTTGACAGATGTCGCTAGGAGCGCCTAAGATGGTACAAGATTTGACTAATCGAGGTGGCAGTGCAGCAGCCATTCAGCATCACTACGATGTTAATAACGGATTCTATGCTCTTTGGCTAGATTCCAGTCTCACTTACTCCTGTGGGTTATGGGACGAGCCAACCCTAGACGATAATTTAGAACAATCCCAACAGAAAAAAATTGATTGGCATCTGAAAGCTTCAGGCGCAACAACTGGCAAAAGATTGTTAGATATTGGCTGCGGCTGGGGAGCATTAATGCGCTGCCACCTCGGCTTAGATCCTGGCAACAGTGCTACAGGACTAACGTTGAGCCACAATCAGTACCAGCACATTTGCTCTTTAAATGTCCCTAATCTAGAAGTCTGCGAAGAAAGCTGGATCGTCCATCAACCGACAAGTAGCTATGATGCGATCGCATCTATCGGCGCTTTTGAACACTTTGCCCAACCAGGAGCATCGTCAGAGGAAAAGATTGGCGTGTATCGGGAGTTTTTTAGCCGATGTCAGCAATGGCTAAAACCTCAAGGTAAGTTGTCTTTGCAGACGATCGCCTATGGCTCGTTATATGCCGAAAATAAAAATACATTCACCCAAACAGAGATTTTCCCTGATTCTGAATTGCCTCGCCCTGGTGAAATTTTTTTTGCTTCTGATGGATTATTTGAGATCGAAACCTATCGCAATGATCGCCTGCAATACGGTAAGACATGCGATCTGTGGCTAAAAAATCTCCGTCGTCAAAAAGCAGTCATTATCGAGCGGTTTGGCGCAGAACTGTACCAGAAATACGAGCAATATCTCAAGTTAGCAGTTATAGGTTTTTATTTCGGACAGATATTACTGCTGCGTTTTGAGATGCGATCGCTATCCAAATAAAGCCAAATTTAAGTAGCTAGGAGTTCGAGCAAAAAGTGATAACTACCTCTCAATCTCCCTTCAAATTCAATCCTTTTGTAGCTGGTTTTAGGGAAGATCCCTATACTACTTATCAAGTATTGCGCCAACACAATCCGGTTCATCAGACCTTAGATATGTGGATCGTGACCAAATATCAAGATGTCGTGCAAGTTTTGGAATCCGATGCTGTCAGCGTCAACTACATTCCCCAGTACGTAATGCAGCAAAAGGTTGGCGATATTCCAGGTTTGGTAGAACTAGGCAAAAAAGCGATCGTTTTTACCGATCCTCCAGATCATGCGCGGCTGCGTCGGCTAGCGGGGCAAGCTTTTAACAATACTAATATTCAAGCTTACACTGCCTATATTCAGCAGTTAATTGAGGAGTTAGTTGCTCCAAATATTGGCGCAGAAGGCTTGGATTTTGCTCAAATTGCCCATCAAATTCCTTTGTACGCTCTTGCCCATCTGCTCGGTATTCCCGACGAATACATTAACTCAATTGATGAGTATATTCACCGCGTCCGCTCTATTTTAGAGCCGAGTTTGCTAACTAAGATGCGTATTCGCCGCATTGAGGAAGATCTGCAATCTTGCCTCGCGCTTTTTCAAGAAATAATTGATTACCGCAAAACCCATCTGGGAGAAGATTTACTGAGTAAATTAATTCAAGCCAGAATCGGCGAAGAACGACTTTCTGATAGCGAACTAGGCATCGCCTGCGTTATGACCTTTGTCGCTGGGCATGAAACTTCCAAAGGATTGCTCAGTAACGGAGTTTTAGCCTTTGCCAACCACCCCGAACAGTGGCAAATATTTCGCGAGGGTAGGGTGACTAGCAAACAAGTTGTTGAGGAAATTCTACGCTTTGACCCACCTTTACAGCAAACAGTACGCCTCGCCGTTAGCGATTCGCAAGTAGGACAGCAGACTATACAAAAAGGAGAAAAAATCTTGCTGTGCCTTGCTTCTGCCAACCGAGATGAGGAGCGATTTGTCAATCCTGATGTTTTTGACCTTACCAGAGATGCAACGGCACAGATTGCTTTTGGCTATGGCATTCATAATTGCTTGGGACAAGCGATCGCGCGGCTCGAAGGCAAGCTCTTATTTACCTACCTCAGCCAGCAAGTACAGCAGATAGAACTAGCATCCCCTGACTATTGCTGGAGTACAGATGGATTTATTACCCGTACCTTAACTTATCTACCAGTTACCTTTCGTAGGTGTAGCGAGGCAAGCTGATGAGTTCTAGTTTGATTGACAGTCTGCTTTTAGGCGCAGAAAATCAGCCAAATCTGCCCCTTTATTACTTTCTTGATAGTAGAGGTCGAGAGTACGCTCAGTTGAGCTATGGCAGCTTGCTAGAGGCGGTACAACACTTAGGAACATGGCTAATAGAGAAAACCGCCAATGGTGATCGCGTTGCGATTCAATTGCCTACCAGCCCTGAATTTGTCATTAGCTTTTTTGCTTGTCTGTACGCCAATCGTATTCCAGTTCCTCTAAGTTCGCCCAACCGCAGACATAACTGCGAACACTATCAAAAGATTTTTGCTGATTGCGATGCTAATTTAGTGATCGCTGATGCTACTGTCCGCGACTTGTTTGAGAAAGAGAATCTAGAAGCAGTTAACAAAATTGCAACTTTCCCCTCTCTAGATTTTGAAACTTTACTAGCTCCAATTGACCGCCAAGGTAATGAAATTGCTTTCTTGCAATATACTTCCGGCTCTACCTCTTTTCCTAAAGGCGTAATGGTGAGTCATGAAAATATTATTGCTAACCAGAAAATGATTCAGTGCGCTTTCAGCCATAGTCGTGAAAGTGTGGGCTTGGCTTGGGTTCCCCTATTTCACGATATGGGATTGATTGGCAGTGTCCTTCAGCCTTTATATGTAGGATTTCCCTGTTATTTCATGTCTCCTGTGACTTTCCTGCAACGCCCTAAACTATGGTTTAAGACGATTTCAGATAAAAAGGTCACGACTACAGGAGGACCTAATTTTGCCTACGATCTTTGTGTCAAACGCATTGAACCTGATGCATTGACAGGTCTATCCCTCGCATCGTGGGATGTTGCCTACAACGGAGCCGAGCATATTAAACTAGATACCTTACAAAAGTTTAATGACTCCTTCGCTGTCTGCGGCTTCAAAAAATCTGCTTTTCTACCCTGTTATGGTTTAGCAGAAGCAACTCTAATCGTCAGCGGGACAGATAGATCGACAGATATTGTAGCTTTGACTATCCCTTGTAACAAGGATGATGTGTTAGATGGCGATGCCTCTGGGCGAACAGGAAACACCCGTACAGTAGTTAGTAATGGTCGGATTGCGCCAGAACTATCTGCACGCATTATCAATCCGCAAACTTTAACAGAATGCCCTTCCCATCACATCGGAGAAATCTGGGTTGCAGGACCGAGTATTACACTTGGTTACTGGCAAAACCCCAAGCAAAGCCAAGAAACGTTCGTTTATCGCGACGGCAAGCGATTTTTACGCACGGGAGATTTGGGTTTTCTAGATTCTCAGCACAGACTATATATTACAGGGAGGCTCAAAGACTTAATTGCGATTGAGGGGAAAAACTACTATCCCCAAGATATTGAAGAAACAGTTAAGCGATCGCACCCTGCTTTACAAGATGTCAATTGTGCTGTGTTTGCAGTCCCTAGCACTTACGCGCAAAACCTAGTAGTGGTTAGTGAAGTGTTGCGCCAGTATGGTCAGCAAATCGAGCATTATGCCGATGAGATTGTCGAAGCAGTTAAGATTTCTGTCTATAACTATTACCAATTGAGCGTCCGCGATACTGTACTGCTGAGTGTAAATAGCATTCCTAAAACCACCAGCGGCAAAATTCAACGGCAGCGAACTAAGTTGCTGTATCTATTGCAAGAACTGGAAAGCCTGGAAAAAGTCACGAAAGTTGCTGGAGAATAATCTATGTCTGATCAACAATTAAACTTTGAAGCTCAAATACTGGAGCGCTCGTCAGTTATAGAAGTAACTGAAGTATTACAACCTGTAGAAATAGATAGCAGCCATTCGCAATATCAACTTGCTGGAATGAGTAAATGGATTAGATACATTTGGTATCCCACCATCGATATTATCAGTATAGTTGGCGCAGTTGCAGCGATCGCCAGAGGCATCTCTCTAGTTGACTTGGGAATTTTGCTATTTATGTTCAACTTTGTGGGCTTAGCTGGAGAAGCAGGAATGCACAGACTATTTGCCCACAAAAGCTACAAAGTAATCAAACCCGTGCGTATTCTACTAGCCTTGGCTGGTTCAATGACTGGTGAAGCCCCTATTCTTGAATATGCAGCTTATCATCGCTGCCATCATATTTATGCCGATCACGAGGGTGATTTACATTCTCCTCATTACTTTACGGCTAAAAATCCTTGGGCAATGCTCAAAAATATCTGGCACGCCTTTTTTGGCTGGAAGTATAACCTGCAAACTAACCAAATTGCTGTACCCGAACGCTACGCCAAGGATTTGCTAGCTGAACCAGAAATAGTAGCGATTAACAACTATTTTTATGGCATCGTTTTGGCTTCATTTTTATTACCAGCTTTACTTGGTTTCCTGTTTACCGGGACTGGTTACGGGGCTTGGACTGCTTTTCTGTGGGGAGGATGTTTTCGATTTTGCGCGATGACTTTAATGGGCGACTTAATTGTTCGCGCTGGCTGTCATCTATTTGGTACTCGCCCATTTCTCGATCAAGCCAATAGTCAAAGCACGAATATTTGGTTTTTAGCTATTCCCAGCTTAGGGCTGTCGTGGCACAACAATCACCATGCTTTTCCGGGATCTGCCCTACTTAATATTGACTGGTGGCAAATAGATCCTAGCGGTTCATTTATTAGCTTGTTAGGCAAGCTAGGTTTGGCTTGGAATATTAAGCAGCCAAATCCAGAACAAGTAAAAGCTAAAAGGGCTAATGCGGCAATTATTAACTGATTTTTTTCCAAAAGCGATCGTTACATATTAGGAGTTTCTCATCAATGGATGTTTTAAGTAAGACCGAAAAACTCAGGGGAGCTATAGGCAAAATCAGAACCCCTGCTGATCTTACCTCTCTCAGGGAGAAAATTCAGACCTCTCCTTTTACAGTTTGGATGAACGTAGAAATTACCGCTTGCGAGGATGGTTTTGCCGAATTAATTGTTCCTATGCGCCAGGAATTAAAGCAACACAGTGGCTTTACTCACGGGGCTGTAATTGGGTTTTTAGTAGATAGTGCCTGTTGTTGGGCTGCATCTTCCAAAGTAGGCGATGTAGTTACTGCCGAATACAAGCTCAATTTTATTGCCCCTGCTGTTGGCGAAAAATTGATTGCTAGAGGTTACGTAATTAAATCAACTTTTAGCCAAGTCATCACTAGAGCCGATGTATTCGCTGTTAACGGCACTAAAGAAACCCTTGTTTCTACTGGGTTAGCTACTGTAACTCCCTATGGTTAATACTAGCAAGCAAAAATATCAAGCAAAGTTGATGCAAAATCTGTCCTTTGCTCGACTTTGCACTAGAGAGTTTTCATAAATAATTATTAAAAAGCTTGAAGCTAACGCGGTATTCTCTTAAATTCCGCACTGGTTAAATGTTTCAAGCTCTAGTAATAAATTGTAAATATTTTCTGTTTCCTGACAAAACTATTTACAGGCTTTGTTCTACACAACCGTTCACTAATAAATTTGTCCAACTTTCTCCCAATTAAGGAGTTTGAAATTAATGCTATTTCGCCGTCGCCAATTCCTTCAGTCTTCCTTGTTTTTTACAATTGGGTTGACAGCTACGGCTGCCCGTGCTGACGAACCAATTCCCGCCCTCGTAATTGGCAGTGGTTTTGGTGGCTCGGTAGCTGCTTTACGTTTGGCGCAGGCAGGTGTTCCAACTGTGGTTATAGAACGCGGTCGTCGCTGGCCAATCGTTGCTTCGCAAGATACCTTCGCTACCTACGCTAAACCAGACGGACGCTCCGCTTGGTTTCGCACGACAACCCCAGTTTACACTCCGCAGTCGATCGATAGGTATGCGGGAATTCTTGACTTAGTTACTGGTAAGGGTATCAACGTTTTAAATGGTGTTGGTGTTGGCGGCGGGTCATTAGCATATGCTGCTGTTACCTATCAACCGACCAAGAAACTGTTCCAGAAGGTTTTTTCCAAATCAGTGAAATATGAGGAGTTAGATCGCATCTACTATCCGCGTGTCCGCTCAATGCTCAAGCCCTCACCGATACCAGAAGATATATTAAACACTAGCTATTATCAAGGCACTCGTGTATTCTTAGAGCAAGCCGCCAAGGCTGGGCTACCAACACGCCTGCTTGATATTAACGTCGATTGGAACATTGTTCGCGAAGAAATCAAAGGTATTAAGCAGCCTGCAACGATCGTTGGTGAGACTTGGTACGGAATTAATAGCGGTGCGAAAAATAGCCTCGACCGCAATTACTTGGCGCAAGCGGAAGCTACTGGGAAAGTAGAAATTCTGCCATTGCATATAGTTGTCTCAATTTCCGAACTAGGCTTTGGTCGTGGGTACCGCGTGCTTTGCAACCAAATTGACGAGTTCGGTGAACTAATTACCGAGCGTTCTTTTGTCTGCCAGCATCTATTCTTAGCGGCTGGTTCACTAGGCACATCCGAGCTACTGCTGCGAGCCAAAGCTACAGGCGGACTGCCCCGACTGAGTTCGCAGGTTGGGAAGAACTGGGGAACAAATGGCAATAGTGTAGGTCTGCGAGTTGGGCTACCTCTAACTAACCCAACTCAGGGCGGACCATCTACTGCGGCTGTCGAACACTTTGACAATCCGATCGCTCCTACGGTGCTAGTCCACGCTCCGTTCTTCGGGCTGCCTGAAAATACACTTGCCTCCCTTGGGTTGAATATCTGCCAGCCAGAGGGTCAGATCGCTTACAACCCTTCAACGAATGGTGTTGATTTAACATGGCCCAGTCAAAGTATTACTAACCAAACCACCTTACAAGCAGCAACCTATACTTTTGATTTGATTGATAAAGCTAATACAACCTCTAGCCATCAACCCACGACTAGCATTCATCAAGGTAGCATTCCTAGCATCCCGCCAGAAACATTAAGTAGTGGAGTCCAAACCAATCGAGTAGCGAGTGTCGATGCATCTGCTACAGTTGCTCCACTGGGCGGTGCTGTAATAGATAAGGTTTGTGACTCCTACGGTCGCGTGTTCGGTCACAAAGGGCTTTACGTAGTGGATGGGGCATTAATTCCAGGTTCTACCGCCTGTAGCAACCCCTCTTTGACAATCGCAGCTTTAGCCGAGCGATGCATGGACAGAATTCTAAACGATTTCAAGTGGTATAAGTAAGGTCTACAATGTGATCGCCAATATTTGCCTAGAATAGGAAATATCAAACTCGCTCAAACAGATCAAGCCGATATTGTTCCTCTCGTTGACCTCGTAAATGCCGCAGTTTATTAAGAGTTAATTCTAAAAACGAGTCATAGACTTCATCGCCAGAGAGGGGATAATCTTTGGCTTATAGCGTCCAATGCACTAATAGTAAATGTCCCCTGGCTCTAAAAGAGTGTAATATTACTTCTGCTTCGTTCCCTTACTCTCTTCGCTAATGCTTGCTTGTATTTTCTTCAAAAATCCAGGTACAGCTTTGTATAAGTTTTGCTCTGCGCGTGTTGGCTGCTCGGATTCAGGTAAGGCAATCAATTCTTCTAATGCTGTTTCAATTCTTCGTAGTGCCTTGAGTTTCTGTAAATTAGGAACTGAGTTCCTAATTTTTTCCTCGACTTCTCCAGTTTCTCCAAGACGCTGTTGCTGCAACACTTTACGAACATAGCGAGTGGATACTCCAATTGCTACGGCTAAAGCTGGACCAAGTGCCTTCTCCCCTTCTTTCGGACGACCAACTATATTGCGGTAATTCAATCCCCGTAACCTTTCAGCTAATTGCTCAATTTGGTCGCGGGAATAATTAACTCGTTTCTCGTTCTCTGCAAGCTCAATTTGAAGCGACTTTTCTGGCTCTAATTCCGCATCAAAGGGCATGACTCGCACGGGTACGAGGTCATCGGGGAAGTGTGTTTGATAAAGCTCAACATTGGTTTCTTTGAGCCGTTGTACTGCTGCTAACCGATGCCCGCCAGCTAGTAAAACACCTTTGAGATCGATTACCAACGGTTCAATTAGTCCTAAAGCTCCGATTGACTCTACCAGGTCATTGACGTGGCGATCATGTAACGGGCGGGTGTCTTCTGCTCTAGGGTGAATGCGAGACAGGGGTAGGCTGGCTCGTTGAGAGCGATCGCGCTCAAACTTAGCTGATGCTGCTTGGTCTTGTTCGTGAATAGCATCAGCTACTACCGTTGCCTGTGCTAGTAGAGACGAGCTATTAGAGCGTTTTCTAACCATTTGATACCCACTTGGCGATCGCTTGTAAATCCTTTGCCCCTTTGGAAGTTGGCTCGTATTGCATCAATGGTATTCGTTCAGCGCCAGCCCATGCTAAGGCGGAGTCTTGATGAACTATAAGCCGCTCAATTGATGGGTAAGCCAGTGCTAATTGCTTGTCTAATGCCTGATCCATTGAGCGGCGCAAGTCAATTTTACTTAGTACCAGCGCCCACCGCGAAGCTCCCTTGCGTCCTTTTTGCTGGCGTAATTTCAATTCACTTAGCACCCGACCTGCACCCATAACCGCGAGGGGGTGAGCATCGGTGCAGACTAAGGCGACGTTGGCAGCAACTAAAGCAAGGCGTTCTAAATACTCAACCCCAGGAGGGCAATCAAAAATCAGCACATCATAGTCTAGGGGTGCTACCGCATCTGCCAAATCTTCCGGATCTAAAGCCTGGATATTGTGACCCGTTAAATCTGGACCTCCTGGCAAGACGTATAACCCTAGTCCAGCTTCTAAAGGTGTTGGTGAATTCCCAGACAATAACTCCGCCGTGCCTGGTGCTGTGGGATCTGTCCCTAACAAATACCCGGCATTCGATTGAGGGTCTAAATCTACTACCAAAACTCGCCGTCCAAGGTTCGCCAGCACTGATGCTAGACCGCAGGCAACTGTTGTTTTTCCTACGCCACCTTTTCTAGCTGCTACTGCAATTCGAGGCTTAATCATGGGCGTATTTGATCTCTGCTAAAGACGGATAGAGTTAGAATGTCAAATGTGACAAGAAAGTATTAGCGCATAAGTATACATTGATTGCCTGCCTTTTTATTGTTCAGTAGTTTCTCTCAATAATTGGAGAGATTTCTACTGTGTTGAAAACAAAAAAGATTATGCCAGATTGTCCTGACAGTTCTTAACAGAGGAAAAAAGGCAGACCAAACTAAGGGGAGCAAAAAGGGTAGAGGCTAGGACGATTTATGGACCTGGCAGAGCCTAGATTATTCTATCTTCTAAGTTCTCTATACGGAATAAATCAACTGTAAAACTACGGAATTGAAATTTAGTTTACTGAACGTAAGCAAGTGAAATTACGGATTTCAGAGCCAGTTAACTCAGCTTAGTATAGGACAAATCGTGTACCTTTTTCCAATTTTGTAGTTTATAAATCTTGCAACCCAGGCACTTGAGGGTAAATATTGCCCTTTTACCCCAACGACGAAGCAATTAAAAAGAAGTGCTGCAATCAGGGTACGCAAATCCCCTATACCAGAGCAACCATCGTGAAGTACCAACAGGTAATTCATTAAATACGTAATATTTTAGGTGATATCAAAATGAACATAAGAAAGGCAGATTCCACCTCGCGGCGGAATCTACTCAAATGGGGTCTTGTTAGTCTTGGCACATTAGCATTAGCTACCGTACCAACAGTAGTAACGGCGCAGCCCAGAAGCAAGATTAAAACTTTAACGTTTAACTCTTAAGAAACACATTCCGTCGGGGTTGAAATAGGGATGAGTTCCAAGCCAAAAGCTTGAGCTTTTTTCTTAAGGTTTTTCAGCAAGCGATCATGATACTGCTGTTCGTAAGCATCAATGCCAGGGTCAGTGTAGGCAGTTCCTGATGTCCAAAGGCGATAGAAAATACGTGCCAGTTTATGTGCAGTAGCAGTAATTGCCTTTGGCGCACCTAACCTTGCTTGCATACGACGGTAATACGCTCCCAAGGCGGAGTGACTCCGGCACAAAGTCTGAGCAGCCATACGAAATGCATTCGCAGCACGATTCGCAACAGGACGGGTTTTGGAACTTTTGACTTTACCGCCAGTAATGCGACTACCAGGGCATAAACCTAGCCAAGAGGTAAAATGCTTGATACTGGGGAAACGAGATGGATCTAAGCCAAGCTCAGACAACAATATGAGTACCGTCAAAGCACCAAAGCCATCAACTTGTGTAAAATCTACACCACTAATACGATACAAATGAGTACGCAAATCAAATTGGGGTGCATTTCCTGGTTGCTTTTTACCCCGACGCTTCGGTTTATTTAGGGGATTTTCTGTGACATCTACCTTGTCAACAAATGAAGCCAAGCATTGTTCAATTTGAGTATCGCAGGCTGTTATCTGTGCCTGATAAAACTCGTACAGTTGTAGTTCCTGTTGTAGGATGAAAACCAGTTCTAAACGATAGTTCCCAGTCAGAGA
>QQTW01001596.1_pt1 | contig 15976 bp, 17 predicted proteins | sample 1904831 | NCBI WGS metagenome assembly QQTW01 (sample SAMN09435610, study PRJNA476489) | Subsurface metagenome, whole genome shotgun sequencing project. | reverse complement strand
CCATCAACCTCGGTACTGGTATCGAATACAGGAAAGGAGAATGAAGGAAGGAAGGAAGGAAGGAAGGAAGGAGAAGAACAAGATTAGATTGGGAATCGTATGTGAGTCTTGGAAACGTAATGCTATATCAGGTCGCCTTGAGGCGATTTAAATATAGGGAATATACCGTCAGATGACTGGTCTTGAGATTCTCCTACAAGTAAAGAATCGAGGGTATTGAGTTTTCGCGTCATTACCCAGTCACCAGCTGCCGGAGGCTATAAGCACCGACGTCGTTCTGGAGACAGCAGCAGCAGTCTAGCCCAACTGTCGTGAGAACTGTCTTGGCGGGATGTTGTTATATTATACCATGTCGGCTTCAGTGCGTCAAGTATGAGAAAGAGAAACATGTATATACAGGACAATTCCGGGTTTTCTCTTCATTCTCCTTTCCTGTATTCGATACCAGTACCGAGGTTGATATCCGTGACGCATTTATGACCTTGAAGTGAATGGTCAACCCTAATTTCCAAATCGTTCACCGTCTATTGCCCAGTCTCTTTCTTTCTTTGTGTCGTTCTTTCCCCCAACCGTACCTCTTCCTTTTCAAACAACGGCTCCAAACTCAATTCCCTGTCATATACCTTTGCTCTGGCACATATAGCAAGCAGAAATCTCGTTGAACACAAGCCATTTTCGTTATTATCCTGCTGGAGCAGCTCTCCCATAATAGTTTGTGCGTTCAAGACCAGAACCTACAGTCCCTTTCGAAGCTTGGAGCAAGAGTGTATCATAGATACAGCTGGGTCTCTCCAACAAATTTCATCAACTGGACGAAGGGACATCAAAGCGTGGTAAAAGAAATGTGTCATACGTACAGCTTCTCCTTGCCATGCGGCCACTATCAAGTCGACCGCCGATCTTGCTACTGGTATGGCAGCAACGAAGCGCCATCAGAAAGTAAGTACTCTCGCCAGTATTGTATAATGAATGGTTCCTTTCGTGCCTTTCATAGTATTAGGGTGCTCTCAATGTTTTCCAACCTTTCTCCTTTAATCAAATACGAAATTTTCCGGCAGCAGCGACCGGCGGCGAAATGAATCGTCGACTGTCTTTCTGTCACATCTCATTTGCACGGAGGACCTGGTCCAGATGGGCTTCGAAGTTCGACAAGAGAACCACTTAGTGAGGTTGATGAGGGAACTGGATCAGAAACACCACTGACAAAGAGACTTCGATACAGACCACGTGTTCTCCATTCACGACCTTGGAATACCACCATGGCCATGCCCTGTTTGTGGACGCGCGGGTGCTGGCCAGCAGCCCAATCCTGAAAGCCATGACGGAAACGAGCAGCAGTCAAGAGTACTACCGGGACCACTACAGACTATGGGCCACAGAGCGGATGAAACCATCGCAGACGCTCCGGCGGTAGTAGTGGAACCAGCCGTGGCGCCAGGTATCCTTCAACCGCCAAGTATATCGCCAAGCGATACCGCGGCGTACCGGTTTTCTTTCAACCCTTTGACGGCTGTCCGTGGAGAGTTCGTTCCGGGGGCGGCAGCATGGAAGCCCGACCAGCGTTCGAGGAGGGAGAGGGCCATCGAACGCAACCAATCGAGGTTAAGAGTACGTATGGTACCGAAGTCTTCAAATGGTGTTTTGGGTGGCTGTACGCAACGGATAGCTAATAAATGTGTAGGAGTCGCGGATGTGGGCTGCAGAATATCCCGGTCGTGTGGCGCAATCGATGTTGCGAGCAGATGCCCCCTCCTTTCAGCCCTCAGGTCTTTGGTCTCGAGGCGCTTTTCGCAGCCGGAGCGGCAGCAGAGGCCCAAGAGGGCATCTATCCGGCCCTGGACAACAACATCGACCTATCTATGGCGGCTGCTCCCAAGGCCCATCCGGTCAAGGGCCCTCTACCAGGAGGAGTGACGACGAGCCAGACGGAAACGAAAGATGACACGAGGACTCTGGATGTGGTCGAAATTAAATCTTGATCATCCATCAAGTTGCTCTTCGAAGGCAACGCGCGAGGATTTGAGCAAGTCCGCGTGAGCAAGATCAAGGAACAAGAAACAAAAGTTCACGACGATATTGGATTCCAAGCCGAAACCTGGTCGCCTTGGCCGTGGAACCAAGCGCTGGTCAAATCGCTACCAAACCCTAGCTGCAATCTGTGGACCGGAACCACTGCCCCAAGTACGTTGCGGCTGAGAGAAAGGGGTTGGACTTACAACGAATGATGGATGCAACATGGTGGCAAGGATAGTCACCAGCGATCGACATCTCTCGCATATCAACTCGTAGCAACGAGACTCGCTTGGACTAACCATGGCGCAACCTTGTAGCTGGACGTACACGCGTGTGCACCTTCCGGTCCGGAGTCGATACTTTTTGCTAGCCTCCTGGTGTAGCGGAACGGGCGGCAGTGCCATGTGCCGATGCAGAACCCAAAGGATGAAATTTGCGGGTTTCTTTCATTGAGGTCGTGGAAGAAGGTACCAGTACTTACAACAAGCAGCCTAAGATGCCGTGGACATTACGGTCACTCTTGACTTCTTTCACAGCATCAGCACATTAATGGGTGGGACATCGATAACATTAGCCCAAGTGGCCGTGGTAAACAGAGGTCATAGGAGTGTTTTCCGTCTGTTGTTTTATTCTTCGCTCTATCTGAACCGATCGACGCTAACCGCATTGGGTCATCTATCTGAATCGTGTTAATGTTGGTACAACATATCAATTGACATTTGACCTCCAACACTTTCGCACTTTCGCAAACCCCCTCGCACAACCTCTAAGTAATTCCCGCCCGGAAATCACCCAGCCCCCCAATTTCCTATATAACACGGCGTCCTCCCTCCTGATCTTCCACTTTCCATCTTCATCCTCTTCACTACTTCATTCTACTCATGTCTTGTCTACTCTTCTGTCCAGCTCTTCTACGCTGGGCCTCTCGTTCTTCTTTCTTATCTGTCTTTCTTTCTGCCTTTGGCTTTTCGGAGTTATGGCGTTTGGCGTTCTGGCGTTCTTTGCTTTGGGTTCCTTTTTATGTCTTGGGTTTCCTTTATGTCTTGGGTTTTTGGCGTTTGGCGTTTGGCGTTACGGCGTTTTCTTTTTGGGGGGTCTTCTTCTTGCTTTTGGGTCTGGGTCTCTTTCGGCGTTCTGGCGTTTGGAGTTTTGGCGTTCTCATCTCTTGGGGTTTGCTTTTTCTTTCGGGTTTGGGTCTCTTTTGGCGTTTGGCGTTCCGGTGTTCTAATGTACTGCTTCCATTTGATTTCTTTGATTTCTTTGCTTTTTGGGTTTCTTGGGTTTTTGGTCTTCTCAGGCGTTCAGGCGTTCAGGCGTTTCAATGTTTTGTGGGCTGCGTCCCCATCTGGTGATCTCTCGCTATACGCGGGCGCCAGGAGGGGTTGTACTTCATTTGCCAGAGTCCTACTCTGCTACCTACACGATCTGACAACTCGTCCTTCGCTTGTTATGAACTTCTACTGATGCCATCTGGCGCATCCCGTAGGCGTACGATGTGCCGAGGAACCCTTCATACGTCGACGAAGATCTAAGTTCCCAAACAGACGGTCATGGCTACACGTAATCGATCAAATGTCGGACTGGGAAATTATGGATACCGTGTTAAGGGTGAACATGCAAGAGATTGGTAGCGCATGGTCAACATGCTGAATCCTAGGTCGGAGAGCCTCACCTTAGGCCAAAACGCTGCCGAATAACCATATATACTTAGAAAAGACTTGATAATGCTAGATGCTACAAGCCCAGATTGAACTCGACACCTACGTCTATGTCTCGGGCTTATGTACGTGTTAGCAGAACGCCATGCGGTAGAAGTATAGCCTGGGGAGCTTACCCATCTTGACAACCTTCGAAAACTGTACCGACTTCTCCGCCGCGTTTTGTAAGTCCTCAATTGAGAAGATCTTCAAACCCGACTCGCTGATCTATATTGCACGTGAGCCATGCTGACCTGAACAGAAATCGACAATTTCTCCTTACCAGCTGGTGCGCCTTCTCCATGTTGGTACCTTGCAACCTCGCCACGATTGGTGTCCTTAAGTTCATACTCTCAACCACCGATATCAGTCCCTGTGCGATAGCATCACATCGAACAATACCGCCAAAGATGTTTACGAATATAGCTGTGACTTTAGGATCACTTGTGATGAGGTCGAAGGCTTGCTTGATAGCTTGCGGTGTCGCTCCACCACCTACGTCAAGGAAATTGGCGGGCTGGCCGCCGTTGAGCTTGATGATGTCCATCGTGGCCATTGCGAGACCGGCCCCGTTGACTGCGCACAATCAGCGACGTACAACCTAAAGGATCGCCTTTCGTACCCAAGCACCCAATGTCGCCGTCCAGCTTGATGAAGTTGAGACCATGCCTGCATCATGTTATCCGGAATCCTTCGCAATAGACGGTATACCATACTCTGCTGCTTTGACCTCATCCGCGTCCTCCTGAGACTTGTCTCGCCACGAGAAAACTTCTTTTTGCCTGAATTCTGCGTTGTCATCGAAGCTCAACTTGGCATCCATAGCGAGGACCTGATGGTCGGAGGTCTCTGAAAGCGGGTTTATTTCGATTTGCGTGGCGTCCTTTTCCATGAAAACCTTGTAGAGCTTCTGTATCGTGTCCTTGGCATCCTCAATGCACTGCTCCGAAAACCCAAGATCGGTTGCAATGTTTCTCGCCATTTCATCCGTGACGCCCTTGTGGATATTAATGTTCGTTGTGATGATAGCTTCGGGCGATTCTTTGGCTACGGTCTCGATGTCCATTCCACCCTGCGACGACGCAACGATGATTGGAGCTTGTGATTGACGGTCCATGAGAATAGCGAGGTAGAATTCTCGGCGGGCAAATTTCCGTTCACAGATGTAGACGGCGTTGCAGAGGCGGCCTGCTGGCCCAGTTTGTTTGGTCATGAGCTTGTGGCCGATCATCTGGTCCGCGAACATCTTTGCTTCAGTAGGTCTGCCCAGCATTAATTGATCATCTCGGTTACTACGAAGAATAGCTAGACTCACGAGTATATGACCCTGACGCCTCCTTTTAAGCCATTATCGAATGTCCCCTTCCCTCTTCCGCCGGCCAATACTTGCGCCTTGATAACCATGTCATCTCCGCCTGGTAGGCTGTTAATGTTACTGCATCCCGTAAATTGATCGAAATGCCGGTCCATACCAATTTGATTTGCTATCGTCTCCGCTTCGGCTGCAGAGCGGGCAACCTCGCCTTTGGGTACACCAATGCCATACTATGTCTTATGAGTCATTGCCAACTTCATCTCCAAACCTCACGTACGGCCTTGAGCAGGTTTGCCGAGAGGTACTCATGTATGGAGAGGAATCGCTTCTGTTGTTCGAAAGGCCTTCTTGCAGGTGCCTGCTGTTGATCAAGCTACAGTCAGCTACGCCATTGCCAGATATGAATCGTGTCTACCTGCAACCCCTTCCAAGCAGCAGCCAAAGGCTTACTGCGTACGATCTTCTGCATCTTGATGGCGTTGGTGAAGGTCACTGTTGTTGCGGGGAGAGCTACAGTAGCCTCATAGATACGTTGCCAAGGCGCAGCTCTAGCCGCGGCCGCTTGCTCTTTCTTCGTAGCCGAAAGCTACGAGCTTTTGAAAAAACCAACAATGACTGCACAACCCAGCGAAGCTGATATCATCTTTAATCGCGCCAAAGTTGCCCTGGCGAAATCTCAGCGCCTGGTAGCATCATGGCTTCCACCGCGCACAGACGACGAACTAAAGACCGCCAGGACGGAGGAACAGATCGAGAAAGAAGAGCAGGAAATGTTTACGCCGGTGCCAGAAGTGTATGTACGTGGTCCGAGCCTCGTACAAGGCATTAGATCTCATCATCTATTATACTCTGACGGGATACCAGGCTCGGTCTTGGGGCAAAACCTGAAGATGTAAAAGATTGGGACCTGAAGAAGCAGAGGATGAGCTCGAACGACCTGCTTCGCAGACAACTGCTAGGGAAAGATCACGCAAAGTCAAGGCTTAAAGGCGGCCACGAATGGATGGACCGGAGGGATGGTGGACCGCCTCTACCGGTTGGCAGTAAACCCCGACCAACGCCTGTCAACCGGGCACTGGAGAACGACAGTAGTGATGATGGAGGCGGAAGAGCTTCGTTGGGCAGGAAGAAACGGAAGAAGCCTGCGGAGCCAATTGAGCCTCAAAATGATGAGCGCATCGAGGGAGATGCCATGAACAATGAAGAGCCAGGAAACGAACGGCAAGACCCCATGAAGCATTCGAAGAGGGCGAACAACTACTTGGATGAGGTGCTCTCTCAGAGAAGACAAAAGAAGCAGAAAACAAAAAAGGGGAAAAAGGAGAAAACGGAGGGAAAATAGAGTCAAGCCAACGAAGAATTTGCCAATACCTAATCAGTAAGGAGAAGGATATGCCCAACGTAACTATGCCATAATGTTCGCCTTCGATTTTGCCAGGCAGCATCAGTGACTCACAACGCTGTTGCGGTTTCAAAGATTCTATGCGTAGCCTCTGTATCTCTGGCCCCATAGACGTCTCCCTACGCGAACTCGACGGGGCATCTAGGTCTTGAGCCATTCTCATTTAGGATCAATTGCTTGCTAAGGAGCCGTAGATGTCATGTAGTATACATTATTTAGTATGGCGCTACGATATCAGCGCAGTTGGAGAGCTGTATCTCATAATATCCACCGCTTAAGACCGCTCTTACTATTTCATGATCACTGCATCCTCTTTCTCTTCCGGTCGTCAGGCCCCAATGGATCCTCTTCATCCCGCTCCACAGTCTCCGCCGGATTGAGTAGAGAATGCACATTGCTCGCCATACTCGAACGCCTGGTCTGGGGCGCCGAATCCAAATGCCTCGGAGGGAACTTAGAGGCTCCGAAGGACCAGCCGCTTTCACCGCTGAATGCAGATGGCGTCGTATCGCTGGTTAGCGGAGGTGTAGCCTGATGTGAACCGATAGATCTACGAGAGACCCCAAACTCGTATGAGGCTAGACTATCTCGTATGTGTTGATCACTGGCATTAGGGGTCTGATGGGGGGATGGAGGCCAGTGACCTGAAGAGTCGACAGATGCTGTGGGGGAGTTTGGGTCCTGGTGTCCTGACCAACCTGGGACTCGGATATCAGCAGATGTATGCCGCCGACCCAGATTGACTCCCGGGGAGGAGACGCTTGCTAAAGGATGCTGCGAGGGGGTTGGATGGGGCTGTGGATGAGGCTGCACAGGGCGGTGATAATTTGGTAATGGTGGGTTTGCAGTGCCGATCGAGCCATACCGACGTGGCGATGTGGTAAAATGTGACGGAACAGGCGGTCGAAAACCATTCGGCCTCAGAGCCATACCCTGGAATGAGGGTCCCCGCTCTTCATTGGAGACCTGGCGAGGCGAAAGAGGTGCGTCAAGAGCCATGTTGGAAAAGTGCGGTTGCCGGCCCGATAACAGCGATTCGTGAGGGTCATCAAAGTGACGCATCATTTCGAGCTGCCGGGCAATGTCTTGCTGCATGGTAAAAACTTTGACATATCTAGGTCAGATTCTGTATCTAGAGCAGCCAAATTTCGAGACTTACCGTCCCGACGTATCGAACTATCTTGATCTGGTACGATGGAGATGAGATAATGTGAAATGTCATGGCTCCACTGAAGTTCGTTAGATCAGTTTCTTTTTACCTTTAATCTAGCTCCAGGACGTACCTGATGGCACTTGATAACGCCGTCACTCAAAGCCTGGCATTTGGAGCTTAAGGCGGTGTTGCTCTCTTCAGTGCGAACTAGCCTAGTGTGCAGCTCGTAAAGACTATGCTCCAAGTTTGCGATTCTGGCGTCGTTACTAAGTTCGGGCACCGGCTCCGCTGGTGTTCCAGGCTGCGAAACGCTCGGCTTGTGGGATGCGGAGAACGAGTCTCGATGGATCAATGCATGCCTGGAAGCTCGTCTTTTGATTTCTCGAAGTCCTGCAAGATCGCCTCTCCTAAAGTTGCCGTTGCCGTGTTTGAATTCCCATAGCGCAGAATCAGGAGAGCCGGTGTGAAAGACGTCGCTTACTGGTCGACAGTAAGTGGGAGACCTCAGAGATAGATCGTACGGTGGCTGCTACCTTTATGGAATCCGTACATGTTCAACTGGCGCACGAAGGATGAGATATTGGTGTGTTTGAAGTATTGCCTGCTAGATGTGAGCGGATGGCTTCCTGTGGTAAGGTTAATACTCACGCGAGGACCTTAGAGAATTCGGCCGACGGCGACATGACGAAACTCTCGTTATTGCTCGACCAAGATATCAGGTTCTGTATGCTTGAGTCTTCCAACATACTACAACATGTCAGCCTTCCACTAAGACGACGGTTCGAGCAGGCGTACTTGTATAGCTTGTGGATGAAAGCGGTCTGCACCACTTTGGGTTGTTGTGATGATGTTGCCGCCGCTGCACTGAGCCCATTTACTCCAGGTCCACCATGCGCGTGTAATCCGTCACCGTACATGCCATTGACTGGTCCACCTGTCTGATCCATTTCTGGGCTGCTGTTTGGGGGCCCCATGCTGGTCGATGCTGGCGGTGTCAAATCCATTGGCTCTCCACGAAGCGTTTCAGGAGGGCAACCGACTCCTGTTCTCGAAGATGATGGTAATATCGGAACGGTGCCATGCCTCTGCTGGTTGGTTTCGGCCATGAATGGGTTTTGGGTCATCATTCACGGAGACGCTGCCAAAGCAACACCGCTCCCAAATTCCAAGTCGTCGAATGCCCATCAAACTGAGGATGGGCCGATGAATGTCTCCTCTATTAGAATGATTGATCGTGAATTTGGAAGGTTTGGTCGCATGTAAAGGAGGTCGGTTGCCTAAGGGCCAAGCTCGCTCTCTATGCACAGCGCCTACTATGGGCGTAGGGTATCGATGCGAATACTGCTAGGGGTGGATCGCCATTGTGACTTTGGAAAGGGCAACGATGGACGCAAGATGGATATGGTAGATGTTCGATGAGTTAGCTGGTAAGAGATCTTATCCAGCTACTCCGCAGTCAGAGCACCTAGTCAACCGTAGGTTCACTGGAGGAGAAAATTAGCTGATTCTAGTGTCTTTGTCGAAAGATATGCTACCTCCCGTCTTCTAACAAACCCTAGGGTTTGCGCGAACTTGGACGTTCAAGATTGGAGAGCGGGCAAATAAAGGATTCAAGTGTCGTCAACCAAGATATTGATGCACGGCCGAAAGCTTGGGCTAAACGGACGATCAGGGGAGGAGATCGGCAAAGAGCTGCGGTGGGGAAGAGCAGGACGATGCTGGATTTGTCTAGGCGGAGGGGACAAGTTCCACGCTCCAAATCAGTGCGTCGGATCTAAAACGGATCGTCTTCTCCTGCGTTCTCATACGTCGACTGTCCAGGATGGAAATTGAGCGCAGCAGCACGGACGCTGTGACGGTGGTATTAGACAGATGGGACGATAGATGCGACGTTCGGGGGTCCCCGGGCTTTTTGATCGCTTACCATAGCATCCATCCTATGACCCTTCTCGCCTAGCAGAACACGCTCAGACCAGTCGTGCCGGCGGGATGGAGGAATAATGGGCATGAGGCTGTTGAGGATCTGAAAGAAGGTTGGGGTATTATTGGCATCGCCGCACCCTTCTTGTCGCCCGTTCGTCAACCACCAACGCCACTATCCTGGAAACGGGGTCGTTGGCGGCGATCAGCATTCGAGAGCCTCATAGGTTAGCGAGCGCCCTGTCGAAGGATCTGATTCTGTCTTTTGAATCGAAAAATAATGATCACCCATCTATCAACATCAGCCAGCTGACAACCCAAATTGTTGCCCTGGGCTGCTCGTTCCATGTTCGTGGCTGTAGGTAATCCTTGAGCGGTGCAGGAAGTTCGGGGCCAGAATCTGACTAGAGTTAATCTCCCAAACGCCTATGCAGGTTGTAATGAGGCGTCGTTGTCTCCCTTATGCGGCCATTTGCAGGCTGCAGAAAACAGTCCATGACCAAACATCCATCTCAGGTAGCCATATGGCACAGTGTAGCACAGCGTAGCACAGCTCTGCAAAGGACCTTAGTCCCTGACGTCGAGAGCTGAGAGTCTGCAACCTGGTCTTAACAGTCTGTGTTGTGCTCGCGTAATAAGACATGGTCTTTCACGGCACTGACTTGCCCTGCTCGCGGCGAAGTTGGTTATGAGTAAATAATTGCCATGTCGGTGCATTCATCCAGATGCTTGAAAGTTAAATTGGCAGACAAGCGAAATCCATATGATCCTCTCAATATGTACGAAGACTCATCGATCTAATACAAGGCATGCATTGATGTCGGGTCAGAGGCTGGGCAAGACAGTCACATAGCAAAAACAAATAGTGATCGATAATAGTCTATTCAGGCTATATAGGGTATGCTAGTCGATGTTGATCCTCCCTCTTCCGCATATCATGCTTTCGTAACTTCCATACCGTGCCAACTCTCGAGGGGTGGTTTCCGTCAAAACAAGGAATCGTACCACGAAGTGTCGAGAGTCTTTGTGGTTGGAGACATAACCTAGTGCTTGGCGGCCTGCTTGTCGGCTTCAGACTTGGTCTATTGAAGATAGATTAGTACCAAGTCACAAGTAGCAGCGTAGGATACAAACCTCATGCTTCTGCTCTTCCATCTTGTTGGAAGCAGCATCCTTTGCTGCGGTGGCACGTTCACCGAGGGATTGGTTGCTGTCCTTGGCGACCTCTGGAGTACTCATAAGCGACTTGCAGTTGGAGATGACGTTCGGGACAAAATACCCTTGTTGCCCTCCTTTTGGGCTGTGGCTCCTGTGCCTTGGACACTCTCGACGACAGAGTTACCGGCGTTCCTGGGACGAATTAGTGAGACGTCCACACATGAAAGGACCTTGGTATACGAACTTGATGGTCTCCATTGTGATAGTAGGTTTGATGTTTGTGTTGGTGTTTGATTGGACTTTGTATTGTGGTTTGGGTTGATGTGAAGAGTTGTGTGTATGAAGAAGAAAACACAGAGAGTTTCTGTGTATTATATAGGCAGGGATTGAGGGGTAAGACCCTCCAACATCATTGGGCTCGTGACGGAGGAAAGTCCGACGTCATCGTGGATTATGCATCGAAAATGGTAAAGGCGCCCCGTTCAGTCTCCGCCACCCCCATCACGCCACATTACCCCAGACACGCATGTCATCGAGTCGATCAATGCACAAAATTGTCTCAAACCCCTCCTTCTGTGCAAGTCAATGCATTTGGTTCGCTTCGCAAGGTTATTAGCTGCCCAGTAATTGACAGCGGCACCATGGTCGAAAAAGTGTATGTGACGTACAATGAGGTATGGTGGATCCCCAAAACCGGAATCCAGTTATCGGATAGTAAGGGATTCAGGAACCCCCGCGGCTAAATCTCAACAACAGGTGCATAAATTATGTCAGGCCTCGGCCGACCGTATCTTGAGCGACTTCAGGCCAAACCTCATGATCGCCATTGGGGGTGGTGGCTACGTGCCCGCAAGAATTCTTCGGTAATATTTACTGCTGCATCATACACCGCCGATGACCCTCACTCCTCCACAAAGACTCAGTGTTGAGTAGATCCTTTCTCAAGCGCCCATCTGCTCCAAACATCCCTATTCAGGCCATTGGCCTGTCCCTTTATGAACAGCTGCCCTCGACAGACGCATCCAATCCCGTCGAGACACCTGGCACCAAAGTCACCCGAACTCAATGGCTCGATCTGTCGTCGCTTGAAATGGCCAATCTGGTCGGCAAGAATATATTGATTGTCGATGAAGTAGACGACACAAGAACAACCCTTGAATACGCGGTCAAAGAACTCCAAAAGGATGTCCAAACAGCAGCCGAGAAACTAGCCTCGGACGAGAAGACACAGTTCAGTATTTTCGTCCTGCATGTGAGTCTTGCCTCCGGCTACAACAACTTTCGGAAGAAGCTTCTGAGCCGAGCTTCTCCGTGGATTAGAGTCGCTGACGCTATGCGACATTAGAACAAGGACAAAACGAAAAAGGGTCATTTACCACAAGAGATGATGGATGAGGGAAGATATCTAGCGGCCAAGACGGTGTTAGATATTTGGATCTGTTATCCTTGGGAGGCTACGTATGTTAAAGTCTCTTCCAACATTCAAAGCGAAGTGTCTGACACACTGCTAGTGATATTGATGAGCATGACAAGCTGGCAGCGTCCCAACCCAAATACTAGATTCCTAACCAATTTGGGTAGCCGTCCATAGAAGGTCCGCCCACAGAGCCTTACTGCTTACATTCGATCTCGGTAGCCTTTATTGCTTCAGAATTGCGAGAATCAATTGTGGCATCTGAGGCACAATGGTTCCTCTTGATGCAACGATGGGCATTGACAACATCAAAGATCCATATAGCTGACGGTAGGGATAAATAAGCACAACTAACACGGCCGTTCTTTTGTTTAGCGATAATCAAAGTTAGGAACTTGTTCGTCAATGGCCGTAACCAATAAAGGAGGTAGCTTCGGGGGGTATGAACGCCTCATCCCACTCTTCGAGCACCGACGGAACCAGCTATCCTACAAAAGGTATCAACAATTCGGGCTTGGGTTTCTATCGATCAGCCTCTTGATTTTCGGTGGTCACTCGATCAACCCTGGGCGCGGCAAAGCTCCACCATGGTATCGACCTTGGTCTCCAGCAGCCATGGCTTTGCGCCCCGGAACACAACATCGCTCCCAGTTCGGTCCAGATGTGCTTCTACCACTTCTAAACGAACTGTCTGTAATGTTTTTAGATGGAGCTCTACAACGAGCGTGAATGTAATTACCTATTATATTACCAAAGCTTTCTTGTCTTGGTATCCCAGAATCGCCCCTCGAAAGTTAGTATCGGCTCAGCCTCACCAGGCCTGTGCACCCAACGTGGGGGTGCAGTCTTCAGGGGCAGGGCTGAGCAATGCCAAGTCATCTTTCTGTTTTGGTTCGTCAGAGCTTATATGGAGGAAACAGTGAAAGGGCACAGGATCATTCAAGGCCCATTGCCGTGCAATCATGTTCCTACCACCGTGGGGCCGCATCTCTAGTAGCTCAATGGCACGATCTAACTTTGGCAAGCTGTGCGAACCGAATCGCCACCGCTCGCTCTCGCATAGAAGCCTCCAGCTCATCTTTCCAATATCTTCTCCGACCGTTGGAAGACGGCACCGACTGCCTTGATGGGAACAGAAGTCAAAGATCTCTTTCGATATACAGCCGGAGGGCTTCTCTTCGGAAAGAAGAATCAATGGCCTGTCATCATGAGAATTTCGACATGAATGAACTGGTCCGCATTGCGGCCGGTCCGATTGCGTCGAGATCGTGGGTCGCGGTTCGCAAATTTACCAGAAGGTCAATACAGTGAAGCTTTTCTCTTGACTATAGATGACGCGAAACGACTGATAGCCAAGTTTCCAATGCTAATGCCGGGCGGCCTCACTACATGAATGCGAGCGAAATTGCCACTACGATTTCGTGGAGGTTTTCCTTGATATTCAATAAACTTCAGAGGGCTAACTCAGTCTGTCTTCGGGACTAGGACGGTTCTCCAACTGGCTACACCGGAAGCGTACGCATGGAGTTCAGTAGCTGCGGAAAACATAGTCGGGGCAAAGTTCATTTTGTTGGAAGATGCCAAGGTGATTCTGTAAAGTTCAAGTATGGCCAATCTTCCACGGGGATATAAGTTGGCAGCTTTACTACACGGAGGATTTGGAGCAGCCTGTTCGGAAAGATATACTACCACAGCGATAGTGAACACCCAGTTTTCTCTTGGCCCGACGACTGACCACAAAACTCCTAAGAACAATTATCGACGCTCTCGTAAAAAATCCCAATTCTCCTTATCAAGTCAATCACAGGCTAGGTTACTCTCTGGGCTACTGCTGAATATTAGGTTACTTCTACCGAAAGACGTGGAATGCACTGCGTTCACTTAGTCAAGGAACTTCCGAGGCCATTCGGCATTGTCAATAGGACTATACCAAAGGAGCCCAGGCCTTCAAGCTGTCGGTGTTAAACGATTATGAAAAAGTGGCCAGCTCTCTTCTGCCAGCCGACAGAAGTACACTGTTTGCCTCTCTGTGGCACAACAATTGGCATGCGGCAACATATCTGTCTTCCCGGCAAGGCCGACCGAGATCGCCTGCCTCATAGACTGGCAATCAGCACAAAGCCGCTTGTTATGCAAGTTAGCCATCCCTCATCTCCTTGGTTGTAAGGGATCAAAGTCTGTAGGGGTCCAAAGGCCCACCCTCCCTGACGTATTTTACGATATCGACGAGGTCCAGCAGGCGTGCGCCAAGAAACGTTGCTATCTCAACAGGTTCTATTTATAGTGTAGGATATCCTGTCGTCCAAAGGGAAAAAACAGTTTATCAAGCCTTGTCCCATCAAAGAAGTCTTTGGTACCAGACCATCACGCTGGCGGGTAATCTCCTGCAAGAATGGGAAACATTGCTAAAGGGACATCTGATGCAAGATCGGCGCGATTGGCAAGACCTGCCTACTGCTCGAGCGGGAGCTTGCCTGACTTGGGTCGTGAAGCGCAACGGACAAGATCTGGTGGCTCAACAGACAGAGGAAGTGAAATGGATGCAAGGGGTGGAGTTGGTAGCCCTGGTGTGGTTCTTGATAATGATATCCTGTATGTATATATTCCACTACAACAAATCGGGACGAGTGGACCAAAAGGACACGAGTCTTTACAAAGATCGCCATATAATTCAATATAGCTGCTTCGAAGCAAGATCTCTGTGACGAGTGGTGTTCCATTGACTACGACTTAGTAGTGTTTTACTCGATGCTAGTATCTGAGATTCCTGTACCACGTTGCAGAAACGGAGACCTGGACTGTGCGGTGGTAGCCGCTGGTAGTTGGCCGAGCCCTTGGGAGATCTTCCTCCATTATGCCGCCATCTAACTCGTCGCTGTGATTGCCAATCTTGAAGTAGAAACGACGTGTTATATCAATCATACGACTAATGTATGGATATCTATGACCATTGCGATCAGGTTGCCTTACTGTCGCAGCCCTAAAGACGTGCCCTGACAGTAAGCCGTGGCTTTCGTGGTAAAGCCAAAGATTTTGTAGGGCTGGCAATTGCACAATCTGTCAGACTAAGGTAGGCAGGGTTGCAATTCAGAAGAGTTACTAACTGCATGGAAGCAAATGTAACAATGGTAGAAGGAAGAAAGATCTCTCAAAAACGTCTGTGCTCTGACAAATTACTAAGGAATGGTTCACCAGGCCCTAGGGTAAGTTACCTATTGGAAGTGCGGACGGAAATACTGCTCCAAGGGGAAGCATAAGTGTAAGGGAAGGATAGGTTCGCTAGACAAGACCTAACTCAATGCATCTCGTCAAAGAAATTTGTCGGTCAACGGAAACTAGTGTCCCAGCTGAGATTGAGAGGCATGCGGTCCCCTAGATGCAGTCAGCCCGTCAGCCCAACAACGCAAGAAGGGTGCGTCAGATTCATCAATCGAAGGGTGACCACGTGGAAGTGGAGTGCCAAGTTTCTCACTTCTCAGTAGATTACTGGCAGATGACGGTTTGACAAGGGCTTACCAGTCTGTCGGTCACGCCGAAACGTGGCTCTGCTAGCGATGTCCGATTCGACGGGAGCCAATTGATGTGCTGTTGTAGTTGGCTGCTTCTTTCATCGGACGGTAGGGCTTGACGAGTCTCACACGGAGTAACATGCTCCTGTGCTAGCAATGTCAACCTTGTGAGCTGTAGAAGTTCATACGAAGCTCGTAAGCAGTGATAAGGTACCGATAGGTCAAATGGCAGCTGGAGGGAATTGGATCCATCACAAGAAGGATGCGACGGTGCTGGCGCATCCGTTGTCGGGCTCAAGAGATGCCGCCTTCATAATTCAATTCCTCGTTAATAACACCGGAAGAGGTAATTGACGCGACATGCACTAGCAATTAGCATGGAATTTGGAAGGCTC
>QQTW01001595.1_pt1 | contig 15980 bp, 13 predicted proteins | sample 1904831 | NCBI WGS metagenome assembly QQTW01 (sample SAMN09435610, study PRJNA476489) | Subsurface metagenome, whole genome shotgun sequencing project. | reverse complement strand
ATCAGCTACGCACCAGTCATATCGAACAAGAAGAGCACTCACGAAAGCTTCAGGGTCCATGACCTGACTTTCCAATGTGAGTCCGCAAAGCTGCTTCAGCTGTCGTAGCCTAGCTTACATTTTACAGGCTTCGAACCCAACAATCAGATGGTCGTCTGCGATCCTCGTAACGGCAAGTACATGGCTGTAGCGCTGCTCTATCGCGGCGACGTTGTTCCACGCGACTGCACGGCCGCTGTTGCCGCCTTGAAAGCCAAAGCGTCGTTTAACCTCGTCGAGTGGTGCCCGACGGGCTTCAAGCTAGGCATCAACTACGTCCGCCCAATGCGTGTGCCTGGCAGCGAGCTCGCTCCGGTCGATCGCAGCGTGTCCATGCTCAGCAACACGACCGCCATCGCGGAGGCGTGGTCGAGACTCGATCACAAGTTCGACCTCATGTACAGCAAGAGGGCGTTTGTCCACTGGTATGTGGGCGAGGGCATGGAGGAAGGCGAGTTCTCCGAGGCGAGAGAGGATCTTGCCGCGCTCGAGAAGGACTACGAGGAGGTTGCCAGTGACAGTATCGAGGAAGGCGGCGAAGAGGCGGAATACTAGATGCGTCGTGGCACAGGATCGACACTTTTGGGCGTCCTCGGGGAAGTTTTGAACTTTGGACGATATGTTTTACTGAGAGAAGCGTCCTCACGCCGACTCGAAATCAGGACGATATATCAGTGTGGCTTCCCCTCGGGAATTCTTTTTCTACCAAGGTAGAGTGCAGCAGCGGAAATCCCGTTCACATTAGCGCATAAATTGACTTGGAAGTTATATCGAGACGCTGCTATTGACCGTGAAATAGAGGATGTGTCGACGTGAGTAGCCGCTACGCAGTTGTTACCCGGCGACCTCGGGACCTCGTTCGAGGTGCTGAACTGGCGCCGGCGCCTGCACCAACTTATCAAAGACGTGACGTCCCCTCGTTGTTTTCCTCCTATCATCATCTTCTGCCATACTGCCCCGCTGGCTACGACTTTGAAGAATGGCGTCTTATGCTTTGCTTCGCCAGACGATCTGCTTACAGGTTACATTAGCCCCGTGCCCTCAAAAGCGCCGATAATCTCCCTAGTCTCGGGCCTGGTCCCAAGGATTGACTGGGGGCAGCCCTGTAATGTAGGATAGACGGAATTAATAAATAAGTGCCAGATGTTCCTTAGCCTACTTCAACAGTTCCATATTTTGTATATATGTGCGGATCGACTCGATAATGTTAAGGGCTTGATCAATGGTTGCAGAGTGTAAAGACGCCATTTCCATTACCGGGTAAATGCTACCCTCAGGCAGAGTGAATGCGGGAGGGCTCGTGCCAAAGTCAAGATCACCACTGGTCGGTTAATGAAGTGTCACGCTTGCGATGATCGTCGGGGGAAAGCGCCCCGTATTATCCACTGATAAGAGCTCGACGCTCGCTTGCCTGCAGCGTTAGGACATCCTCGGCTGTGTGAATAAAGGATGAGGCGGACAAAGGGCTGAGTCTGCACTCCGAAGGCAGCAGCTTCAAAGGCTGCTTGTCTCTTTTCAGCATACAATTCCATCTTCAACAGCTTGAGCACCGACTTCGTCATGGCTAGCAAGCAGTCTGTGAGACTAGCCGTCCGCACGACCGAAAACAAGCCGGTTGATGCGACGCTGCAAGCTGGTGGGGGTGCGCCGGTGTCGAGCAGCAAGGGAGCACGAGAGCTGGACCACCTGAATCCACGAGTCGCCGACTACCTCAAAGAGTTGTATGAAGAGCTTGGGAAGAAATACGATTGGCAATCTGAAACAAGCCTGCAGTCCTTCGTAGCGCAAGAGCAGTTCTCGAACGACGCCGTCATCAAAGGTCTCGACAATGGACCTTGTAGCTTCGACCGCTTCGCAGCTCTCCTGTGCTCCATCCAAGGGAACGTGCTAGCTACGGCGGAACAGCAGGATCTCTCCTACCCGATATCCAACTACTTCATCAGCTCCAGCCACAACACCTACCTGACCGGCAACCAGCTGTACAGCGACTCCAGCACCGACGGCTACAAGAACGTGCTCCTCCGGGGCTGCCGATGCGTCGAGATTGACGTATGGGATGGAGACTCTCCACCGTCTTCCGAGGACGAGGCGGCGACCCCGCGCGAAGGGAAGAAAGCGGGTGTATTTGACCGCTTGAAGCGCAAAGTCCGTGGAGGTTCTTCGCCCAACAGATCTCCTGAAATGTCCACCGCGGCAGTGTCCACGCCTCTTACTCCCTCCGCGTTGGAAGCGCCGCAGCCGTGGAGGTCACGGTCATGGAGACCCGAGCCTCGAGTCTTGCACGGGTATACGGCTACGCGTGAGGTGCCGTTCCGTGCGGTATGTCAGGCTATTCGAGACTATGCGTTCGTCACCAGGTAAGTAGCTCGGTGACTACAAGCTATCTGGTGGAGCAAAAATATAGACCTATAACTGTGGTCTGACACTCAGTCTCGTATAGCAAACTTCCGGTTATCATCAGCCTTGAAGTCCATACCAGTTTGGAACAGCAAGAGATGATGGTCGAGATCATGCAAGAGTGCTGGAAGGGCATGCTCGTTGACATGCCAAATGTTGGCTCTGGCACTCCTGAGCACGAGATCCCCTTGCCGTCGCCAGCAGATCTGTTGGAGAAGATCTTGATCAAAGTCAAGTATACGCCTCCAAAGCCGCCGGGGGAGGAGAAGGCAGCTCCTACTGTGCTGAACGACACAAAGGAAGACACGAAACCACCGGAAATTTCGTCATCGTCCTCTTCTTCCGAAGATGGGACTCAAACTCAGACTCAAGAGCAGCCAGAGAAGAAGAAGAAAATTCTCGATTCTCTGAGCCAGTTGGGCGTTTACACGAAAAGTTATCACTTTAAAAGCTTTGATCAACCCGGTATGCAGAGTTGCTTGACGAGTCTCACTCCTGCACCGTACTAATGCTGGGGATCCATAGAGGCGAAAATACCGACGCACATATTCTCGTTATCCGAGAAGGCCCTGATGGAGGTTCACGAGCAAGAGTCAGGACCCCTCTTTCGCCATAACAAGGTATGTTCCTTTCGCTCAGCGCCCGAGGAACCGATAGTGCTTCTCGTTGCGTGGCGGCTAAGACCTCTTATACGTAGGATTACATGATGCGAGCGTATCCTAAGGGTCTCCGCGTCTCATCCTCGAATCTGGATCCAGCCCCTTTCTGGCGGGCAGGAGTACAGATTGTAGCGCTCAACTGGCAGAAATGGGATGCCGGGACCATGCTCAACGAGGCCATGTTTGCAGGATTTGGCGGCTGGATACTGAAGCCCGTGGGCTATCGCAGCGGAGCCGCCTCGGAGCACCAGGCGCATGCCGCGAATCGCGGCACTCTCGATCTTCGCATCGAGGTATTCGCTGGCCAAGACATTCCTCTTCCGCCCGAAGAAAAAGATGATGGCGGCAGCGGGTTCAAGATCTACGTCAAGTGCGAGTTGCATATCGAGAAGGAAGAAGAACGTCGAGGGGAGCCCATCCCCGGAGGTGGATGGAGCAAGGACGGTGAAGTCAAGCGGAAAACTAAAACAGTCAAGGGACAGAATCCGGACTTTAACAGGGAGGTGCTGGCTTTTGAGAACGTCAAGGCTGTGATTCCGGATTTGAGCTTTGTGAGGTCAGTTGATGATGCCCACCTTGATGTAGACATGCGGCAGAGTTCGCAATCGGAAGAGCCATGTCATATCTTTCTGAGTTGCGGCTAACATTCTCACGCAGATTCAAGGCCATGTCCGACACCTTTGGCCGGGATGATATTGCCGCCTGGGCCTGCATACGATTGGACCGGCTTCAGCCAGGCCTTCGTTTCTTGCACCTCTTCGACGCCAATGGTATTCTTACGAAGGGTGCACTGCTTGTTCGGATCTCAAAAAAGCTCACCATGAATTCACCAAAACCAGGGGCCTCGGAGGCTGTTCTGGCCAAATAGGCGGATTGTTGGACTGCCACATTGGAGCCCGAAACTCAGCTCGAATCCCTAAGACCTAATCTCCGAGCTCATCAGCCGGTTCAGCAGCCCTCAAACTTGGAGGCAACCGAAGCGACAGTTGCAGAAATTGATTTTTCGGAGTGCTGACATTGCGCAACCCTAGTATGCAATGATCCTCATTTTTTTTGAGCATTGGGCGAGCCATCCTAGTCATTGGTGCCGCCGCCTTGCATGCAGCGTGCCCCTTGTCGTGTAACCTGTCCGCTGCCGTTTTACGGGATTGTTGGGTTTATCGAGGAGGGTCTTGATGCACGCTTTCCTTGTTCACAGACGACATCTGTTGACGGATCAATTCGACCGGTTCGGCCGATTCGGCCGATTCGGCCGATTCGACCATTTTACTGGCTGAACTCCCACGCTAAGAAACATCTCAGCTGCGAGTACATACTTGGTTGTACATCATCAATGTCGCAACTGGCCGGGCGCTGGAAATGCGCTTTTACCTTGGATCGTCTTTTATTCTTTCATTTTTTCTCCGAAAAGAGTCCGACCCTGAAAAAACCCTGGAGGCTGCAATAGCCCGGAACTTGATAGCAATTCAGTCCAGTGCATATCACAGAGTAGTACCAAGTCGCAATTCTGTTCTTGTTTCCAATATCATACTGCATTGGAGACACTAATTCCGAAAGCTACCTCGAAGATGAGTCGGGCGGCTCTGGCATCATCTGCTCGAGAAGCGGTGTGTCCCTGCTCAGATTCATGACAGATGCCAATGTCCGGGACGGTTTTAGTGGTACAATGATGGCAATTTGGGTCTACGAATCTTGCATTGCTTGTAATTGTATCGCGGAGCGCAAATCTCGCAAGTGGAACTGACGGACCACTGCATAAGGTGGGAAGTGGCATCATCTCGCGTTGCGACGCGATAACCACGAATCCGAGTCTGAAGCACTCTACTATGCGGACCAGCACAGCATCTGGAAATCGAAGCGTTGAGGGCATGGCGACGGACTTTTCCAAGGATCTGGAAGGTGGCGAAGCCAATGGCGGATTATTGATCGTGTGTCGACTCAAAAGTAAGAAAATCGCAAAGAGACCTTTGGAAAAAGTGTGACTATTACACACTGCTTTGGGAGGAATCTTTCTCCGAGTCGCAACATATCAAATGATAAGCGGTAACGCTCTCGGCAATAGCAAACATGCTCCTTGATGGCTTCACTGATGCTCCCCCTAAGGAGACATACCTTGAAATGTGAGTTGTTCGGTTCAGACTGCTCTCGAATGATGATGACTTTGGGAAGTTGTGATTAGCTACGAGACTGGGCCGAGGCCGAGCTAAGCGTGGCTACATTGAACTTGCATACGGCAGTCATCCGTAGGAAATGCATGACATTCGGAGCCCCTACAATTCTCTGTCAACCGTCGGTTGTACGACCTTGCCAACCGACACTTGGAGCTTCAACGAGCATTGTGATAGAAGAGACTACCAGTGACCGGAAAGACATCTCGCAGGATATGGCTATGCTAGTACCAGCTGCATGTCGACCGCAAGCCACCATTTAGCAAACATTCACGATGCTTGTATGATTGACAGCATACGTTGGGCTGCTTATGTGACCTGGATATGAGAGACTTTCAATCACTTCTTGGCCAACGGCTTTCAATCGGCGTCAAAAGCGCCGTCTACCCAGGCCCTGGCTATTCACGATTGGTTGGTCGAGGCACTCACCGCAAGGTCTTGCCGGCAAGATGCGCGCCTCCAAGAAAGGACCTCATGCAAGGCAGCTAAAGAGCAACGTTACCACGGGGCCGGGTGCCTGTCACAGCATACGGCTAGTAAACGTTTTGAGCTACCGCCCACAAAAGCCGGTAGCCCAGAATGCCCGCCGGTACTCGACCTTCACGACCAGGACTATGGCGAATGCGCTTCCACCTGATTGGCAGTCAGCATGTGGAGGTTTGTCCCTTGCTCTCCGCAGATATACAGAACCCGGTTAAGGCGATGCATGAGTGTGAGGGTGAAAGACATTCTGGGGTTTGGCGAGCGCCTCACAGATATATCCGAATTGCCCTGATTGCTATGGAAAAGGGAGAGATTAGAAAACGAGGACTCATTCACGAACTTCAGCCAAGGAAAAGGCGGTGACGGGTTATTACAGGCTGCTCGCTCCCATTTGCGTCATCCCCGCCAGCGCCGAGACGATTTGGACAACAGTCGACAGATATCGGAACAGCGAATGCGACAATAGACTAATCAAACTCGAGCTTTCAAGAATGGACTGCTGCAGCGTTGCGCTTTCGCGTCTGGCGCCGGCCAAACCGGTCGCCCAGGAGAGTCGCAATTCTATCCTCCAGTAGTTGTGCGGACTCGAGGAGCAATCCTGGCCGAGTCTACGTGATACGAGAAGTGGCAAGAGCAAAAGGTGCTACCGTGTAGCTGCATATTGCTGGTATGCAGCTCTGCTAACCGATAGGGAGTTTTTTTGCGAGCGAAAAATCTGCGGACATATTTGGCAGTCTGCATTTGCTCGTCGGGGTACTGAGATGCTTGACATATCTCATCCTCAGTATATAAGTCGGCCTGATCCCCTTCCTGGAGGACGAAGCACTCTTGCCATTCATCGACTCAAACTGATATCAGTCTACCCGCAAATTTTCACGGAAAATTTCTCTCGTCCACCTTTCGTACTCCAGGCTCTTCGCAAACATGACTTCAAGCATTCATCGTCAGGCCATTCTGGAACGCCTTGGCATCAAACAACTGCCGCTCATGCTCACCCATGACGCAGACTTCGACGATGTCGACGAGCTCTCTTACGTCAACCAGCCGGTGAAGACAATGCCGGTGAGTATCCCTTCGGCATGAACTCCACGACCAGCAATGCTCTGCAACAAGGGACATCGCAAAACTGACGGCAGACAGGTTCCTGGCAGGAGGTGCCCCAACTGCCTTGCAAGGGGCCAGACTGTCTGGGTGATTCCTGGCAAATGCTGCCCTCAGTGTGGCACAGAGGTCAATTAACGTTGCCAATTGGTAAGTCACGTTCTTCAATAAATTTTGCTGTTTGACGTATCTCATTCAATGTCAGGACTTGTCTTTCTGGTAGTTTTCGCATAGCTGTAGCATGATTGTTGCCAACACAAGGCCTGTTCTTTGGGGAGTATCAGCGATGGATCAATGTTTGATGCGGACGGGACGGGCGCAGCTTTGCAAGCTTCACCAGATTCGAGGGTTGCAATTGGGGCCGCATTTGATTGGACCGCAATTGTGTGATGTTTTAGGCCACGGATTGAAGCCGCAGCATATTTCATTCAAGCATGGAGCTAAAGGGGAAGGTTGATGTTTGGGGTCTTTAATCTCAATCGTATCAGTTAATGATAATCATCTTTATGAGAACAGACAGCAAATTAATGTTTACCACCTCTCGTGAGAGATGAACAGATCAGATTTTTCACTGTGAAGATAAGGAAAATCAGAAGAATTGGGAAACCTTGAAGACGAACGGACTGGATGAAATTGCGGTAAGGAGTAGTCAGGCTGATAACCGTTCGCCAATACCGAGTTTAGCCGGAGCGGATACGAAAGTTCCGTGGGCAATAATGACAGCACCTACCTAGGTAGACTGCAAAAAAGAACCAGAACAACAGCCGCACTGAATACCTCGTTCTGCACGTCGTGCTTTACAATTGACGTCTTCTTCGTGCTGAAGTCCCTTGATCATTCTGCCAGAACTCAACTCGAAAGTGAAACTTCAAGAACGGGATTTCTCTGGTCATCCTTTTTCCATGCAACTCGAGTTGATATGATGCTGCGCGGGATACAATGACTGAAACAAAATCAAGAGCCAATTGAACGACAAGAGCCTACCCGTTGCTTGCGCGAGTGTCTTCGCACTGCTCCGGTGCATCGTCCACGATGAGCACATTACGTTGCCCGAGCCACTGGAGGATTGAGCATTTCAGTAGAAACGCTGTGAATACGCCTGCGGTTGCTGGCTGACTTGTGGCTTTTTCTACTTTCCGCCGACGGTTTGAACAGCCTCATCGCGGAACCCCGTTCGAGAACCATAATCTTCCATACCTGGGATCACAAGGTGGAGGTTTTTACTCCCTTACAAGATTTTCTCTCATCCTCTGCCTGCTACTGTTTCCAGCTTTGCCCACCAACCACTGATATGTCGGCTTCGAGCCACTCTATTGAACAATTCGTGTCAAAGTCTGTTAACATCTCTACTGCTTGACTGCTCGATGTCTATCTTCTCGGTCTTGTCTTCCTTTAAGACGCTCGAGCCCCTGCGTCATCTCAATTTCATTCCAAGTACACGAATTCCTTCCATTTGTCAACCGCTTGACCGCGCGCACAGCATATGCTGCACTGCACTCGGCGACTTAAGCATCAACTGGCTTATATCGAGCGGCGCCTTTCAAGTTCCCCAGATCATCAGAATATAAGTTGTTACGATGGGTTGATCTTATGGTGCAGGCTTTCAGTAGGTCTTGAGTCAGTTACGAGGTTAATCCCGATCGTCGTGAGTTTATACGATCAACATGAACACGGCATTTTGACGGATTGCTTCCACGCCATACGGCAAGAAAACTGGCATTAAAATGGCGGCTCATAGGCCGGACAAAGAAGCTTTCAACATCACTTGTGTGCTTTTTCAATCAAGAGATCCACACAACAGCTCCATACAGGTATCATTATCCGAACCTTATCCCAAACAAAGAAGCCCAAATCAAACTTGAGGCGATGCCTGCCAAGTCGTCAATAATCGCTTCTCAGAGGACGAAGAGGGCGGCGATTGCAACGCCAAGGGCATGGACTGGCGCAGTTCCGTAGCTGCCGTCAGCTCCTCCGGTGAACACAGGCAAGGCCGAGCTCGTTGTGGTGACGTTCGATGTAGCATACGTCGTCGTTTCCTCGGAAGGGACCGGATCCGACGTCGCCGCTGTTGTGGTGATGGTGGACGTGAATGTTTCCACGTCCGTATCAACCGAGGTCGAGGTCGAGATGGAGAAGGAGGTCGAGGTGAAAGTAACCTCGATAGTGCTGGTGCTGACTCGCGTCTCGATATTGATCTCGCTGTTGATGCCCCCAGGGCCGACGCATACTTGGTCCATGGCACAGCAGCCGTAGACGCCGTTGTCGCCCAAAGAGCAGTACGTGGTGGGGTCACACCCGCCCCCATCGGGGCAGCAAGAAAAGCTCAACTCGATGCAGCCGTTTCCGCACTCCTTCTGGCCGTTCTCGGAGCAAGGAACTCGGACCAACTGACGGGGAAAGATGGCTGGTGACATCCCCGCAGCAGACACAAGAGAGGGCGCGAGGCTGAGAAAAGCGATAGACTTGAGCATCATGGAAACGATTGTCGACGTCGAGAAGAGTTTGAGTGCTGAAGAATTTGATATGGACAAACGACAGTAAAGCCCTCGGGGGTGATATCAGAAGAGCATAAAACACCAAACGATCGACTATTCAGAAGGATCAGGATCGTACGGGGAAAAGACCTTCCTTTAAGTCGCCCGGTGAAGACACCATCATAACGGGTCAATGTTACCTAGGTAGTCGAACCTGCAGTAGCGCAAAGGCAGTGCAAGCGGGAGACTTACTGATCGAGTGGAGGGTATAAGAGAATGTGAACTGCCGGGCACGCGAGCAATGCATGTGCTGTACGCACATGGTAACAGACCTACCTGATTGCAAGCTTCAAGGCCGTCATCCTGTTTGCATTGGTCTCGATGCATTGAGCGGGGCATGCATCGTTCACGCCTCAGTGCATACTAGGCAACTCCAGTCTGCGATCGACATGTCTGCGCAGCAATGAGGATATAAAACTCTCTTCCTTCGCCTCTCCGTAAGCAGGAAAGAGATGCTCTGATTGGATTGGGCCATCATCGGCTGCTTGGATATAAATATTCGATCATCCACAACGCATACCCGAAATGCGGGCCACCCGTCCCGTACCGGTTTCCGCAAGGCTGAGACGACGATCTTTTTTGTGACTTTGGTCTTCAGAACTTTGTTCGCTAGCCTACGAAAATTGCAATGGCAGGTTTATCCAAGGATGTGGTCGATATGCACACTCGCATGTAAGCGAGCTGACTGAGCTGAATGCGCGAGACGCCCTCTCGATGGACAACCCTGCGTTAGCTTCGATCCTGAGCCTCGCAGTAGCCTCAACGGTGTTTGCGTCTTTTTAGAATCAATGTGTCAACGGAGCCTGGCAACAGAACTTTCACGGGCCGGCCGCGCATCTCCTCCAGCAACCCAAGGCCCGTTTCATGGGATTCGGAATGACAGCAGAGCCGCTTCTAATCAGTGCGATGGGTCTGGCCAATGGTTTCATGAGAGCAAGCGTCCTCGAAGGCTTCCAAGTACGGAGTTGGCAAATAGACGTAATTTCCTCAAGTTCGAGGCCTCCATGGAATTCTTGTTACTGTGTTGGCCCGCAAGCTGTAAGACTGCAGCCTGCTCAAGGTCTGGGTGTTGCGTCCGCCAAAGTGTTCTCCTGGCATCATTCCTCAGCATAACAGCACAAGGTATCAGCTCGATGGTAGTATGTGAAGTATGCTCAGAAGGAATTTTCAATTGCTGTGATTTTGAAGTCTGGGAAGAATTGGATAAAGATTTATTTAGAGCCACCATCGCGATGTTTTAACTAGCGCCTTGGCAATTTCTGTACCTTCAATTTCTTGCCCAAGCCTAGCAGACCCAATCCCAACTCCAGTCTGGACATTTTCGCGTAATGGCATGCCGCACGACAATCTTTGACTCGAACTTAAGCCTTCAAGGCTCTTAACCGCTCCATTGAATCCCTATTGCTGCTGAAAGAATGTCGCTATCCCTCCTGCGCCCACCGCGACCCTGTCAACGATGCATCAACCTACTCCGTCGCCCAAGGAGCTACGCAACAGTCGTCGAGTCCTCGAGATCGGTTGCAGCTCCGCCAATACTCCCAACGGCATATACTTCGTCACAAGTCGCGGCAGAGCCAGCCATCAAGCCGAGAGGATTCCAGCTGAAAACGTATAAACCGCGAACCCCTGGTCTCAGGCATCTGAAAAGACCGATAAACGACCACCTGTGGAAAGGGCGTCCCTTTCGTAGGCTCACGTATCCGAAGAAAGGTCATGGAAAGGGTGGCAGGAACAACAGCGGCCGTGTGACCGTGAGGCACCGCGGCGGAGGCCACAAGCGGAGGATCCGGACAGTCGACTTTGACCGCAGAACACCGGGGCCGCACACCGTCGACAGAATCGAGTACGACCCGAACAGAAGTGCGCATATTGCATTGGTTACGAACTTGCAGACCAAGCACAAGAGCTACATCATCGCTGCGGAGGGCATGAGGGCAGGAGACAAGGTCGAAAGTTACCGCGCCGGCGTCCCCAAGGACCTTATTCAGAGCATGGGCGGAGTGATCGATCCCGGTATGCTCGCAGCAAAAACAGCGTTTCGCGGCAACTGTCTTCCGATGCACATGATTCCGCTCGGCACCCAAGTCTACAACGTTGGATCGATGACTGGGAAAGGGGCTGTCTTCTGTCGAAGTGCCGGCACGTTCGCGACGGTGATTGCCAAGGACGAGAGCCGCAAAACATTCAAAGAGATGATTGTGAGACTGCAGAGCGGGGAGATCCGGAGGGTCAGCAAGGACGCGTGTGCGACTATTGGGGTTGCCAGCAATCCGCACCATCACTTTAGGCAGCTTGGGAAGGCTGGTCGGTCACGCTGGCTCAATATCAGGCCCACAGTTCGTGGCGTGGCTATGAATGCCTGTAAGTGGCTTTGAAGTCCTCCGAGTATCTGCATGGTCGGAAAACGACGCTGACACGGTGTAGGCGATCATCCTCACGGAGGTGGAAGAGGCAAATCTAAGGGCAACGTCATTCCAGTCAGTCCTTGGGGGACACCAGTAAGTTCCTCGAAAATGTCAAGCTTAGGCACTGTCGTTAACTCTTTCAGGCCAAAAGTGGATACAAGACACGCAAGAAGCGGAATCCCAACAAATACCTTGTCAAGGACAGGCCACGAAATCAAGGCAAGAGAAGAAGCAAGACCGTTTAGACTATGCGTCAGTGTACGACAACTCTCAGCTAGCAGTGGCAACATTTTCCGTGTCCTTTCTGTCTTTCATATCTGGAGCCTAGGGAATGCTAGCCCTCAAGCGAACATGATCTGATACTTCGTCGTACTCACCTGTAAAGATACAATGTCATCTCCGTCATCAGGGCAGGATTATATGCAGGTCATTGAAAGCGGCAGTATTGGCCTATGCTAGCAGCTGCATGCCGCTGGCTTTGCTCAGCTGCTGTATATCATGGCCAGATATGGCCTGCTCGAGGACGGAACAAAAATAGGGTTCAGGCTATTTGTATATACTGACCAATAATCCAAGTATGCTCGACCAATCAAGTCCGTACAGCCAGCAAATTCTGGTCCGGACTTGCCCGTAATTCTACAAGTGATGATACACCGAAAACCCGGCGGATTTACAGCCACAGTAACGTCCGAATTCCCACACGCCATAACAATGCAAAAGAGCCAAACGCTCAAACCTCATCATCGCTGTCTTCACCCAACAGCTCCCCTTCATCCGCATCGACATCCACCGCCGCATAGTCGCCTCTGCCCCTAGCGAACGAGCTTCGTGAAGTGAAGGTCCTGCCACCATAACCCCCAAACGCCACCGACGCACTCCGCCACAGCGACGACGCCAGGAGTGGAAGCGCAGCAATGACGGCGATGAGTCCCGAAAGTGCGGCAACCGGCCAGGCAATCCAAGGACTGCTGCTGTCGAACGACGCGCCGCCTTCGCCCAGCCGGATACGGCCGAATTTGCCGTCCCAATTGCGCCATATCCAGTAGCCGACGGCGCCGGCGACCGTGAACGGCACCACAATGGCGAAGAACAGACCTGCGCCGGAGAGGCCCTTCTTTCTCTGATATTCTTCCTCCCGTCCTGGGCATGGATGTGATGGGCTCGTGAACTCCATCTCTTTGCCGCCCTGGCAGGTGGTGAGAGGGACCCGGCGGTAGCCGGTGGGCTCGTAGTACTCGATCGCGTCTGGATTCTCCTCGCAGATTCGCATCGGGTTGGCAGGTTGAAGGCCTTTGACGAGCGAACATGAACCGTCCTTTTGCCGTTCGTAGTTGTAGTCGCTTGAAGAGACATGTCAGCACGAACTGCTAATGTGACTGGAAATACTTACCACTCGAAATCCTGCCTGGTGCACGAGCAGTTTCGTGCAATGTTCAACGGAGGAACGGTGAACCCATTGTAGCAATTCGATTCCACTTTCTTCCGGTAATACTGCACAACATGACCAAAAAGGCAATTTGATTCTTGCTTAGGGTGCTTCGGTTCCCAGAGGTAATAGTCACTGTCTGCGAGATTCGGATTGTTCACCTCCAGCTTGCAAAGACGGTCTGTCAAGCCCGTGAAGTCGACGTTGATGGTGAGAAGACCGGAGCCGTCGGGGTCTCGTGCCCATAGAAGGAAATTCCTTGATGTGTCACTCGGGACGGTCGACAAGTCTGCGATTAACATCTTCTCCTCGCTGAACTGGAAAGGCGTCCAGGTTTCCCCCTCATCCAAGGTGTAATGGAGTACGTTCGTCGGCTGAAAGTCTTCGACTATGACAATGATGGAACCCTGATCGCCGAATTCCCACATGTAAGTCCCTTTCTTCACTGTGCGCCACGTTATGCCGCCGTCTCTTGTGAAGAAAGTATCAGCCTCCTTGAAGCTGCCGAGGGAATCACCAACATTTCCGACGCCCATCATGAAGCCGATGGCTGATGGAGAGGAAAAGGAGTCACGGGAAGGATCCGCGCGTTCAGTGTAGCCGTGCAGATGCAGAGAGCATGCTTCGAGCGAGGAGCCGAAGCACGGAAACCTTTTGCCGTCGGCATCGCTCTCCGGAGGTGCAAGCAGGTCCCACTCGGCGCCGTCGTTGTGCGTTATTATCGTCTTGTACTTCTTCGCACTTCCGTCATCGACCTCGCGAGCATTGGCCACAATGTTGACTATTGCCACGCCCTCAAGGCCTTGCATCTTCTCGAAATCGACGTATCCATTGTTGTTCCTGTTGACCTCGCCAACACTGAGGACGTACGACGTGCCGTTGCTGTTGCTCTTGATGATGCTGCCGTACGCTCGATCTTCTTTGTCGTTGACGGTGACATGTAGAAATATCGAGTGCGTAGAGCTCTCTAGAACGGTGTATGCTGTCTGCACCGAAACTTTGAAGTTGGGCGGAAACATGGCACTGGCAAAAGTTTTCCCGTCGATGCTCGTATCGCAGCGGAGGTATTGCTGATCTGACTCGTTCTTCGTTGCCACGACGATGAACTCGGACATTTGAGCAAAGCTCACGAGATCATCAAATCGTACCTCCTTGTGCTCGAACCAGTCGTCGCTGGCCATCAGTTGGCGCATGTTCGACGACGGATCCTCGTTCTTGAACTGCTCGCAGAAGACGAGTTGCTCGCTATCCATGCGTTTCTCTCTCCACATGAACTGGCATTTCTGTACGTAGGGGAGTAGGGTCTTCCACTCCATACCGCCTTTGGTAGTAACGTGCGCAACATTATGGCAGTCAGACCCACTACGCCCGCAATCCTGTGCGCCTGTCCATATGAGCCAGTCATCCTCGTTCGGATGAAACTCGAGAATTTGAACCCGGTTCTCGTTGGGGGCGTCGGGTGCCTCAAAAGAGTGTATGTGTTGCCCATGGTTTTTAGAATAGTAAACCTTCGGCGAAGCCGTAATGAAGTAAACGTTGTCGCTGAAGTAGCGGTGAGGATAGATTGCCACGATCTTGTCGTCAACCACCGGCTTCCAATTTTTGCCATGGTCGCTGGTGATGTACGCAGTTCCTCGGTCAGTGAGCATAACAACCGTCTCATGATGAAGGTTGTTGGAGCCCTTGCTCTCCAGATAATAGTATTCCTTGAACTTATTCCCAGGAAATTTGGTTCTTTCAATGGTTATTGCTCCCTCTTGTGGGCGCTTCGATGTATTGTGACAGGGACGTTCGACCGGCTGATCTTTCTTCACTCCGCCGTCCTTGAAAATGCAAGCATTACCGGGTATCAATCTGTAACCCGAGCTGCCCATGTAAGTGCTGTCCGAGTCTTCACACTCTCCAGGTGGAGCTTCCAGTGGCGCCGCTGGCTCGCACGACTTGCCATCTTCCGATGGTACGTAGTTGTAGTCGCATTCGTAATCCTCATCTGTGCACTGGCAAGGCTCGAAGTTCGGCTCCGGGTCTTTGAACTCCTCATCCACGAAGCAGTCCGAATCAGCCTTCCGCCTTCGATAGGCTTGCTTGTGGCCCATGACACATCTTGGATTACCGTCCTCGTCGACACGGGCGTACCACTTTTCGAAGTCCTTGTCTTTGCACTTGCGTTCATGAAGCCCCTCAAAGTCCAAGGAGTAGACGACATGTTCAGTTTTGAACCCATGCCCTTTTGTGGCTACCAGAATGAACTTCAGACTGGTTGAGTCCGGAGTGGTAGTTAGCATCTGTGCCTTGACCTTGTCTTTGAGTTTAACAGTGTCCCAGTCACGGCCGTGGTTGATGGAGTAGCTTATCTCGTCCGTCTCAACTTCATCGCGAATGGCAACCAACACTGCACCTTGGTCGCCAAACTCATACATGTGAGTGCCTTCCAACGCCTTGCTCCAGGTAAGGCCTGCATCGTCGGAGACATACAAATCGCCCTCGCTGTATTTCCCAAGCAAGTCTCCAGTATTGCCGACGCCCATCACCAGACCTGGCGCAGGGGTAGTAAAGACCCTTCCGTTGTTATGTTGTTCGGTTACCGAGTGCAGATGTAAGTCCTCTTTGCCGGCTTTGAGATCCTGAAACGTCCGTCCATCATCAAAGCTTATGCTGGATCTCAGCTCCTTGTTGCTGAACCACGACGACTCAACCTCTTCCCAATTTTGGACGGTGTTGACAATCACGATCCCTTGTATGTTCTGCACTTTTTCAAAATCGACGAA
>QQTW01001594.1_pt1 | contig 15981 bp, 14 predicted proteins | sample 1904831 | NCBI WGS metagenome assembly QQTW01 (sample SAMN09435610, study PRJNA476489) | Subsurface metagenome, whole genome shotgun sequencing project. | reverse complement strand
TTTCCTTCTTGCCGCAACTGATCCTCGATGACTTCCCGCTCTTTCCTCGCCCTCTCCATCTTCAGCGCCCTCCTCTCCTCTCGCCTGCGGCGCGTGACTTCCTCACTGGTCTCGACAGCCAAAAGCCCCAGCCGTCTCTTCTCGCGATCCAACCAAGTAGGCTCACTTCGACTCAGATTGCCTTTCCCGAAGAAACCCATCTCCCACAACGCTCGCACGGCAACCGGATCGGTCACGTGAACTGATCTTGTTTCGGGTGAAAATGTAGCCCTGTACTTTCGGGTCGGATGAGATATGCGGGGAAACAGGTAGTCGGACAACAGCGCGTAGGCTATGCGCAGAACTGACAGAGGATTGTGGGGTATAAAGGCAGGCAGAGGGTGGACTTCAACAGGAAGCGGGCGAGTGTGGATTTTGTTATAGTTGGGCCGTGCAGGTCTGCGCTGAGATTTCACACCATCAACATTAGAGACAGACATTTCCGCCCTCGACTGACGAGAGTCCTGCGGTGCTGATGGTTTGGCTACTCTGGCTTGACGGGCGCAGATTCCAAGGTAATGAACACTTCTGGTGTCAGCAGAAGCTGATGTTTGTCCCGCTTCAATGTGCAGATCTTACCTGAACAATGACAATATTGGTAGTATTCCGAAGCGTTGAGTACTTCTCACTGTAGCAAGAAGCCCCAGTGGCAGTAAGATAGCCGCTCCAGAGACTCTGCGCGATTAGTCTTGGGGTAGTCTCGAAGTGCTCCCTTAGCTTGAGAGTGGGTAAATGACTTTCTTGGTGAAAAGCTTTGTGCTATACGAAATGTGTGATAGCAGTTGGAGAATGAAGTTGGCGGATGAAGAGCATCAGATCTAGCAATCGAATATTGGGTGAATAGAACAACTTCGCACTCAATACAGAGCCCGACATGCAGATATATATCGTCTTATTTTTAAGAGCGAAGAAATCTCCGATCTTTGATAATATGACTCGGGGAATTTTGTATCTGTAATTGCTGCGCTCATGAGTCAATCATACCAATGAATTTTATGCTGATTGTTGAAAATCCCCTGTCGCACTTGCCTGGAAATGGGATAGCCAGCCCGTTATCGATAACGGCCGTCATGTTGATGTCGATTCGTCGACCTCAATCTCAGAAGCTACACGTTTGCCTCATCGCCGCCATCATGGATCCTGCATGCATGCTCCGCCCATTTTTCTTGCGATCATCACAAGTCGTCTGTCGCGCGACTGCAAGAAGGCATCTCAGCACTCGAAGACCTCCGCAGCGGAAGCGCGGCCATGCTTCCAAGCCGCCAACCCCGCCCGGCAATTCTGCGCCGAAATCCAGCGATGAGCCCTCGAGAGTAGACGCAGTGTCCAATGCCCTTAGCAATACAGCAGCCGGAAAGGAGAGTGGGCTTATCGCTCCAGTCCACATACCAGCGGACCCACACGCCATTCTGAAGGATGACCACCCTTCCGTTGCCATACTGTCCAATTCGTCGATTGTGGTGCAGAGACAGCTGGAGATGATGAATGTCATGCTGGGATTTGAGCAGGCGAACAAGTATGTGATTATGGACCCGCAGGGAAATCATATCGGATACTTGGCGGAGCAAGAGCATGGTCTGGGCAAGACAGTGGCGCGTCAGGTCTTTCGAACGAGTCGAAGTTTTACCACTCATGTCTTCGATCGGAACGAGAAAGAAGTGTTAAGGGTATAACGCAATGGATTGTATAGCTATGGGATGAGCTAATGATGGTCCAGTTTCATCGTCCGTTTAGTTGGATCTCCTCACGCATCCGCGTTCACGATGCCCTCGAGCAGGGCTCGTCTGTTCCTTATTCATCTTCCACTGCGCTACAAGGAACAAGCGCTACCTCTCTAACCAACAACACCTCAGCACAAATTTCTCAACTACCCCTATCACAAATGCGTATAATAGGCGAGGCGCAGCAGCAGTGGGCTCCTCTCCGTCGAAAGTACAATCTCTTCCTTTACCGCGACGCAGAAAGTCTAGATAGTCCCTCCGGGGCCCCTCAACTCACTTCCGGAGACCTGCCATTATCAGACTCGACAGCTCTACAACCGGTAGAGAGTGCCAGCCAGCAAGGCAGCTTTGCCCAGTTCGCGTACGTGAACGAGCCCCTGCTCTCCTGGGACTTCTCCCTGCGATCCGCGGACAACCGACTCATCGGCTCCGTGAACCGCAACTTCGCCGGCTTCGCGCGCGAGATATTCACAGACACGGGCGTGTACGCTCTGCGCATGGACTCCGCCGGTCTCGCCCCGGAGCCCGAAAACATCATCCCCCAGACAGACGCAAGCGGCCAGCGCGTCCCGACCGACGCCCCGGGGATGACGCTGGACCAGCGAGCCGTCATGCTGGCAACGGCCGTCAGCATCGACTTCGACTACTTCAGCCGGCACAGCCACGCAGGCGGCGGCGGCCTCGGGTTCATGCCCATCTGGTTTCCTGGAGCCGGAGGAGGCGCCTCGCCGGAAGCAGCGGAGGGCGCCGGCGCTGCAGAGGACGCCGCGGGCGGCTCTGATGACAGGGCCTCTAGAGATGCCGCGGGCCTATCGGCAAGTGTTGATACCCTTCCGGACGATCGGTACGGCAGTCCGGGAGGGCTGGACGATGCTTCGCCTATGGGGCGGGGACCGTCGCCCAGCGATCCGGCTGCTGGCCAGGGGCAGCCGGGAGGCAATGGAGAAGACGTGTGGGGTGAAGTTTTTGACTGGGGTGGCAAGGAAGAGCAAAGTCAAGGTGGCGGCGATGGCGGAGATGGCGATGGAGATGGAGGTGGCTGGGGCGATTCCTTCTTCTAGACAGGTTGATGCTTACCTAGGTATGCTTGCGTTTGACGAAGCGTGGTTCCATGAGGCCGAGCGCCATGCTGATGGAGTTGGGATTGAAGCGTCCCCCCTCACTTCACGTTAATTTCTGGCGAGATTGCTGTTTTCGGTTGAAGCATCAGCTCAGGACAACATGTCGAGGCTATGCACTCATTGGGATTGTATATACAATAACCGTCACTTTTGACCACTCGGTTGTCAGAGTATCGTAAAGAATTTTATACAAAGCCTCGAAGATAACAGACACAGCTGGGTATCCAACTCAAACCCTTCAAGCCGGAAAGTCATGACTACTCACAGAACTCCGCCTGCCCACCAAATCTGTCAGTATCATCTCGTTTCGGCATCTCTGTCCCCTGCTGCAGTACGTTGAATCTCGAAAGAGTCTTCTTTCACAATCGCCCGCTCTGGCGACCTCAACGCGTGCAGACCCTGCCCTTTATCCGGCTCTTCCCACACGCCAACCGCCGCGTCCTGCTGTCCCGGCCCATGCTGACTATGCAACGAAGGGTCCGCCAGCCAGGTCCCGTCGTTCCTAGACTGCTTGGTCCCGCTGCTGTGGCTCTCCATGGCGATCTCTTCGTCCCCATCGGCGATGCGCGACCGGCTCTTCTTGCCTAATCCCCAGCTTCGTAGCACAGCCGGCAACTGCAAATCCGACGGCGCAGGCGAGCGGTGCCGTGGCCCGAGACATGGCAGCGCAAGGTTGGTGACGATGCGGTGTCGAAGGACGGGCTTGACCATTGGCGCCGAGGCGCAGATGATAGCACACGACGCTTCAGCCAGAGTCCAAGACCATGATGTATAACCGTGCCCTAGAACGTCGCAAACCTCTCAGTTACGGTCCGAAGTTTAACTTTTGGTAGATGCTGATCTCGGAAAACGAAGGAGACGCAAGGATGCTCATCTCACATGTTACGTCATACGAGCGGAAGTAGAGCGACAGTATTGCGTTCGTGCGGATGATCGACATGATACACACGCTGCAGGAATTGAGATTCTGATTAGTCATTCGAACATATGAAGATGAGCGAAAGGTCATGAGAAAGGGCGGAGCAGTGCTCGTTAGAATTACTTACATATATCCCGCCCCAAAGATCATGAGAATTGGAATCTTCTTCCTGTTCGGTACTTGAATATTCCTGAGGAAGAACAGCGGCAGACTCGTGATCCAAAAGTCTGTTACCGTGTTGGCCACACAAACAGCAATGTTGCCGGCGCCTTCGTTGTTGCATTTGAACGGACGGCCGTAAGGCTCCGGCTTCTGGTACTGCAGCCAATAAGCCGAGATAGGACGGCACGAGATGAGCACACCCAAAACGGAGAGAAAGGTGTAGATAGCAATGAAGGCGAAGGAGCAGCGATAAAGCCATATAAACGTGTTGCCAGAACTAGCTTTGAAGATCCGGTTATAGAATATGAGGACCGATATCTTGGTGCTGCCGATGCTGATTATGAAGCTACGATGACGGGCCACACCCATGTGAGCTTCACCGGATAGGACCCTGAAAGATTGAATGTCAACTCACAAATGGGAGCCAACCCAGGCCAGCTATAAGGGAATCAAGTAAGCCGAAGTTGTGCGCAGAGTTGACCTCAATCCGCGGTCGGGTTTGTAGCTCATATGGCCGTTGAACAAGCACAGGAAACTTACCAGACTGGAAGTGGCGGCCGTCTCCGGCCGCTGGTCCCATATATGCACATTTCCGTCGTAGGAGAGACGAGCGTGGATTACGGCTAGGATGCCCAGGGACATGAACTGGACAGTGATGTACATCAGCAGTTTTTCGTCATGGATTTGGCCTCAATGGCCTTGCAATTGCCCCAGAAGAGATTGAAGAAGCCTATACACACCGTGGACAGTATAATCAAATAGTCGTCCCATCCCGGCCTCCGCACCACAAAGAACTTTGAGATGAGCCTGGTGACGAGCACGATGACAGTGACAGCAGAAAGAATCGTGCATGCAATCACGGGCCCGATAGGCCGTCGTTCAGGGTTCACCTGCCGTCCAACGGAGAGGTCAATTAGCCACGGTTCTCTAAAGTAACCACGATTCCACACCAGCGTAGATCTCTAATCGTGGTAAAGAAGAATGCTCACATAGTTTGGCTCCGGCCAACTGGCCACGACCTCGGGCGGCGGGTGTTTACCACCGGGCATATCTCCTCGCCATCGTCGTGCCTGTCTTGACAGCAGCGTGGTAGGCGACAGTCAAGGGGTCCAGCGTCAACCACCCTTGATAAAATAAGAAAAAGCAAATGGACAAGATGGGGGTCCATTCGATGAAATCGTGGGGTCTGCATTCCAAGTTTCCTGGCTCATAACATGGCGGCATATGGGCTGCCGGTCCACCGAGTCAGGGCCCAGCCCTAGGTGGCTCCTGGGCCTCTGGTACTCCGTAGGTACCTACTTATGCTGCATGCACACGTTTTCCGGGGTAACAGCGGGGTTGTGCATGACGGATGCGGGCCCCGGATTTCATCACGGCACATACCTATTAACCTAACAACAGGCTCCACCGGGGGCCAGTGCCCATCCTTTGATAACTAGTACTCCGTATCTTGAACTCCATTTGGTGTCCTGGAACATTGCCGCTGTAGCGCGTATTTATTGTGTTGATATGCTCGTCTCTGCTTCAGATACTAGTATCCTACTCTATCGGTCCCTTTGATGCACTTCTAACGCAGAATATCCATATAGCGCAAGTGACGGCAGTGATGGGAACCGTGACTGCGACGCAGATCCACCATTTGCCACTAACAATCAGTTCGTTGGGTTTGGCGGTATCGACCTGGAAGAATGCGGTGCTGAAGAGTGCCTACCGCGACGGGTTTCCCATCAGCTTCTTATCTGGCACGAGGCAACCGGCGCTGAAGTGACCATAGTCGGCTTCAGGTGCAGAAACTCTCACTTACCATCACCCAGGTCGATGGAAGGAATATCATGGTGAGGGTTGCAATAGTCTTCATGGCGATGCTATCCCGCCGCGTTTCATAGGCAATCATGATCGAAGTTAAACTGTCATTTCGTGCCATTTGGCTTTGAACCTAGTCCACCAAAGCAGGTTATCATTCAATCTTACGCCTATTGATTCCCTTGATGAAAGGACCGAGCATCTGGCTGTGGACTGCGGCTGGACGTACCACATCTAGCTGGATTCTGACCAAGCTCAAAAGCGTTGTTATGTGCAGCAATCGACCTTGACAGCTGCTCGCAGTTCTTCTCAGAGAACTTGCCACTTTCTCGCAGGTCGCTGTTGCATCATATGGTATCGCCGAAGAGCCGCGATGCAGCGTTTTCAGGACTTCGTGTTGCTCCTGGAGAAATTCTACCGCGTGCAGAAGGCAAGTCGCAGTCTTCTCGTAGAATACGTGCTCAGCCTCAAGCTCGTGGAGACCCTCCTTGAGGCTTGCGTACTCTTTAGTTGAAGCCCTGGAGGGCGTTATAGATGGGTAGAAGGTGTGACCTGTCTTAGCCGCGAACTGCCTAAGTTTCATATCGAGTGTCTCCAGTTGGCCGGCCATAAGAACGTCGTACTCGGCGGCAATAGCGGCGAGAGAGAGGAAAGGATTAATTGCTAGAGTCCCAGGGCTAACGTTTCCAAGTACCTCGCCCAAGCGGTCTACCAGTAACGCAATGGGGTTCCCCAGAACGATGACAAAGCTTTCTGTTGCTCGAAGCTTTTGGCGAAAGTAAATCATGGTGTTGAAGAAACGATTGAATCGAAGCTTCAGATAAAGTTCTGGAGTGGAGGGAGTATATCAGTCGGAGAAACCTAGGACTCACGCATTAAACGCACCAAAGACGATCTCTCCATCAGCCTCATGTGAAATAACAGCGTTCCGCAGGCCGTGCTTGGTTACGAAATACTCCACAAAGTCAGGGGATACGGCATTTTGCTCCAATAACTTTATGAAGCAATCTCTCGTTACGCTTAGCGCTGCATTGGGAGCGACCTTCTCAATGAATCTGTGTCTACTTAGTGAATGTGGACCACCGTCGATAAGGAGGATTGCGGGTACGATACATCATCCTCATAGTTTGACGGCTGTGATTTCCGTCTAATAGCTCCCCAAGCCGTGCGCTCCTCCTGGAGCAGCAAGCGTGAACGCGGCTGCAAAAACCTTCATGTAGCGCGAGACAGGAGACATCTAGGTCTTGGACTCGATTGAAATGCTGAAGATCTGTTGATTGTTGGATCAAAACAGGTCCAACGCCCTTTTGGATTGACAGCCTGGTCATTCATATTCCTATCCTTACCTGCGCGTCCATTGATGAGCTGAAGATAGTGCAGCGAGGAGTCCTGCGTAAATGTGCATTTCTGGTTCAACCCGTCCAATATGCGTCGTCCATTGCTGAAAGCCGGATCGAAGTTTTGACTGTTGTAGGGGTATCCCATAGAAGGAGATACTGAAGGTAGCATTGCGCCATGCAACACGTAATACTTGATCCAAAAGCTCAAAACAGAATCGCCAATCTATGTCTTTACAGATATCAAAAGCATGGCCTACTTACCTGCGGCATCATGAGTTCATCAGGATTGGGGAATTACTGTGCTTCAAATGAGATGTGTGGACGCCTGATGCAGCCTTGCCAATCACTCAATTGGCTGCAAGCACTCACTAGTAATGCGTGAAGTCAGCCTCACACAGTATTGCAGCCCCATCAGACAGCCCTTTCTCGTCTGCAGGCCCTTTGCGATTCTTTTGCTTCTCAGTAATTCGCATGTTATCTCGACTCGCAATCTTCACTCCAGGAGACGGGGTGATCTCAGCAATGGAGACCTTCAGATTTTGAAAGCACCAGAAGAGCTTTGCCAACCGTGAAGGTTTTCGAGTCTGACGATCGAGATTTGACATGAAGACAAGCCACCTGGGCAGCCCAACAAGCGCCACAAGTGTGATGTGGACGTTCCAAGGTTGTGTCCCCCGCATCGGAGGAGGCTAGAATAATGTGGACTGAATCGCCGCGTTATGTATTGTGAAATAGTATGCATTTTTGTGAGCCGCCAAGATTGCGGATTCTCATCGTACTGTGAGGTTTCTGTCCGCCCGTGGATCATAGAGGCATTCATCATCACCAGGATCTGCATCAGACATTAGAATAGACGTAGACAGTAGATTGGTTGGCAGAGGTCCTGGACTTCGCACATTGAAGAACTACGTCGCGGTAGAACCTCGGCAAATGGATAGGAAGAGACATCGTGACATATCTCAGAGCTAACGCTCAAAGCTCGCGTGGGGCCGGTCAAACTAGACTGCATTCCCCTATCACCACTCATGGCGTCCGCTGTCGCCTCGAAGCGGCTCTTTCACGAGTATCGGACGCTCACCAACGATCCTCCCGAAGGCATCACAGCCGGCCCTGTCACCGAAGATGACATGTTCAAGTGGGAGGCCCTGATCCAGGGCCCTGAAGGGACCCCGTTTGAAGGAGGCATCTTCCCGGCGGAGCTCAAGTTCCCCAAGGACTACCCTCTGGCGCCGCCGACGATGAAGTTTACTTGCGATATGTGGCATCCCAACGGTGAGTGCTAGTTCCCTACTTCTGGTCAGGCTCCGTGGACTCATAATGTCTTTAGTGTATCCCAATGGGACAGTCTGCATATCCATCCTGCACCCACCGGGCGATGACCCGAATCACTACGAGCATGCATCCGAGCGGTGGTCGCCCATCCAGAGTGTAGAGAAGATCCTCATCAGCGTGATGAGCATGCTTGCGGAGCCAAACGACGAGAGCCCTGCCAACGTTGATGCGGCGCGGATGTGGCGAGAAAAGCGGGCCGATTACGAGAGGATTGTCAGGGCGAATGTGAGGAAAGGACTGGGACTGTGAGGTGCTTTAGGTTCAAGTGCGAGACACGCCCTGGGACTTGGAGACCAGGCAGGGGTTGCCACCGATACAGGGCATGGAATGGCCACTGCACGACATGCAATTGATGACAGCGAAACTCGAGTGGCGTATGGCGTCAGGCGGAGTTTTGAAACTAGAGGTGAATACTAGAGGCCGAACACCGGAGCTCATATTGTTCATTGTGTTATCACCGGACGTCAGGATTGATATATCTCTGGCGCTGTCATACACCGCACAATGGATGCGAAAAGTGCGACCGCATAGACGGATACAAAGCACGCAAAACACCATCCAACCAGCCGTGCCCCACCGACCGCTCCGTGACTTGCCTTGCCGGCCGTGCATGAAAATACCCAAGAAACCACCATGATCAATAGCCCTTCATGCTCCATCCGCTACCTCGAACATCCTAGCCGTAGTTCGACGCAGCTGCTGTCAGGTACGCTCCGCTGTGTTCCCTCTAATATGCCAAGGCTTTTCCGAGAGTCCTGCGGCTATCTGCTGCAGCATCGTTGAGAGAACGTTTGCCTGGTCTGTTCCGACGCATGATTTGGGCATGCCTGCGTCCTCGGGCTGTTCCTTGTCTCGAGAACTACTCGCAATAGGATACCCGCCTCGCCGACCCGCCGGCTCCACGTCTGGAATCAGTAGTGGAAGATCGGCTCTGCTCGTGCGAGCTGTGAAAGGATACGCTCGAGAAGCACTCGCGATAGGATACCCGCCTCGCCGACCCGTCGGCTCCACGTCCGGAATCAGTGGTGGCAGATCGGCTCTGCTCGTGCGAGCTGTGAGAAGAGACGCCGCGGTTCCAAGGTAATTCTCTCGACTATGTTGTGTGGGTATCAAAGCCGAATAGTTGCCAACAAGATCAGACTCAATTCGACCTCTAGGCGCCTGGTGTGTAGACATGGGATACCCGCCTCGCCAACCTGCCGGCTCCACGTCTGGAATCAGTGGTGGCAGATCGGCTCTGCTCATGCGAGCTGTGAAAGGAGACGCCGCGGATTGAAGGTTGTTCTCTCGACTATGTTGTGTGGGTATCCAAGCCGAATGGTTGCCGACAAGATCAGACTCAAACCGACCAGAAGGCGCCGGGTGTGTAGATATATTCATGAAAAATGGCTGATAACGAGACTCATTGCGCTCGAATTGATATCGAGGGCCTCTCACGCGCCTTTCGTCCGTGTGGGTCGAGCTGAGACGGCAGTTGTCTGAAGTCTGAGTCTTCCAACACCCCACTGAGCTTTTCGCCTCTTGCATGATGATATAATCGGTGATCCCTGATTGCGTTTTCAGTCGAGCGCACTCGTTTTCATAGAGATTCTTGGTTCGACCATCCAGACCAGTCGTTGAAAGCGATATCAATTCATCGCGCCGATACCTGCGAGGCTGACCCACCCTTTTGGCTGTACCTTGGCTCCAGTCAAAGCGTTTCCCTGTCAGGGTTGATGCCGTCTCTTTAATCATTTGGCGTATCGTCTCAGTTCTCTCGTCCCCTGCGCTCCTTGTCGCGTGTTGATCTTGCACCGCTGAGTCTGCAAAGGTGTTCTCTCCAAAGATCGGAGTAACTGCACGCGTTTGTGATGACATGTCTCGCGACTCGGCGTTACCAGCGCCAGAAAACATCCTATGGGTGCCGTTTGGACCACCCGAGTTCGCTGCAGGGTGTTCATTTGCAGTTCGACCGTGCCTCCTTGTAGCGGCAGGGTGCCCGTTCGTGCTGGGAGGGTGCCCGTTCATAGTGCGAGGATGCCCGTTTGGAGGAGGATGCCCGTTCATAGTGGGAGGATGCCCGTTTGGAGGAGGGTGCCCGTTCATAGTGGGAGGATGCCCGTTTGGAGGAGGGTGCCCATTCGTGGCAAGAGGTTGTCCGTTCGTAGGAGGCGTGTCAGCGCCTGGAGTAGCTCTAGCCCGCCATCGTTGCTGAATCAGAAATTCCAGGTGCAATATCCGCGCCACGCATGCCAACGACAGGTCAGCATCGGGATAACCTTTTGCCAGCCCTCTGTAAACCTGAAGCTTCGCCTCCAGCCTGGACGTCGACTCTGCTTCCCATGCCATGAATTGCTTGCCTCTGAAACACGGGTTGCCATACATGCCCCAGAGCAAGCTGGCACGAAAGTCGCTTTCGTATATGATAAAGTCCGTTTGGGAGGGCATGACGGGTTGTCCCACTGTCAAGTCTCTGCTGACTGACGCAAACCCATTCAAATCGTGTAACGCGCTTCTCGCCGCGATGAATTGGTTCAAGATCTGCTGACGGCGTGCATTGCACGCTGGCCATCGCTCTGGCACACTCATGTCGGGCATATACACGGCGGGGTCGTCGAAGAAGTACAAGTCATACAGGTTTGCTGTGGCGTTGAGCTTGTCCAGCTCGATTTGGACTTCGATTGTTGTCCTGTCCCCTAACTCCATGATTCACGAATGAGTCGAGTACGATGTATTCTTTCGATGGACGTGATGAGCAAGAAATATGGTACTCGAGAGAGTAAGGAAGATGGTGAGAATGTTTGTCGAACTAATAACGTACCAAGCGAACAATGTGAACGACGATATTGTGCTCGGTTCGGTGGAGACCGACTATTATGCAACCATCGTTACTGTCGAGGATGCTCTTTCCTCGACTGGGAGTCGTCCAAGATCGGCTCTTGGTATCGATTTCACAAGGGCAGGAAAACTGAATCTTCACCGGCCCTCTGTTTCGAAAGCGGAAACTGCAAACAGACCGTTCGCCGCTCAGGGTTTCTCTCCTTGTCCCAGGTCGTCAACGAGCCTCGAACGTGCTTGGTCATCGTTGAATAAGAACAGTCAATCGCATCTCAGAGGAGTCATATTATCCCGAAGCGTGGCCTCAAAGATGGATGCAAACATTTACCGAGTCTAGTCCATACACAAGGCTCTGTTCACTCGTAGAATACCAATGAATGGAATCTCGCACGGGTCTTTGGTTTTTGTGCATTTGCATCCTGCCGAACCGTATGCATCGCCGTGGTTGTTCTTCAGCTGAGAAGAGTTTGGATTTGCTTTTTCCCTCACGCTTTGAGCCATAGCAGACAGCAGTGTCGTGTCCGTCGAGTCTGTGGTCCAAGTCGCTCTCTCAAGGTGGTTTTATGAATATCATCTTCCTCTCCTCGTCTTTCCACTCCGTTGTCCCAAGGAAGCAACGTTTCCGACATGGCCTGGGCGCTTCTATTGATACCTTTGTATGTGCCAGAGCCCGCCAATCCCAGAAGGCTACTGTGTCTCGGATTTTCAAAGTCACCACTTCTTGTACCACCTCCCCTAGCTCCGGTGGATCAACCAGCAGGATTTTGGATAGACCTGGATAAGCTTGACTTTCCGATATAACAGCCGAGAGCAAGGGCACTTGGTGATTCTCGCGACACCAGTGCTCAAGACTATATGTTCGAACGACTCCACAACCGGCACTGCTTTCTATCGTATCTGGCACGTCCTGCGCCACCGACGGCCAAATATAGAATACAGCCCGGTCAAGTGCCAGGCATACACAAGTATTCGAGCAAGAGCGGTTGTCAGAGGAAATTGATCCAGACGCATGCTCTTCAGACAATATCACTCGTGGAGAACCATGACCGGAGGTTTTGCTTGGGGTTTTAAGATCCACAGATTTCCGTCGCGGTGCTCTGGGCGGGGATTGATTTAGTTTGTGTTCTTTGTCGCAGGCTCCAATAGAGTTACCAATGCTTGCAGAACTGCGGCCCTTCAATGGAGAGAGGTTCGTATGTTTGTTCACATTGATCGTAATTGTTGTCGACGATAGCTTGCTCTTTTTGGCCTTTTGGTCTCCCACTTCTGGTGATATCTCGAGTAACAAGCGCTTCTTCGACTTACGACTGCCTCGCATCGTGTCTGATAGTGTCATCGTTGATTGGCCGGCTTGTCTTGGGTCCGATGAAGGAGGCGTAGGTAGTCCATTCCCACTAGTACTTCGAAGAACTCTGGAGGGCGGGTTGATGGACGCCTTGGTGCTATGGACTAGATTTTGACAATGTCTCGCGCTATCTGCTCTCACCGCATGGAGCAGAGCAGCCTGCCGTGGAGATTTTTGCTTTGCAGGTGTTGACTCGTTTTCCTGGTATGACCGCAGCTCTGTCGCCAATTGTTTACTCTTCGCAGGAGATTTCTTGCTTGGGCTTTTTCTGAGGCGTTGAACAAGCTCATCAAGCTCTGTCGATTCTCGATCTGCTGGGAATGAACGAGCATCTTCTGCCATGGATTGAAGCTCCTGGAGACTTGTACAGTCTCTCCAGTTTCTGTCCATGTGCAGCTTCAAGATCCGGGGATGTCTTAATGTGAAAAGTTCTGAGTTTGGTGGTTTGTCGAATCCACTTCCAAGAACCTCCGAGACAAATGGATCTTGAAATACCACCTCCATTGATTTGAACTCCGCGCTATCAAGCTTCAGGTCAAATTGGGTTGGTTGCACTGACACTTCGAAAGCTTCAGCCTGGAATTTGCCCAATTCATTCAAAGTCTTGAGATCGAATTGAGGGATACAACTCTGCGCCTTGATGGTGTCAATCACCCGAAAGACCGGCCTTACGTCATGGAAACGTGTGACGGCATCTTTGTTCTCCAAACATCCTAGGTAGAACGTGGTCCACTGAATAGACGCGTTGTGGAGACTCCGGGCCTCTTTCGCGTCGTAACGAGCGCCTACGATTGCGAGGTCTGCTATGTCTCCCATCCCTATAATGTAATCTTTCTTCAGTTTGATGAATCTGCCTCGTAGTTTTCCCGGTTCGTCCCTTCCGAGATGAAAGTATGGACCTTCGCATGGTTTAAGAACCAGACCCTCACATCGGGACACCACCGAGGCGGCAAAGTACTTTACCAGGGCCTTCTTCGACCCGCTACTGCAGAAATCGAACGTGCGCCACTCCGAAGTCATTGCGTGCCCCGCCTTCTTGCGAATGAGATTTCGTAGGCAAGCGCGCCGATCCTCGTATGGTCTCGACATTGTGACATCGTCATCAACCATGAGTACGTCGTAGAAGACAATCATAAGATGTTCGTGAGCATGCGGTTGCGAGTCGCGATTCGTACCGAGAAATGAGCCGGAGCGAGTGACGTGTTTGCGAAGTTTGTGAAAATCCAAAATGCGTTTCTCCTCGTCACTGTACACTAGCAGCTCACCGACCACAATGCAACGGTTCTTGAACCGGCAGTCAGGCCGGCCGATGCGGAGACAGTCCCGGATCGTTTTGTGCACGGCTTTGCGATCGACCGTGGAATCTTTGCCGCTCTTCGAGAAGATTTTGATACAATCATCACCTCTTGAAAGGTCGATATGTATCTCGCAGTATTCCCCGTCGTACTTCCGTTCGAGACTCCATCGCCGTGAGCCGACCATGTTGAGGCAGTGTTCGATAGACCTTGCTTTGTAGAAGGTCGGACGACCTACTTTGACGCCTACCTTCGGCACGATCAACGCCGAGGCGGTAGCTCGCAGCACTTTCTCAGACCTGAAGTCAGGTCTTGGCGGGTAGTCTTTAAGAGGGCCATCCAAAAGGGCAACGACGGCATCGAAGTCGTTCTGAAAACTGAGAATGTCAGGAAGGAGGAAATGGAAGTGCCTGAAGATGAGCCTTTCATTCATAGTTATAGGAGCGTAATTTTTCAGAAGCATGCGCGTGAGCCATTTTGCTTCCCCCGAATGCAGTTTCAAGAAGATGGGCCCAAGAATCTTCTCCGGCAAGTCACCCGACGGCTTCGCGCGCACGGCGGGTGCTGAAAAACGACATCTCGAAGCAAGCTCGTTCATCGCAGTATCAATTTCCTCGACGGTAGCGTGGCCCGGTCGGGGCTCTGCATCATATTCGCGCAGAACGCGCTCTACGCATGCTCCTAGGTCACCGTGACCAGGTGTCTTCCATTCTTCCAGATCGCGTAGCTTGGCGGTATTCAAACGGAGACAGCGGCCAATAACCCTTGTCAAACGCGCAGCCTGCATCAAGAAGATGCGATCGGTCCGTCTCTCCGGGAACATGGAAGAGAGCAGCGCAGCGCGGTCGGTTGTCGCGTGTTCAATGTCATTGCGATGCTTCAGAAACCAAGATGCGACTACCTTCTCCTGAGACTCGAACAAGGCCTTCTTGAGTAATGGCGGATCATGGCATTCGATTTCCTCGAGACCTGTGAGCAAGTTGCAGAGCGCGCCAAATCTGAAGGGCATTGCGAGACCCGTGAGTTGCAAGATACTGCCCTTGGCTAGACGCGAAGTCTGCCCGAGGCGTTGAGCGAGGGGAGCGAGAAGCAACAAAGCAACCAGATCCTCAAAGGAAGTTGCGTCGGTGCACATGTACTCCGTACCTTACATGAGACGCTCCTATCGCACCAATCAGAAGCCTACATAGATCTGACAGGCCCGTATGAGTGAACCTTGGAACGCGCGATCCAAGCTCTCCCTCTTTTGTTTAACCTGCCGTTGTCAATTGTCAAGGGCTGACATCCATGGATCGCCTGCCGAAGGCCATATTCCTCAACGGCGTCAGCGCGCATCTTGAGGCTTGACCTCTACACTGGAATACATTTCTTCTTCGCAGGAGCCGGATTCATCTCGAAGACATGTATCAAGTCCCACATCTGAAGGGTATGACCGTCGCATGAGGGGATACCACTAGACACCAGAACCTGAGCTCCGTTGAACAGAGGCAGCTGTCATGAAGACACCTGTGGACCGCCTGCAATCATGATTTAGGCGGCTGGATCTTAAGATACAGCACGGAGCGCGCCGCCGCAAGCAGTTCGTGATTTTACGAATGTGCCTTTGAAGCACCGAAACGATGATTACTAGCTCTTTTCACAGAGCCTATCGTTGTTCCGCCTGCAATTGTAGTTGAGTCGCTGCGTGTTAGTCTAGGCTTATTAGCTGGAGGGTCGAGTCGCTCGGGTAGAGGGGATTGGAGTTTAATTCAAATTGAATCGGGGTGGGGCCGGGGCCGGTGGTGGTCAGATATCTTGGACCCCCACCTCCCCTTAAACTGCTTAGCGGTGTCGAATCTCACATAAGAACTGACGTCCGGGGTGCCATCCCGAAGGCCTTGAAGTGCTAACAAGTGCACCATTTTCTCGGAACCGCTAGTCGGTACAGATCACGAAGGAGGTTTAAGAAGAGGGAAAGACCGCAGAAGAGTTCTGTTTATCGCATCAATCATGGCCTCAACCCAGGCAAAACAACCAGCTGACCTGGTTCGTCGTGGGCAAAAGGGTTCAAGCCCTCTCGGCAGCGCCGTCTTTGTTGGACTTCGCAC